>Ga0134125_10000075_pt1 | contig 149205 bp, 152 predicted proteins | sample KB31751_FD_96464 | JGI IMG/M metagenome (GOLD analysis project Ga0134125, IMG submission 96464) | Terrestrial soil microbial communities with excess Nitrogen fertilizer from Kellogg Biological Station, Michigan, USA - KB3-175-1 | ecosystem: Environmental > Terrestrial > Soil > Unclassified ...
GGGCGAGCGCAAGAAGCCGTAGCCATCCGGTAGAATTTCAAGAACTCCAGAGCCGTAGATGTCGACTAATTTTGCAGCTCGTTTGAGAATTTCAAAAACTTGATCTTGGCGACGAAGACCCGCCGCATTTTCAATTTTCAATTTGATCGCAAGCTCGGTCAGCTGAGCGATATTTTTTGATTTCAAATCTTTGGAACTGAGCCAGCTTTTTTCCTCGTCTGTCAGATTGATGTCTGTGAGATCAATCTCTTGGTCAGAGATGCCGCTGTCGTGTCCATGATCATCATGACCTTGATGGCCCTGATGAGGCTGTTGAGCAGGGCGACTGTTGTATCGATCTCTGTCTCCACCGCCACCACCACGATCATTACGATCGCGATCACCACCACGAAAGTCTCGGCGATTGTTGTTATTATTTTTATAATTATTGTTGTTATTACGTTTATCAAAATGGCGAGGACGATTGTTATTATGGCCACCATAACTTTGTTGGCGCGGAGCTGGAACATTATCACCAGGGGCGTTTCCTGCCGGAGTTTCCGCAGTTGGCGCTGCTGTTGAAGCAGCGGGAGGAGGTGGTGGTGGCTCTGGAGATCGCGCCGGCTCTGCCGCCACTGGCGCTGATTCTGTTGCTGGTTCGCTCGTCGCTGCTACCGCTTTTGAACGTCCACGTTTTTTTACTGTATCCACTTCGTCTTTATTGCCAGCCAAGCCGGACTCCTTGTTTATTGATTCGTATGAAAATTATTTTTTTGATCTATTTTAGTTGGTTTGATCTTTAGTTTTTAGATTGAGTTGAATTTGAAGGCGTCTATTTTTTATTATTATGGTGTTCTGAAAATAGAGGCTTGTTGCTTGCTCCGATAATGAGTTCGCAGCCCTTGTTTGTCAATACGGAAAAGAAGACTTGAAGGGCTTCATTGGGAGTGTCTCAAATTGATATAATTATTTGAAATTACTTGGAAAAGCAGAGTTCGCCGTTAGAATAAAAGAAGCCATTGGTAGATCTTTTACTGTCTCAGTATGAACCAAGAAGATGAATAATGGCTCGGATTATTGAGAAATTCCTCGGAGTTTCCGACAATAAATAAGCGATCAAGGAGAGTACTTGTGGAAACAACAAAACAGCCCGCACCTCGAACACCACTTCATATCGAAGTTGAATTTCGGCGCAGTTATGCCCGAGACGAGGCCAACGGAATTTTAAAAAATATTAGTATCACGGGTGCCTTTCTTCAGCACGTCGGCGAAGGACTTAAATCTGGAGAAAAAGTGCATTTGAAATTTTTGGTGAGTGGCCGAGAAAGAGATGTGCAAGCCATGGTTGTCTGGGTAAATCACGCCGGAGCCGGAATTAAATTTTTGCCGATGAATAATCGTGATGTGCAAATTGTTGATGACTTGATTTATTTTGTTGAGGAAAAACGCACAGACTCAAAAGAAATCTTGGATACCATTTTTAAAAAAGTGGCATAGAGATTTTTTCAAACTCAAAAAATAAAACCCTGGTGATAAGCCAGGGTTTTTTGCTTTTTAGCGAAGTGGCGATTCAATTCGGCAGCGGCTAGGCTATAAGTTATGTACCAACTTGTGTGTCGTTGAATGCCGATGACATTTCTCTTTGTTGACGACGCTTTCTGACAATCACAAGTGCTGCCAAACCGGCGGCGACAATTCCTGCTCCCGCTAATGACATCATCAAATCTTGATCCATTCCTTCTGCCGGCGCACCTTCGGGCTTGATCATTTTTTTTGCGATCGGTGGAGGAGGTGGTGGATTCACAGCCTCTGCCGGTGGTGGCGGCGGCAAATCCGGAGGAGGAGGTGGTGGTGGATTCATTTGATTTTGTGCTTGTGGAGGTGGCGCCTGGTTCATATTTGGATTTGCTGCCGGTGGTGGCATTTCAGCCGGTGGCGGAGGATTGTTCATCGCTTGTTGCGGAGGAGGCTGAGGAGCTGCATTCGCTTGAGGTGGTAACGGCATCTCTGCTGGCGGTGGAGTTGGTGGCATTTGATTATTGTTGGCCGCAACTTCACCCATTGCTGGAGTTGGTGCTGGTGCCGCAGCAGGAGGAGCTCCCTTCCAATAACGAAGCTCTGTGCCCGCAGGAAGTTTATCTTTTGATTCCAAAGCGGCATTTGTAGCCCAAACTTCTTTCCAAGCATTGTCATAGCCAAGAAGTTCCTTCGAAACTTTTTTCAAATCGTCGCCTTCTTTAGCAACATAAACTTCTGGCACCATTCCGTTGTCTTCATAGTAAGTCAGAACTTTACTGTCATCGGTCGCGCGCACGGGAGAGTTATAATAAATTTTATCTCCAGGGCGTGGATTTTTGTAAGCCGGATTTGCTTTTTTCAGCTCGGCCACTTTTGCGCTTGATCCATAAATCATTTTTGAAATTGATTTATAACTATCGCCTTTGCGAGCAACATAGACTGAGTTCAGCAATAAGCCCGCGCGGTGGATAGGTTGTTCTTCCACTTTTTTTAATGAAGCGACTGGTTTAGGCTCGGCCGGTGGCTCTGGCGTTACTGCGCCCATATCTGAAGGAGCCGAAGAAGCTGTGTCTTGTGATGAGGCTGGAGCATTTAAATCTGGCGGCGCCGAAGTATCTGCTGGCGGAGTCGCACTTGCCATCGCATCTGGCGCAGCTGCCTCTGGTGCTGTTGTCGCCGCTGTGTCTACCGGCGGAGTTGCTGCGGTCGTCGTATCTGGTGCAGGAGTTTTATCATTGGCCGCTGTTGCATCACTTGGTGCTGCTGCTGCCGCATCGGTTGATGCTGTCGTTCCATTGTCCGGAGTTTGTGCCGCGCTATTCATCGCATCGTCAGGCAATTGCTCATCAAGAAAACCTTGTTGATCATCTGGAGCGGCGCCTTTATCTGCGGCTGCAGTCGTCGTACCTTCCGCAGCTGGCTGATCTGCAGCGGGTGGTTGCTCAGCGGCTGCTGAGTCAGTGGCTCCCCCCAAGTCGTCAGAAACGGCTTGATCAGAGTTGGCATCATCTCTTGAGTCGGATGAAGTACAGCCAGCAATGTGAATTACAAAAACCAAGCTAGCTAATAAGACGGCGATTTTTTTCATACACTCTTCCTTGATGGAATAACGGGACATTCTGTCCCTGTCAGAATTAAATCACACTAAAATCTCGAAGCCAATCAACACCTAGACCAAAGTCTTATTGAAGAACGAATCTGGTTTTCAACGGAACTTTGTGGCGCAGAAACCAGCCTTTTGGAACTTCAAGTGCATATTTCGCCGGCTCTTTGGAAACATAGTTAGGAAATTCGGCTTGAACTTCGCTCTGGGCTGGCGCCATTTCTTGAATGTCGATGAGTTCTTTTTTTTGATTGAAGTAACCAATTGCTAAGGCGACAAAAGTATTTTTCATCCAAAAGGATCGGGTTTTTTCCTCAGGAAAAACAAACAGCATCCCTGTGCCCTCTTTCAAATCTGTTCGATACATCAGTCCATAAGCCCAACGATTTTGATTGTCTGCAATCTCCACATCCAATGTTTGGCCCGCCAAAGTTATTTTTTTATGTTGAAAATCGGGGCCTTTTTCCGCAAATGCCGCCGATGTCGTGAAGAAGCCAAAGCCAAGAAATAATATTGTCGAAATCAAATTCATTAGAACGTCCTTGTTCGCGTGAAGAAAAAATATCTCATTTTTCAGTATTTGCTGCAACCCAGATTGATTTTCTTGCCGCAAGATCGACAATCAATTAATTAAAAAAGGAGCTTCCATGGCGTATCCATCTTTGATCCTCCATTTGATCTGTCTTTTAGGCCTGACTTTAGCAGGGGCCAGGGCTTCAGCAAGTGACGATTTACTTTGTCAATTGGATACATTTCCAACCAGCATTCACTACAGCCATAGTCTTGCAACAGTTCCGATGACTGACACTTTTTCAGACGGACACGGCGTGATCGCGACAATTCAAATTCCTGATCGAGACAATATGATTTTAACTTTGGAAAAGGGACAACTGAAAGCACAGATGGCTTTTAAATCTTATGATGATAGTCCTTTTGAAGGCACGATCAACTTGACGACTCCAGGGCCTGAAAAATCATTGCTAGGTAGCCTACAATGTTTGGAAGTTCGCTAGCTTTTACTTTTTATTTCGACTTGCAAGCTCCAATGCGACACCAAAGCGCACGCCACGAGTTGATACGACCATTTCGGAAAGACCGAGTTGTTCAAGCACTGTTAGTAAAATAAGAATACCTGCGACAATGATGTCAGCTCGACCTGGCGCAAAGCCAAAATTCTGAACTCTTTCGTTTGGCGAAAGATCTTTGATTTGATCAAACCATTTTTTGAGATCTTTTTGAGTCAACTTGAGTCCATCAATTTTCTCAGGATCAAAACTTCCCAAAGTCACACGGGCAAGCTCCGTCGGAGTTCCTGCCACGGCAATCAGTTCGGCAATTTTATGTTTTTTAAGCTCTGTCGTTAGTGATTTCATTTCTTGGGTAATAAAATCTTTTAATTTTTGATATTCTTCCACCGTCGCTGGCTGTTTTGGCAAAAAATTTTCTGTGAGGCGAACGCCGCCGATATTGATCGATTCGCCTTCAAAAATCTCATGCTTGTTTCCACAAATAATTTCCGTCGAACCGCCGCCGACATCAATCACGGCTCTGGTTTTTCCATCCATCGGCAAACCAGAGATCGAGCCAAAGAAAGTGATCTCGGCTTCTTTTTCGCCCGGAATAATTTCGATAGGAATGTTCAGGTCTCGACCAATCTGAAAAAGCTCGTCAGCATTGCTGACATCCCTGGCGGCCGAAGTTGCCATCGCCAAAATTTTTTCGGGCTGATGTTGCTCAATGGTTTTTTTGAAATCTGTGAGACACGCTTTAGCTCGGGCGAGTGCCTCAGGATGAAAACGGTGCGTTTGGCTGACATCTTGTCCTAAGCGAACGATTTGCATCTCATCGCTCAAGATTTTTTTGATTTTTCCACCTTCGACCTCGGCGATCAAACAGAGAAACGAATTCGTGCCAAGATCGAGGGCGGCAATTTTCATCTTATCCTTTTAATTTTTCAGTCAATATTTGATTTACCAAATCTGGATTCGCCTGACCTTTTGATGCTTTCATCACAGCACCAACAAAGAAGCCAAAAAGCTTTGTCCTACCGCCGCGATAGTCAGCAACTTGCTGGGCATTTGCCGCGATCACTTCTTGGATGATTTTTTCAATGGCACCGGTGTCGGTGATTTGCACCAAACCTTTTTCTTTGACGATCACTTCGGGATCTTTGCCCGATTGCCACATCTCTTGAAAAACCGTTTTCGCAATTTTTCCAGAGATTGTGTTGTTGTCGATCAAGGCAATCAGTTTTCCTAATTGCTCGGGGCGAATCGGGGAGTCTTTAATTTCTTTTTCAGCCTGCTTGAGCTCACGCAAAACTTCGGTCATCACCCAATTCGAAGCTGCCTTAAAATTACCGCTGATTTTTGCCGTGATTTCATAGAAGTCGGCAAGATCTTTTTCAGTGGTAAGAACAAGAGCATCGTATTCTGGCAAGCCATTCGCCGACATAAAGCGCTGAGCCCGTGCAATTGGAAGTTCGGGAAGATCTTTGCGATATTTCTCGATCATCTCTGCAGTCACAATCACCGGCAATAAATCCGGTTCTGGAAAGTAACGATAGTCCTGCGCATCTTCTTTTGATCGCATGCTGATAGTTCTGTTTTTATCCGGATCCCACAAACGTGTTTCTTGGATAATTCTTTCGCCCGCTTCGATGGCATCGATTTGTCGTTCAATTTCAAACTCAATGGCTTTTTCCACAAAACGGAATGAGTTCACGTTTTTGGTTTCAGTTCTGGTTCCAAATTTTTCGGCGCCAATTTTACGAACGCTGATATTGCAGTCGCAACGCAAAGAGCCTTCTTCTAAATTTCCATCACAGACATCGAGATAAATGAGAACCTGACGGATGGTGCGCGCATACTCGGCCGCTTCTTGTGGAGTTCGCATATCAGGGCCTGAAACGATTTCTAAAAGCGGAACGCCAGCGCGGTTGTAATTCAGCAGTGTGTATTCACCATGGTGATTTGATTTCCCGGCATCTTCTTCCATGTGCGCGCGCTCGATACGAACGGTTTTATCATAATCTTCGACTTTGAAACTGATTTTGCCATGCTCGCAGATCGGCTGATCATACTGAGAAATTTGATAGCCCTTCGGAAGATCTGGATAAAAATAATTCTTACGAGCAAAAACAGATTTTTTTCTAATTTCACAACCCAAGGCAAGGCCCGCTTTAATTGCAAACTCAATGGCATGAGCATTCACCGCGGGAAGGGTTCCTGGCATTGCGACACTCACCGGACTTGTATTTTCATTGTCGCCAGCATCAAACGTTGTCGAGTCTGCACAAAACATTTTGCTTTGAGTTTTTAGCTGCGCATGAATTTCAAGACCGATGACAGCCTCGTAACCACGATACGTTTTTGGTGCAATGATTGTTGGATTAGACATTGGCCACCTTCCATTTCACAGATGAAGCTTGCTCGAGAGAATAGCCAACGTTGAGCATTTTTTGTTCTTCAAAATGCGAAGCGGTGAGCTGCACGCCAATCGGTAGACCCTCTTTTGACATTCCAAAGGGGACGCTCATTCCCGGAAGTCCCGCGAGATTTGTTGAAACAGTAAAAATATCATTCAAGTACATCGCCAGCGGATCCGAAATGCGATCGCCGATTTTAAATGCCGGCGATGTTGTCACCGGACTTAATATCACATCACATTTTTTAAAGGCTTCAGAGTATTGATCGCGAAGCAGGCGACGGACTTGGCCTGCTTTGTTGTAGAAAGCATCATAGTAACCACTCGACAAACAATAGGTGCCAAGCACGATACGGCGTTTCACTTCTTTTCCGAAACCTTCGCCACGCGTACGACAATAAAAATCGTCCAGCGCCATAGAGCCCAAAGATTCGATATTGGTGCGGTAACCATACTTAACTCCATCGTAGCGAGCGAGATTGCTCGAAGCTTCCGACGCTGCGATCAAGTAATACATCGGCACTGCTTGATTGGTGAGCGAAATTGAAACTTCAACAATTTCAGCACCACGCTTTTTTAGAGTTTCAATCGCAGAGTCCAAAGTTTTTTGAACATCGGCATGCAAACCTTTTTCAGTCATGTACTCTTTGACCAAACCAACGCGCATGCCTTTGAGATCTTCTTTCAAGTTCTGTGAAAATTTTGGAACATCATGATCCGATGTGGTTTGATCTCTTTCATCACGACCGCAGATCACTTCCAAAGTTGTTGCTGCATCTTCCACGCAAGAAACCATCGGCCCTGCTTGATCCAGCGAGCTTGCAAATGCGACGATGCCGTAACGACTGACTCGTCCGTAAGTGGGTTTCACACCGACGATGCCACAAAAGCTTGCGGGTTGACGAATCGATCCGCCAGTATCTGTTCCAACAGTTCCCGCAGCTAAGCGAGCCGCTTGAGCTGCGGCCGAACCGCCGCTGGAGCCGCCTGGAACATATTGAACATTCCATGGATTTTTCACGGGACCAAAATGCGAATTTTCATTGCTAGAGCCCATGGCGAATTCATCTTGATTCAGTTTGCCAAGCACAGTGATGCCGGCTTTGCGAAGTCTTTCAACCACGGTCGCATCGTAAGGTGGAACAAAATTTTCCAAAATTTTTGAGGCTGCCGTGGTTTTTAAACCGCGCGTGCAAAACATGTCTTTGATACCGAAGGGAACTCCGGCCATGACTCCCACGTCTTCGCCTTTGGCGATGCGGGCGTCGAGGGCTTTAGCTTCGTCTTCCGCTTTGTCATTGAAAGTGATGAATGAGTTAAGTTTGCTATCCAAAGATTTCGCGCGTTTGAGAAAATGCTGCGTCACTTCGAGAGCTGAGGCTTTTTTTGATTTTACGGCTTGAGAGATGTCTTTGAAACTCGCTGTATTTAAATCCATAAGTCCTTCGATTCAAAAAAATTAGACAACAGGGGGAACGGTGAAAAGATTGCCAGTGCGCTGAGGAGCATTGCTCACCATTTCTTCAGCCGTGAATTCTTTTTTAGCTTTGTCTTCACGCCAATAAGCCTTCATGTCTGTTGGAGTGATGAGTGGCTCGATGCCTTTGGTTTCAACTTGCGCAATCTGCTTGAAGTGATCGACCACTCCGGAAAGTTGTTTGCTAAATTCCGCGGCTTCTTGTTCAGTCACGTAAAGACGTGCCAACTTCGCAATATGTTCAATAGCTTTGGTATCAATCATAATTTCTCCTGCACCAGACGGGCGCGCTTTAGACAACCGCTCTATGTAATCAATCCCGTGATTTCTTTCAAGAAATGATGGCTTTTCGCGGCGCTCCTGCGATAGTTTTGGCCCATGTCCAAGGTAGATCGTAAATCCGTCATCGAAAAGCACCAAAAACTGAAGGAAACTCTTCAGCAGCATGACTATCTTTACTACGTTCTTGACCGTCCTGAAATTAGCGACTTCGAATACGACAAGATCTTTGCGGAGCTGCAAAAATTAGAAGCTGAAAATGACTTTTTGGATCTCAGCGATTCTCCCAGCCAGCGCGTTGGCGGCAAGGCGCTTGATGCTTTTAAAAAAATGAATCACCGAACGCCGATGTTGTCGCTGGCGAATTCTTATTCGCCAGAAGATATTAACGATTTTGATGAGCGTGTTCGTAAATTTTTAAAAACAGAAAAACAGATCGAGTATTTTTGCGAGCCCAAATTTGACGGACTGGCACTTGAGATCATTTATGAAAATGGAGTTTTCACTCGCGCGCTGACTCGCGGAGATGGCACCATTGGCGAAGATGTGACTGAAAATATCCGCACGGTGAAATCAATTCCTCTGAAACTAAAAGCCACGAAACCACCAGCACTTTTTGAAGTGCGCGGCGAAGTTTTGATGTTTAAAAAAGATTTTTTTGAACTCAATGAGTCCCAGCAAGAATCGGGCTTGCCAACTTTCGCGAATCCACGAAATGCCGCCGCCGGAACCGTGAGACAGTTGGATTCAAAGATCACGGCCTCAAGGCCTCTGCGTTTTTTTGGTTACGCCTTAGGCGTGGTTGAAGGAAAAACTTTTTCCTCGCAGGAAGAAATTGAAAATTATTTTGCAGAGGTCGGTATTCCAGTTGCACAAGCTTATAAAAAAATCAAACTTCGCTGTGAAGCGAAGGGCCCTGAAGAAGTCATCGAATACTATCATTCGATTGAAAAAATTAGAACGGAGCTTCCTTTTGATATTGATGGCATCGTCGTCAAGGTGAATGACCTTCGTATTCAAGATGACTTGGGTCTTGTGGCAAGAAGTCCGCGCTGGGCAACGGCTGCGAAATACAAACCCCAACAAGCTGAAACCGTGATTGAAGATATTTTGGTGCAAGTCGGGCGCACTGGCGCGCTGACTCCGGTAGCGATTATGAAACCTGTCAAAGTTGGCGGCGTCACGGTCACGAACGCAACTTTGCACAATCAAGAAGAAATCACTCGCAAAGATGTTCGTGTCGGAGACTCCGTCATCATTCAGCGAGCAGGAGATGTGATTCCCGAGGTGGTTTCCGTCATTCTTGAAAAGCGGCCCAAAAAATCAAAAGCCTTTGAGATGCCATCGCATTGTCCGATTTGTGGTGAATCCGTGGTAAAAGCCGAAGACGAAGTCATCACTCGGTGTGTGAATGCTTTTTGTCCGGCCATTGTAAAAGAATCTCTGAAACATTTTGTTTCAAGGCGAGCGATGAATATCGACAAGGTCGGCGACCGCCTGATTGAGACTTTTGTTGATGCGAAGTTGATCAAACATTTTTCTGATTTCTATCGATTGAAGAAAGATCAAATCTTAGAACTTGATCGGCAAGGTGAAAAGTCGGCAGAAAATATCATCAATTCCATCGAGAAAAGCAAACACACCACCTTGTCGCGCTTGATTTATGCTCTAGGAATCCGTTTTGTCGGCGAGCAAACAGCAAAATCTTTGGCTGATCACTTTATAACCATGGAAAAATTCCTACAGACTGATCAAGAAGCACTGGTTGAAATTCCTGATATCGGCCCGAAGGTCGCAGAAAGTATTGTGGCCTGGCTTAAAAATTCTCATTTGATCAAAGAAGTTCATGCTCTTGAAAAATTAGGAGTGCAGATCGAAGGCCCGCAAAGAAAAACCGAAGGTCCACTCTCGGGAAAAAGTTTTGTGATCACCGGCACGCTGACTGTAAAACGTGATGATGCCAAAGATTTTATTGAAAATAATGGCGGGAAAATTTTAAGCGGCGTTTCTTCAAAACTCAGTTACTTAGTCGTCGGTGACGATCCTGGATCGAAAGTCGAAAAAGCTCAAGGCCTGGGCGTTGAAATTATCAGCTGGGATGATCTGCAAAAGCTTGCTGGAAAATAAAAAGGCGACTGAATTTCAGCCGCCTTTTTTGTTTTCATTTCAAGCTCTAAGTCAGACCAAAGGTCTGCAAATCACTTAGAGGTGATCGATGACGATGTCGCGAGCCATGACAGTTTTGCGACCGTCAGCTTTGGCGCTTTCAACACCTTTTGCACAAAGAAGCTCAACAGCTTTACTGAGAACGTCGATTGTTTCAGCAGAAGTATTCATTCCGCCTTTTTCTTTGATGAATTTTTTTACTTTACTTGTAACGACTAAAACGTCAGCCATGACGAGCCTCCTGGTTGGTTTTTCCTTAAAAAGGTTTGCATAGGGGTGACTCATTGACAAATTATTTCGATTTGAGCCCGTACTTTTGCGGGCGCGCCGCATTACGATCGCTTGGCAGATGCTGGCGAAAGACCTGCTCGAAAGGCTTCGCGCGAATGATCTTGGTCAAAAATATAAACTTTAGCCTGACGATTTCCCTTGAGACTTGGCTCGAGCCACACAAAAGTTTTTTGATCGATGGCAATCGTGCATTCGACATCTTTAAAGGCCGGCGACCAACATCCGCTGTTGAGATGTTCGACCGATCCGATCAGTTCATGGCGAATAATATGTGTATGTCCATAAATAATTCTCTGCACATTGGTGATCGCCGATGCCGTGGCGAGAACTCGTTCATCGGGTTCTTTATAACTTGAAACCAGCGAGACGACCGAGCGGCTATAAAATAAGAAAAAGGGCAGCAGTAAAAAAAGCGGGATAAACATCCAAAAAACCGAGAGTGCGAAAAACTGTTTTACCAAAAGGGCTAGCTCCAACAACACTAAAAAAGTAATCAAGAGGAGAAAGGCTCGATCCAACCAAAGTTCGCGCGCAATCAAAAAAGGATTTTTCGTTGCTGGCGGCACAAAAAGTTCTCTGAGTTCGCGCACCATGCGTGGCTCGGCATTGGATTTTTCAGCAATGTGATTGACCTTGTCTTCGATTTTTAGCGGATCACGAATCGGTGCCAGCAATCGGTCCACGACCGAAACCAGAAGAGTCGACATGGCTCCGAAAAACCAATCCCACACCAAAAGAGGCTCGGCTCGCCAAATGTATTTGAAAAAGAACATGATGTATTCATCAAGGCTCATGATGAAATTGGATTCCACATGCGGATTAAAAAATCCCATGCCGTTCAAAATATATCTGCAAGCCAAGTTTCCGAATGGCAAACGAATACTTTTATAGTTGTAACCTTGAGTGAACGGATTGATCGGATCTTCGCACATGCAGTACGGATCGTATTGATTGCCATGTTCGATCAAGGTGTCTTTGTTGCTGATATAAAACCATTCACAAAAACGAATTCGTTTTTGCGATTCTTCGTCCAGATTGAGAGCTAAAAAAATTTCGTTTTGCACATCGGGGTAATGAAGCTCGAGGTCATGATTGCCAATGACGAAAACGGCTCTATGACCTTTCAAAATAAATTCGCGAAGGGCCGCAACCCAGGCCTCATGATGTTTGAGAATGATTTGAATTTTAAATTTCGCGCGTTCGGGCCTGGGATAAAGGCCTCGTTTTTTTTCAAGCCAGGAAATGCGAAAGCTTGGCTTTTCGGGCATTGACATGACCGAGTCAAAATCAAAAATATCGCCGTTTAAAATCAGCTCGATGGGCTCGCCGCTGCTTCTTTTGTGAAGGTGATTCAGGAATTTTTCAAAAATATCGTCATAAAAAAATTGGCGGGTTTTAAATTTCTTCCATAAAGGGAATTTTGGATTCACAGGTTCTGCCTCGCAAAGATGCAAGTCGCTGACGATGGCAGAGTATTTTGCTTCGGCAAAAAATGTGCTGTTTGAGTCCATGTTCTTTATGCTATGTTACCGGGATGTCGACTGCCAAGAGTTTAAAAACTGATCTAAAAATTGCAGCTCCTATTGCCATTGTTGGAATGGGAATTACCGGAGAAGCCACGCTGCGGCTTTTGCAAGTTCTCGGTTATTCTCGCCAAGATATCCTGACCTTTGATCGCTCTGCAGGAGCCGACATTCAAGACCCTCAGCTTCTTTTGCAAAAAAACATTCGCACGATGATTGTTTCCCCCGGTGTTCCCTTGGCTACGGATTGGATTCAAAAATTTCGTCACGATGGCGGTTACCTTTTGAGTGAGTTGTCCATTGCTTTTGCCCATTTGCAAAACGAAAAGGTCATTGCCATTACTGGTTCACTCGGAAAAAGCACCACGACTTCGATGATTGGCGAAGGCGCGCTGAGTGTCGATCCGCATGCCTTCGTCGGTGGAAACTTGGGAACACCACTGGCCGTGTATGTCGCTGACGTTTTAGAAAGTAAAAGACCACGAGCGCAGTACGTGATCCTCGAGCTTTCCAGTTACCAGTTGGAAAATTTTCCGAATCTGAAATCAGAGGTCAGTGTTTTTACTTATCTCAGCCCTAATCATTTGGAGAGATATCCCAATCTTCAGTCTTATTATCTTACCAAGTTGCAATTGATTGAGAAAACCACGGGATTGATTATTGCCAACAAGAAGGGCGGCGAACTTGTCCAAAAAATTCCTTCGTCGACGCCAATTCCAGTCGTGTGGGCGGATCAAAATGATGACCTCTTAAAGACGGAAGCATTTTCAGTTGTGAATACCGTGGGAGCCCACAACCGGGATAATTTGTCTCTCGCAGCTCAGGTTGGAAATTATTTTCACTGGCCGACATCAGCCATGAAAGCCATGGCCGAGTTTCATGGTCTTGGTCATCGCCTTGAAAGTTGTGGGCGCCGCCGAGGGTCTTTGTTTATCAATGATAGCAAAGCCACGACCATGGATTCTGTTTTACAAGCTGTCCATTCTGTTTTGCCGGAAGTTGCGGAAGGTTCAAAATTACATCTCATGCTGGGCGGCAAAGATAAAAATCTGCCTTGGGAAAATCTCCAGATTCTCGCCAACATTCAAAAACTTTCACCACTTTTTTTTGGCGCCTGTGGCGAGCTTGCGCGCACCAAATCAGGTCTGCGCGGTCCTTATTATAAGACGATGACCTTGGCCCTCGAGGCAATTCCGACAACTCTCAATGCCAATGATGTTGTTTTGCTGAGTCCTGGCGGAACAAGTCTTGATGAATTCAAAAATTTTGAAGAGCGTGGAAATTATTTTAAAAATTTTGTGCTCAGCTTAAAATAGGTGTCAGTGAAATTTCAATGTCACAATTGATTGCGCATCCATCGGTAAAACTTGTGTCTGCAACATTTCTGAATTCTTATCGCCAACCACGATAGATTGAACTCCTGCTTTGACGTTGAAGAGAATAAATCCACCACCCGCAACTCCGTGCTCAACAACAGCTCCGCTGGCATCAAAGTAAACAATTTGGTCATTCAAATAATGAGAGTCATTCGGCAAATAAACTTCAAAATCAATCGAAGGAACAAAGCCCACAACAATTCCCGACTCAGGATCGACGCTAATTTTTCTTTCTTGCTGAATTTGATTGAGCCATGCTCCCAGAACCAGTGGCGCATGCACATGATCCGCACCATCATCATACAATACCAAAGTGTCCATGTACTGAGTCGATGCCGGATGGACTCGTGCAAAACTCAATTGATGTTTCAGAGATAAATTCACTGTCGCAGAGCCTTCGACAGTGACGGCCTCGGGAAGGCTTTGCATTTCAACGTCTGCTTTTTGTGGTGTGCCGTTAAAAGCATCAAAGACTCGAAGACTAACGGGATCTCTTTCCATCGACGACGTCATATCCGCCACCGAAATTGCATTCACATCGGTCACCACATTGGCATGCGAAAGATAAACTCCCGCTTGCGATGCCAACAGTGAATGAAATCCTGGCGCTAAGTTCATCACCACAAAATAACCATTGTCGGTGGTTGCTTTCAAAGTTGGATCAGGAATCAACAGCGAGTTAAAATAAATCGGTTGATACTCCGAATCGCTTTCAACACTGATCTGCGCCCCCGCGACGGGCCCACCGCCACGAACAATTTGACCCCAAACAATGGAACCATTTTCATCAAATTGAGAGAAGCGTGACTGATCTTGAATAATTTTTTGCAAAGCTTGAATCATCTTGGTCGGGAAAAGTGGCAGTCTTTTTTCTTCTCCGCTTCGAACTAAGAAAATACCAGGATAATAATTTTCAGATTCAGAGCGAACCAATGACCAAGAGCCTTTAAGAACCTGATCGATTTGCGCCGAGCCCAATTGATCGGTTTGAACCTGATGGTCAAGAGAGGCAAAATAAACTTGTGCAGCAACTCCGCGATCTTTGGCGATCGGATCACTGATCAAACGCTGTGTGTGATTATAAAATGAACTAAAATTCACAGCGACCTGAGAAACTGATTTACGAATCTCAATCGTGGGATTGGCGCCGGTCATCTCGGAAAGTCTGAGAGTTCCTTCGCCAATCACTTGGCCGGTATTTTTATCTGTCACTTGAGCGACCAACGTTCCTGTTTTGTCAGTCACCGGAATTTCAAATTTTCCATCAGCCAATGAGCGCCCGATGCCATGATGATTTCCGTCGATATTATGAAAAACATTGATCGGCCACTGCGGCCCCGACGGCAGCGGATCTGCATAACGAAGATTTCCCATCACCATAGTTCGCCCGGCAATTTCATCGGGTGATTTCACTTGCACATCGGCTGTGTGAATACTGTCCGCTGTCTTTGTTTGGCCAAGAGCATTTTGAGCAGTAACAAGAATTTTTCCAGAAGCGACAGGGTCACTGCTTATTTCTGAGTGGATCTCGTGAATTTTTTGTTTGGCTAACTCGTCAAAAGTTTGCGGCGCCCAATCACGCTCGAGAGTTCCATAGCGTTGATCCGCATCGATCACACGTCTTTGTTCATCGCGGGAAAGATTGGCAATCCAACGGCGATCCTCTGTTGATTTTGCAACTTCTGCGGCAGCCTCTTGGTGAGTGAAAACCATGGGTTGTAGAATTATTTTCTGACTGCGAAGATTTTCAACCGGAGTTTTACCAATAAAGTGATGCTCACCCGCAGCTAACGAAATCGTCGCGGATTTATTCGATAGTGCAAACTCATCATTAAACTCACTGCTACTTGGGGCACGACGGTCGCTAATCAACAAATCGAAAGCCACTCGTGGTGGTTCTGCTTTTGGAGTATGAATTGTTAGTGGTTTTGAAAACGAAAGAACTCTTTGGTTATAAACGAGTGATGGCGAAAGAGTGCTCATGACTCCAGCCACAAATAAAAAACTCAGATGTTGCGAGGGGATCCGTCCCCAAACTTTGAGAGTATTCACTGAATACTCTCATGTTAGTTAGAAGGCACGGAAGTCGTCAATCACGTTACGGTCGTCAATACTTTGGTGAAGCTTATTTTTGATAGCTTGAGCAAGCTGTTCTGACTGCGCGGGGTCGTCTCCAATTTCTGAGTATCCACCATCAGAGTCACGCTCTTCCACCACCACAGTAATTTCCAGATCGTAAGGTCTTCGCTCACCTAAAACGACGACCTTAGCGTACGCCCTTTGTTTTGACTTATTGGCATCAAATTTTTTATCCGGCTTGAGGCTAAAATAAACCGATTTAAATGTTCTCTGATTTTCGCTAATCAGTCGTGGTTCGCCGATTTTCGACTGAATGGCTTTGCGAATATCTCCTAAGGAATAATTCTGATTATCAAGTGTAACGCTGGCCGTTGAGCAGGACCATAGTCCAGGTAAAATCAAAAAAAGAACGACCAACAATTTTTTCATCGCTTATTTTTTCACCTGAGATTTGTTCCAATCATCCATAAAGGATTTAATTCCTTTATCTGTCAGCGGGTGCAAGCAAAGTTGCTGCATCACTTTGTAAGGAATTGTCGCAATATCAGCACCCATGATCGCAGCTTGTTGAATGTGCATGGGGCTACGAACGCTGGCGACCAAAACTTCGGTCCCAAAACCAAAGTTGTCATACATCTGTACGATTTCTTCGACCATTGCCATTCCATCTTGCCCCACATCATCCAAACGACCGACAAACGGTGACACCATGGTGGCGCCAGCTTTCGCGACCAACAAGGCTTGCACGGGAGAAAAAACTAAAGTGACATTGGTGCGAATGCCTTCGGCGGTGAGTTTTTTCACAGCCACCATGCCATTTTCAGTCATCGGAATTTTCACAACCACGTTGCTTGCCAATTTTGCGAGCTCTTTGCCTTCAGAGACCATTTGGTCAATTTCAAGTCCGATCACTTCGGCCGAGACAGGGCCGCTGACTTCTTTGCAAATCGATTTGATCACTTCAAAAAAAGGTTTTCCTGATTTCGCAATCAGAGATGGGTTGGTGGTGACTCCATCGACCCAACCACGCAAGTTGGCAGCTTTAATTTCTTCGATATCCGCAGAGTCGATAAAGAATTTCATATCGTTTTCCTTTTGTGCAGTTAAAGACCTTTTCCTTGAGCGAAAAATTCGGTCGTTTGCATCGGTTCACTTAATTTTACTAGTTCATTCAGACTTTGTCCAAGCACGGGATGCTCATAACCACCCCAGACTTCAGCTGCGCAACGAAGCGTCAGCCCATCATTGCGAAGCTGTGGGTGCGGCAGAGTCAAAAGCGGAAGCAGCTGCACCGTCTGATCATAAGAAAGAAGCAAACAATGGCCATGCTTTCGAGGCGCTTGCAAAAGCTCATCATTTATTTTTTGCAAAGCTTGGTCGAGTCCAGCTTCATTCAAGGCTGTTTCAAACTTCACAACCAAACAAATTTCCGAATTAAGATCTTCATGTCGGCTGGTCAAAAATCTTTTATACACCGACGAAACGCCGATCGTTTCGCCACTCTCGCGAAGTTCGCGAAACACCTGGCGAAGTCTTTCGAGACCCGAAGTAAATTCAACAGAAAGGTAAATGAGTGCCTGGTGTTGTCGAATCATTTTCTTCCAATCACATCTTTGAGTTCATAAAGACCGGCAGTCTGCATCGATAACCACTTTGCCGCGCGAACGGCTCCAACAGCAAAAAGTCGACGATTCAGAGCCGTGTGCTCAATGCAAATCATTTCATTTTCTGCCATGGCATAAATCTTATGCACGCCAAAAACTCCGCCGCCGCGAATGGAAACGGGCTCAGGGCAGCGAACTTTCACCTGACGTTCTAATTCTTTTTGTAAAAACAAGGCTGTCCCGCTGGGACGATCTTTTTTCTTGTTGTGATGAATTTCTTCAATTTGAAAATCAAAGCCTTCAAGACCTGAAAAAGCGCGCAGAGCTTCCGCAACAGCGGCGACTCCAAGACTCATGTTCGGCGACCAAAGAATCGGCGTTTTTTTGGCAAATTTTTGGAGCATCTTTAATTGCTCGGGCGAAAGCCCTGTCGTGCCCGTAACCAGCGGCAATTTATTTTGCGCACAGAAGGCAAGAGTCGCTTCAAAATTTTCAATTGAAGAAAAATCAATCACCGTATTTATTTTTTTGAAATCTGCCGCTTGAAGACCAACAACAGTTTTTGCAAACCCCTCGGCTTTACCTTTACGAACCACCCCCAAAGAAGGTTCTGTCACAGGATCTTGGACAATGGCTTGCAAAATTTCTTGGCCCATTCTGCCGCTGGCTCCAATGACTGCCACATGCAGCTTTTTCATTTCAAAAGGCCTTTCCCTTGCATTGATTTTTTTAATTTCTCCGTGTTGGCCTCAGACAAAGTCACTAAAGGCAATCGACACTCAGGAGAGGTAATAATTTTCATCAGATAAAGCGCCATTTTGACTGGCATCGGATTGGCTTCAACAAACAGCAAATCAATCAATTCCTTATTCGCGGTCGCTTTTTGCTTTTTCATTTCTTGAGGAATAATGTGTGAGGCAACCGAGATCACTCCATCGCCACCCACTTTCATAAAGTCATCAAAAGTTCCATCATCGCCTGAGAGTAAAATAAATTCTTTGCCACAGCTTTGCCGAATCTGCCGCGCAAACTCAATATTCCCAGAAGCTTCTTTAATCCCGATGATCTGCGGATGCTCAGAAAGTTTTTTGATGGTTTCTAATTCCAAAGCCGCAATCGTACGCCCCGGAACATTGTACAAAAAACTTGGGATATGAACTGCAGAGGCAATGGCTTTAAAGTGTTCAAGCATTCCACGCTGAGGTGGTTTGTTATAGTAGGGGACCACCAACAGTAAAGCATCAGCGCCCATTTTTTCCGCTTCTTTGCTGTCTTCAATGGACTGTGCCGTTGAGTTTGAGCCCGTTCCGAAAATAAGTGGAAAATCTTTAGGAACACGATCTTTTATAAATTGAAAAATCTTTTTTCGCTCTTCTTTGGTCAGCGTCGGGCTTTCGGCCGTCGTGCCATTGATAACAAAACCCTCAACCCCATTTTGCAGTTGATGTTCAACTAACTTCTCAAGCGAGGCGTAATCAACGGCGCCTTTTTGAAATGGCGTGATCAATGCCGTGATGAGACCTTTTATTTTTTTCATACGAGCTCTCCAAAAATTCCAATCTGAAATTCGATTTTCACAGGCCCCGCCAGCAATGGCTTCTCATGAAGCTTTGGATTTTTGACTTCCAAAAGACCGCCGGGCATTTGAATTCGAAAAATATCGTGTGGATGATTTTTTGTTTTGCTCAACGACTCTAAAAAACAAGCGGTGGCAACAGCGCCTGTTCCACAAGCTTGCGTAAAGTCTTCAACTCCGCGCTCAAAAGTCACAGCCTTCGCTTCTCTCTCAGAAATGATCTCTATAAAGGTAATATTGCTTCCCGCTTTTCCAAAATGAGGATGAAACCGCAGTTTTTGTGCCAACTCTTTTTGTGGTGGGCAAGCCAGCACGTAATGTGGCACACCCGTATTGACGAAAAATCCATCTTGGCCATCGAGCAATAAGTGCGGCTGCACATCAGTAATCTCAGTCATCTCCACTTGCGCACGAGTGTTTGATAAATGCTCGCCAGCGATATCGCCAGCCAATGTCTGAAACTTAATTTTCTTTTTATCTTTGATAAACTCGTAAAAATAAACCGTCGCACAGCGAGCCGCATTTCCGCACATCTCTGCCGACGAGCCATCTGCATTATAAAAGTCCCAGGCAAAATCATAATTTTTTTCAGGCCTTAAAAATAAGACTCCGTCTGTCTGAAATCCGAAATAACCAGTGCAGATTTTTTTAGAAAATTCTGATTTTTTTTCTAAGCTCCATCCAGAAAATTTTTCTGAAATTGCTGGATCAAAGAGATTGGCAATAAAAAAAGTGTTTTCTGCCCCTGACACTCGGACCAAATGGATTTTCACATCATCGATCATTCATCATCCCAATCGTCTTGCTCGCCCTGGGAAGGATTTTTCTTTGTCGAAGCTTTGCGAATTTTCACATCTTCAGTGGCTTTTGAATAATTCGGCTCCCCTCGCCCCAAAACTGGCGGCGTGAGTGGGGGCAACGGCTTTCCTTTGACTCCACAACCAACCAATTCAAAAACGCAGGCCAGACTGAAGAAAAAGGGAAGAATGAGGTTTTTCATATCTCTGAATTATTCATTTTCTTAAGAAAAGTTTCAACCTCCGTCGTATGTCGACAGAGAGAAGGCTCCTTGGAATAGTTGCGAATTTGTCGCGCCGAAAGCGTTTTGCAGTTATTCAGATATTTTTGAGCCGAGACGTCGGCCTTACTTTTGAGCTCTTGCGAAGCTTTCCAATCCCAGTAATAGGCTTCTGGAAAATGTGAATCCACACTTTGCAAAGCAACTGCGCCATCTTTTGCCTTTAAAAAATTTCCGGCTTTCAGCGCCGCTTCGACATCAACCACCTGCCAAAATAAGGCATAAGCTGATTTTTTAAGATCAATTTGACTGCGCGTTTTTTGAAAATCCTCAAGCTGCCCAAGACATATTTGTGCCTGCGATTGAACAAGCTTTGGCTCTTCCAGCAAATCACAAAGGTCCTTGATCTTTTTCATTCGATTTTCCGCCGCATCACAATCATTTTGCGACAGTGAGATCCGCGCCAGCTCCAGAGTGATGGAAAGATTCTCTGGCTCCAAACGATCGGCTTCTTGCAATTTTGCCAATGCCACGGCTGAATCTGTGGTCTTTAATGAGATGCCCAATTCATACAGTTGCTGCGCTTTATCCGAGTAAAAAACAGTGGCGACTTTTTCTAATGCCTGCAAAAGTTCTTTACTGGCTACGCTTTTTTTGCCCTCGCGTCTGATTCCAGCAACCAAAAGGCCAACAGCCTGAGTGCGATCTTTTTGTAGGCTGAGATTGTAAGCCTTTTCAATCAAGTCCTGATAGGTTTCGGTTCTATTCACATTTTTGGCCAGCGCCGCACTTGCAGCAGAAAGTCCAAAAAAAAGAGCCGCGAAAATCGCAGCTCTTTTTAAGTTTTTCAATTTCAACCTAGGCATAAGCTTCCCGCTCACCTACGGTGAGACTTACATCTTTTTAAATGATGTCAGTTCGATTGTCACTTGTCCAATTTGTGAAGGCGCAATGGCTTTCACGAGACCCATGACTGGAACAAGTTTTGGGTTCGCCCACTGTTCCATGTCTGTGTTTTGGCTTTTTGAGTGAGCTTTGATGTACAAGCAGTCAAATGTTCCTGCAGGTACTGTCACAGTGTCTTCTTTAGAATCAACAACTGTGATGTCGCTGGTGTCGCCCGGGCTTTGGTTTTGACCGTTGCAGACCATTGATTTCACAGAACCGTTTGTTGAGTCGATCACTTCGATGCAATCTTGTTTACCAGCAAAACCAAGATCCATTGCTTGTTCAATAGTCACAGTCGTTGGTTGAACATCTTTGATCGTCATCGACATTGTGCCGTTGATCATTCCGCCCATGTTCAGCTTGTAAGCAGCCGTGTCGCCAACAGCCCAGTGAAATGGACCTTTTGTCGTCACATCACCCATCACAGTTGCAGTCACAGAAGACATAACTGAATTGATTGTTGTCGTTCCAGCATAAGCGCTGGCAGAAACCATCATAACAAGAGCCAAAAGCATTTTTTTCATTGAGATCCTCCTCATTTATTTGGTGCACTTCTTTGTGCAATAAGTGAGGCAATCATTCCATTCTTGAAATTGGTGTCAAAGAAAAAAGACGCATTAAAGATTATTAAGGTTATTGACGAGAACTTGACGCGGTTTGCTGCCATTGGAGGCGCTGACCACTCCTTCTCTCTCAAAAGTCTCAATCATGCGCGCGGCGCGCGGATATCCCAGCTTAAATCTTCGTTGAATCAGTGACGCACTAATTTCTTTTTGCGTCGAAGCCCATGCGAGGATTTCATCATATTTCTCATCATAATCCTGCGCACCCTCATCAGAAAATCCGTCGCCGTCGATAGATTCTCCGCCCGTATTGCCTTCCAAAGCTTTCATGGCGGATTGATCAAACTCGGGCTCAGCCTGAGCTGACCAAAACCTGGCGACCTCATTGATCTCTGCATCCTTCAAGAAAGGACCGTGATGACGAATCAAGGCCGACCCACCCGGAGATTTATAAAGCATGTCCCCTTGAGCCAGCAATCGCTCGCCGCCGGTTTCATCTAAAATAATTCGCGAATCCATGGACGAGTTCACTTTAAAACTAATTCGTCCCGGAATATTTGTCTTTATCAGCCCCGTTACAACTTCTTTGCGTGGTGACTGCATCGCCAAGATCAAGTGAATGCCGCAAGCTCGTGCCATTTGCGCCAGTCGCACGACTGCCGTTTCAACATTGGCTTTATCAACAGCCATCAAATCGCCGAACTCTTCAATCACGATCACAATATAAGGTTGTTGCGCGTAATAATATTGATCGTTCTTTTTGCCGGGAGTTTGCTCAAGCTCTTGGTTGGCTTTTTCGTGCTCTTCGATTTGATCTTTATTCAGTTTTGAAACAGTTTCGTTGTAAGCCTCAAGACCACGAGCACCAAATTTATTCATCGAGCGATAGCGTTTTTCCATCTCCCGAACAGCCCACTTCAAAGCATTCACCGCTTGGCGAGTATCAATCACCGTCGGCATGACCAGATGCGGGATTTTTTCAAACGCCGCAAGATCAACTTGCTTCGGATCAATCATGATCAGACGCAAAGTTTTTGGCGAGTGCTTAAACAGAAGGCCCGTGATGGCAGAGACAATAAACACCGATTTTCCAGAACCCGTCGTTCCCGCCACCATCAGATGCGGCATTTTACGAAGATCGACAATGCGTGGATCACCGTTGGCTTGTTTTCCAAGCGCAATCGGAAGCTTAATGTCTTCCTTCCAGAAGTCATCTTCAGCAAGCAGATCTTTGAGATAAACCGCTTCCCGCTGCGCATTCGAAGTTTCAATTCCCACCACATCGCGCCCTGGAATCGGCGCAATGATCCGTAGCGACTCGCTTGAAAGTGCTAACGACAAGTCGTCAGCAAGCTCGGTGATTTTACTCAAGCGAACGTCAGCGCTGGGTTTAAATTCAAACATTGTGACTGCGGGGCCGGGCTTTGCCGCCACCACTTCGCCGGTCACATCAAATTGTCCCAACTTATCTGTTAGAAGCTCTGCTTTTTTGCGAATTTCTTTTTCATCCACCTTAAAGCGCGCGTGCGGTGGGTCTTCAAGTAACGAAAGCTTTGGCAGCTCCCAGTTCTCAATCCGACGAACCACTTTGGTTTTCATCACCACGCGACGACGAGCTTCCGGCTTAGCCTCAGCCTTGCCGCTGATCGGCTTCTCGTTTTCGTCTTGCATCTCAAGCTGCAAAGGCTTCACCGGCGAAAGCGCTTCAACCTCTTCTGCTTCGACATCACTTTCTTCAATGTCTGGCGTACGATCTTTCAAAGGCAGAAAGCTGGCGCGCTTGGTTTCCACTTTTTCCGCAGAGTTATCCTCAGACTTATCCACTTTTGTTTTTTTCTTAGGCGCTGCCGAGATAAAGAAGGTTTTCCAATCCGGCCAGATCTCCAACGTTTTGAGTTTTTTAAAGCCCAAAACCGGCCAAGAAGTCAGTTCCTGCACTGTTTTCTCAGAGAAAAACACCACCAAAACTGACGTCACCGACCACAAAATGACCTGAACTCCCACATGATTGAAAGCCTTAATCAGCACTTGTGAAAGGCCCAAGCCAATGATTCCGCCAATATAGATCTGATTTTGATAGATTTTCGTTTGTGGGAAGTAAACCGCCGTCAAACAACTCAGAGTCAGAATCAAAAGCGACGCCCACACCAAACGCAAATCCTTGAAGGAAATTTTTCCACCCTGAATGCTCAGCACACTCATGCGAGTCAAACCCACCACAAAGAGCCACGCCGAAACTCCAAAGAGCTGAAACAAACCGTCAGCCAAAAAGCTTCCCACGTAACCACAATAGTTTGCGACTTTGAGTCCTTGCCCAATCGAATTAAATGATGGGTCGGCGGGATGAAAGCTCACAAGTGACAGGCCCAAGAAGAGCGCGGCAGCCATGAGAAGAATACCAATAATGTCCTGCTTGAATTTTTGAAAAAGGCGGCTCATCTCCAAAATTTACGCGATTTCGGTGAGGCTGAACAGACCTGAAGTCGAAGCCTTGACTTTGGTCTCCCTTCCAATGAAAAGAAGCCCTCTATGCAAACTTCAACGCCAACTCAAAGTCTTAAAATCAATGAGATTTTCTACTCCATCCAAGGAGAAACGACCTACGTTGGAAATCCCACGGTTTTTATTCGCACCACCGCTTGCAACTTGCGCTGCACTTACTGCGACACCAAGTACTCTTATTATGAGGGCGACTTCATGCCCATGTCAGACATTGTAAGAAAGATCACAGACTTCGGAGCTTCTTACGTTTGTATCACCGGTGGCGAGCCTCTGCTGCAAAAAGAAATTCATCCTTTGATGCGTGAGCTGTGTGATCAAGGCTACAAAGTTTCTTTGGAAACCAGCGGCTCTAAGTCATGCAAAGACGTTGACCCTCGAGTCAAAATCATTCTTGACGTAAAAACTCCAGACTCGGGCGCTGCGAACTCGTTTCTCGAGGAGAATTTGTCCTTCGCGACTCCGTCAACAGAATTTAAATTTGTGATTTGCTCTGAAAAAGATTTCAACTGGTCAGAAGATTTTTGTCGTCAATATGATTTATTCAAAAAATTTACAGTTTTGTACAGCCCGTCATTCGGCCAAGTCACCGAACTTTGGCTGGCTGAAAAAATATTAGAAAAAAAATCATCTGCGCGCTTGCAATTGCAGCTACATAAATATATTTGGAATCCCGAAACACGCGGAGTTTGAAAAAACAAAGTTTGTTTCTCGAACTAGAAATCAAAAACAAAATACAACCAAGCTGTGATGTGGGAGTTCCATGACGCCGAACCTGAATAGTTCAGATAATCTTTTTGTCGCTAATCTTCAATCCGTGACTCTTGAGAAACTTGTGAAGAGCAAGCTCGAAGTTTTATTCCAACAACAAAAAGATGCAAATGTTGAACTCAATGGCCTCTATGATGTGATCATGGAGCAAGTTGAGCGTCCGCTTTTGGAAATCGCTTTGCGCGCCTACAATGGCAACCAAGTTAAAACTGCTCTCTTGCTGGGTATCAATCGCAACACTCTCAAGAAGAAAATTGACAACTACAAAATTAGAGTCAAAAAACTAAACTAAGTCTTTTAAAACACCAGCATCGGCGGGTCGTCTCGTACGACATCATGAAAATGACCCGCAAAATTTTCCGATTGAAGGTCACACCAAAGGTGTGCAGTGTAAAGATCAGCGCCAAATGAAGGGGGAAATCATGGCAGCGCGAATTCCTCCTCAAAATTTAGAGGCCGAGCAAGCGATTCTAGGAAGCCTGATGCTCGAGCGCGATGTCTTCGATCAAGTGGGCGACCAACTTGATGCTAATGATTTCTATAAGCCTTCTCATCAAAGAATTTTTCAAACGATTGTTGAACTTCAACGCAAGCATTCGCCCATTGATTTGATTACCGTTTCAAACTCCTTGCAAGCCAAAGGTGAAACCGAAATGGCGGGCGGCGCTGAGTATTTGGTGGAAATCGTCAATCGCACTGTTTCATCAGCCAACATTCAAAGTTACACCCGAATCGTTAAAGAGAAGTCTTTGCTTCGAAAAATGATTCAGACTAATTCCAATTTGATCGAGCGCGCTTACACCGAAGATTATCACGACGTTGATACTTTTCTTTCACAAGCCGAAGCTGAGTTTTACAAACTCGGCGATACGAAATCCAATGACGGCCTGGTCGGCGCCATGGAAATCGTTAAATCTTCAGTGATTAAAATTGAAGAGCTCTATAAACGAAAAGCCGATATCACGGGACTTGCCACGGGATTTACTCAACTGGATCGCATGACTTCGGGAATGCAACCAGGGGAGATGAATATCATCGCCGCTCGTCCATCCATGGGTAAAACTGCGTTCTCATTAAATATTGCTCAGCACATGGCGCTTCGTCAGGGTAAAACTGTTGCCTACTTCTCGCTCGAAATGGGCCGCGATGCGATGATGATGAGGATTCTGGCGTCAGAGTCTCGCATCAACATGAAAGAAATCCGTTCTGGTAAAGTCCCGGATAATTTTTGGCCAAAGCTGATCAATGTCGCCGGCCAAATCAGTGAATCAAAACTTTATATCGATGAATCGCCTGGCATCAGTCCGTATGAAGTTCTCTCAAGATCTCGTCGATTGAAATCACAAATCGGACTTGATTGCATCGTCGTCGACTACTTGCAAATGATGACTCTAAAGCAAAAAGTGGAAAGTCGTGTGATCGAGGTCGCTGAGATTTCACGAACTCTGAAATCTCTCGCCAAAGAATTACAAATTCCGGTGATCGCTCTCGCTCAGCTCAACCGGGCGGTAGAGTCTCGAACCGAACGTCGTCCGATGTTGTCAGATCTTCGAGAGTCAGGATCGATCGAGCAAGATGCCGATGTGATCATGATGCTTTATCGTGATGATTATTACGATCGCGAGTCTCCAGAAAAGCAGGGCCTCGCCGAAGTCATCATCGCCAAAAATCGTAACGGCCCTGTCGGAACCGTCAAACTTCGCTTTGATGCCGAATACGGTTTGTTCAAAGACGCTGAGTACGAAGCTCCTCATCCATTGCCGCCGCCACAACCTCCAGCAGGTGCGTCGTCTGGCTTTGGTGGCAACTCAGGCTCTCCCGGAAAACCAAAGAACTTCGCTCCAGGAACTCATCTTTAAAGGTGCCAGGTCCTGTTTCGGGGCCCGGCAAGTCAAAAGCTTCATTTAAAATCAATCCTGTTCGTTTCAATTTTTCTCATTGGGCTTAGGTCTAATTTTAGACCTGGTCAGCCGCATTCTTTGCGAAAGCGACTCACCATTTGGTGCAATGATCGTGTCATCAATATGGATGGCAACTTCAAGGATGAAGCAGGCCGAAATGACGCTTTCAAGGAGGATCTCGTGGGACAAGAGTTGTTGGAGATGCTGGTTAAATCCTCAGGCCTACCCGAAGAATACACTCGCCGAAAATTGACCTCAATGCTTCAAGCAGCAGGAAAATCTGAAAATGATTTCACCTTGGATGATGTTCGAGAATTGCTTGCCGATTTGTTGATGGACCTCATCGATGAGTCTTCTAAAGATGAGCTTGCTGGTTAGTCGCAAATAAAAACGCGCTGATTTTCATCAACGCGTTTTTGTACGCCGTACCTTTTGCGGAAGCGGCGAGTCCCTAAAAAGAACCCGGAACCTTTTTTAGGCGCGTTCGACGACGAGTTGGATTGTGGCTTCGAGGCCTTCGCCCATGCGCACTGTTGCTTTGTGTGTGCCCAAAACTTTGATTTGTTCTTCGAGATGGATATCACGACGGTCCACAGAGTGACCTTGTTTACCCAATTCGCGAGAAATTTCAGAAGTTGTGATTGATCCGAACAATTTGTCAGAATCTGCACCCGCTGAAACTTTGAATTTCAAAGACAGACCGTTGATTTTGTTCAGAGCTTCTTGACGTTCTGCCACAGCTTTTTTCTTCTTTACGTCAGCAACGCGTTTTAAGTGTTCCCACTCTTTCACACGTTTTTCTGTTGCTTCAGAAGCCAGTTTTCTTGGAAACAAAAAGTTGCGAGCGAAACCTTCGGAAACATTCACCAGGTCGCCAACTTTACCGACGTCTTTGACATCTTTTTGCAGGATAATTTTCATATGTTTTCTCCACTGTTACGGCTTTTTTCGTTCGCACGCCATTTTCTCAGGCGACGGCGGAAATCCACCCAATAATCTATAACGCCAACCACACTTAATAAAAAGAAGAGTTGGCCAACTACTAAAACGTAAATCAAAAGTCTTACAAAACTTCCGATTCGAAATGCCAGGAAACTAACCTCCAGAACGGCAAGTCCCTGAAACAAATAAATTCCCATCATCACGTTAAAGACATTCAGTGAAACCACTGATGTCCACTCTGGGCCGACTTTGACGAAGCTAAAAAGGAACGAAAACATCGTGAGCCAGATAAACGGATCCGGCACCTTGAAGTCGAGAAGCTTTATTGCCGAAGCAATCTTCTCGTACTGCAACCCAAATAATTGGGCCATTCTTCGATCCAACATCAGCGCAAAAGCCAGCGACATGACATGGACGACAATCAACATCGAGGGGAGCTGTCCAACGATTCCCTCGGCAGTGACGCCAAAATCCTTCAACGACTTTCCATTGGAAATTTGCTGAAGGACTTGCTCGAATGTTTCTTTCAGCAAAGCCGAAAGATCCATTTTAAGCGCATGAGCCACAATTGATGGGCCCAAAATCACCAGAGAACTTCCAAGCAAAACACTGAGTGTCGCCGTCCAGAAGTTCCCGCGGCCTTGCTCTTCAAACTCTTGATAAAGACCAACGGTCACCCAGAGAGAAAAAAACAAGAAAGCGTAAATCACAGCGCTCGGAACGATTGCAAGCATGGCAGCTGTGATCACGACTCCAGAAATCCAATATTTTCTAGAGCCATACACGTTTCTCATCACTCGCAAAAGCGGAGTGCCGAGAAACAAAAACAACGAAGTTAGGATTGTCGCCGAAGCCAGTACGAGAATAAATCTCGGCCAAGATGCTTTCTTGGAGAGTGCATCCACAGATCCCAACCTCTCTAAAAATTACTCATCGCCTCGGTCAGAAGCACGGGCCGCAGCGGCTGCCGCTTTACGAGCCTGCATTTTTGCTTCTTTTTCACGTTCACGTTGAGCAGTTTCTTGCAGACCTCGTTTGAAGGACTCCATGAATTTTGCAAGTGAAACGCGTGAATCAAGTTTCGTGTGCATGAAACGCAAAACGCGATCATTGATGCGCATTGTACGTTCCAACTCGGCGATGGCTTGAGTTCCAGCTTCAAAAGTCGAGTGGAAATAAATCCCTTTTCTGTGCTTCGCGATTTGGTTGCCCAAAGTGCGTTTGCCCCAAGTTTCAAGGCTGTTCACAGAACCAGAGAATCCCTGGATAATGGATTTGTTTTTACGGAAAAGTTCTTTTTGTTCATCGAGTGTTGCATCCGGATGCATGATCACCACGACTTCGTAAGGATTCTTACGAACTGTATCTTCGGTCATTAGGTTTCCTTTCGGTTAAAGCTGGCCAGGTTTGGACCCCAGACCAACAAGGTCCGGGAGAATTAGCATGGGTTTGGACTATTCTCAAGTTATGAAAAAGAGTTACACTGTTTTTATAGCTTCCAAGTAGCTCCCGAGGAGGACCCCTGTGTCACTTTTTTTAGAGATCATCGAAGGCACGGATGTGGGCTCACGATTTCGTATCGGAGACGGCACAAAAATAGGTCGCACGACCGGAGAAATTCTGATTAATGACCCCAAAGTTTCGTCTCTTCACGCTCAAGTCGAAAGAGATGGCCGAGGACAGCTGCTGCTGGTGGATCGCGGGTCTTCCAATGGACTGCGAATCAATGGCCAAAAAGTACAGCGAGTGGCACTTCTGCCTGGCGTTAAATTTCAGATTGGCAAAACCACATTCAAGGTCGTCGAGCTTTTTAAAGACGATAAGGCTCCGGCGCCCGCGGAGCATTCAACCTCCAACGCCAAAGACTGGCGAAGCGTGCTGAAAACTCAGATCCCAAGGCTTCCGGCGCAAAATCACACTGGCATCGTTCAAGTTCTGCCTTTTTCTCCAGCCGTCCGCCTTGATTTTATTGAAGGCCTCCAAGCCGACACTTCGATGGTCTTAGGTTATGGACCCAGACAATTGGGCGCCGACGTTTTAGATATCGAGCTTCAAGATCCAGAAAGTCCAGATATTGCTTTCGAACTGACTCCTGATAACGGACAAATTCTTTTTTCGACAAAGTATCCGAAAAAAGTTTTGCTCAATGATCAGACTGTTTTTTCCGAACACATCAAAGACGGTGATCAAATTCGTATTGGTCGATCTGTCATTAAAGTGGTATTTGAAAAGTCCTAGCAGAGGTTTATGGCAGCGATTGCAAAGTCTTCAGGGACATTCAAAAGTTTTGACGGCACTGAAATTTATTATGAAGTGCGTGGCGAGGGCGAACCCATCGTTCTTGTCTATGGCATCGCTTGTTTGATTAATCATTGGCATTTTCAAATCGAGTATCTTTCCAAGCATTATAAAGTTATCGCCTTTGATCTCCGAGCCCATCACAAATCCGGCGTTCCAAAAGATAAATCACAAATCACCATCGATGCGATCGCCAAAGATCTGCCCTTTTTATTGCGTGAGCTGGGTTTGCAAAAAGCTCACTTTGTCGGCCACAGCTTTGGCGCTCCGGTTTTGCTGCGAGCTTATGAGCAAACTCCCGAAATTTTTAAAAGTATTTCGTTCGTCAATGGCTTTGCCAAAAATCCCATCAAAGGCATGTTTGGCCTTGATGTGGTCGAGCCTCTTTTTTATTTTCTCAAAGCGCAGTACGAAAAGAATCCAACACTTTGGGATCAGCTCTGGCGATTGGCGGCGGACAATCCGCTGACGATGTTGGGAACTGGGTTGCTCGGTGGTTTTAATCTGAAACTCACGCAACTGAAAGACATTCAGATTTATTTGCACGGCGTTGGACAAATGACTCTCGGTGCTTTCATTCCTTTCTTCGAAGAAATGATGAAATTTTCTGGCGAACCCATTGCCGCAAAAATTAAAATTCCAACTTTGATTATCAGCGGAGAAAAAGACATGGTCACTCCGCAAAAATTCCAAGACGAACTTCATGAGTTGATCAAAGGCAGTCAGTTTGCCAGAATTCCCTATGGATCGCACTGCACGCAGCTCGATTTTCCCGAATACGTGAATTTGAAGCTAGAAACTTTTTTTGAAGAGCTTGCTACCGAAAACCCTGGATAGTTAGTGCTCTCGCCAGATCCGCTTTTGCATTTTCAATACCGAATGCACAAATAGAAAAGGGAGGATATAATCCTCCCTTTGTGGAAAAATCGAATCGATGTTTATCGATATGCGATTTTCGAAATATCAAATCCATATTTTTCAACAGAGTCGTCGGATGTGAGAACAACCTTCACATAGTCACCCTGGATATTCGGAGAGAAGGTGTCATCATTCACGCCACTCATCTCACCAACTTTATTTCCGGCTTTGTCGTAGAATGTCACTTTGTCATAGCCAGACTCTGTTTCAAACTTTGAGAAATAAACTGAAATTTCTTTTGCGCCATCAACGGATAATTCAAAAACCGCATTGCTTTTCTTCGCATAAGGATGCAGCGAAGAGGTGCCGACCGTTTTCACCGCCCACTTCGAAGGATCTTCTGGATCTGTTGGAGTTGCTTGGTTGGTCAGCGCATTGTACGCATTCACCATGCCGGCCGTTGCGACTTTGCCGCGAAGACTTGCTAAGGGCTTCACGGTTCCCATCAAACGCTCTTTCAATTCAAGATCTGTCAGGTTCGGCTCGTGCGAAGCCAGCAATGCGGCAACGCCAGAAACATGCGGGGTTGCCATCGAAGTTCCTGACCAAGAATCGTAACCGTTACCAAGAACCGACGAGTAAATGTTGACTCCCGGTGCTGCTAAATGAACTGATTTTTTTCCGTAGTTTGAGAAAGAAGCCAGCTGACCTTGGTTATCGATCGCCGCCACCGCCAAAACATTTGGTACATTGTAGGCTGCTGGATAATGAGGATCAGAATCGTTGTTTGCAGAATCATTTCCTGCGGCAGCAACAAATAAAATGCCCGCATCACTCGCGCGCTGAATCGCGGCTTTGAGAGTGTCGGAAGCTCCGCCACCGCCCCAAGAGTTACTCATCAGTTTTGCATGATTTTTTGTCGCGTAGTCGATGGCTTGAATTGCGCCTTCTAATGTTCCGGCACCGTTGTCCGCAAGAAATTTAACCGCCATGATCTTCACATGCCAGTTCACGCCGACAATTCCTGAACCACTCGGGCTGTTGCCACCAATTGTTCCTGAACAATGCGAACCATGTCCGTGACCATCCATAGGGTCTGGAGTCGGCTTATCTCCAGAAAAATTATATCCATAAACGTCGTCAACGTAGCCATTACCATCATCATCAACGCCTGGTTTACCGTTGTATTCAGCTTGATTGATCCAAACATTGTTTTTGAGATCGGGATGATTGTAGTTAATCCCCGTATCAATCACGGCAACAACAATATCATCCGATCCTGTGGTAATATCCCAAGCTTGTTCAGCGCCGATATCAACGCCAGCAACTCCTGTTTGTTTGCCATCACTTTGGCCGACATTTTTCATGCCCCACAAGTGATCAAACATCGCCGCATTTGGTGCTTTATCAAGACGATAAATATAGTTCGGCTCTGCAATTTCAACCATTGGATTTTGCGCCAAGGTTTTTACAGCCACCGAACTGATTTCAACAGGAGATCTTTTCACCACGACAATATTATCCGCAGGAATTGTGCTTTTGATTTGCGAGCCAAGAGCCATCGACAGTGATTGGATGTTTGCTCTTTTCACATGGTAATTCGATTTCAATTGAACAACATACTCGCCGGGAACGGCTTCTGGTGCTGCTGCAAATGCTGAGAGTGATAAAATTGTGAGCGCACTCATCAGCGCTGCTTGGACGGTGATTCTTCCATGAATCGCCATGCTTTTCTCCTTTGGTGCACCAATGTTGGTGCGATCCTTCGTGGGTGATTGGTCACATAACCACTAAGATCGTAACAACACGACATGTTTCTGTTGAAACAAAAATTCTAATAGGAGGTAAAAGCGCGACCTACATCACGAAACTTTTTTGCCGGGTCCTTGGTCTTGAGAAAATAAAAATGAGAGCTGCGTTGGCTGTTGAGCTGGTCTTTGTGCTGTGTGTTTTTCAGATGGCGTTTCAAGCTCAACGCCAGTTGTGTTTTTTATCAGATGTTTGAGAAATGCTTCCTTCAAGCTGTCAGGAGCATCTTTTCGAAAACCCATTTCGTTCATGATGTCGCCGATTTTTTTCATCGGGGTCTCCTTTTTAAAAAACCTTCGGAGCTTAGATGGGTTTACTAGATGCTTTCTCAATTGTAGCGTCGAGATGTCTTCAAGCTTCCTTATGTGTAGGAGGATTCAAAAATACAAATAGGTTAGGCGCAGAGGGCCATCTTCAAAGCATATTATCATGCGAAAAATGTAGAACACAGAGCGGCAAAAAAATTGTTCAGCGCCGCTGTGGGTAAGGATTTCCAGTCGAGATGATTTTAAACGCCGTCGCCAGAGTTGGCTTTCTTTTTAAATAGAGACGAGCGCAGTAGCTCGCGATTCATCGTCGCAATATTCGCAAGACTAATTCCCTTCGGACATGCTGCTGCACACGCGCCTGTCGTTGTGCAATTACCAAATCCTTCAGCATCCATTGTTGCTACCATGCGCTCAACGCGCTCTAAGCTTTCAACTTGGCCTTGTGGCAAAAGCGAGAAGTGTGTGACTTTCGCGCCAACAAACAACATCGCCGATGCGTTTTTGCAAGAGGCCACACAAGCGCCACAACCAATGCAAGTTGCCGATTCAAAGGCTTGATCGGCATCAGGTTTTGGAATCGGAAGATTATTCGCATCCTGTGCATTGCCCGTGTCGACAGAAACATATCCACCCGAAGCAATCACTCGATCAAAGGCTGAGCGATCAACCATCAAATCTTTAATCACCGGAAACGCGCGAGCACGCCAAGGTTCTAAAGTTAAAGTATCGCCATCTTTGAAGTGACGCATGTGCAGCTGACAAACGGTTGTGTGTTTTTGCGGACCGTGAGCGTCGCCGTTAATAACAAAACCACAAGTTCCGCAAATTCCTTCGCGGCAGTCGTGGTCAAAGGCAATCGGATCGTCACCTTTGTTGATCAGCTCTTCGTTCACTTGATCGAGCATTTCCAAAAAGGAGGCGTCGGTGGAAATATTTTTTGCATCGTATTCAACCAAGTGGCCTTGATCTTTTTTATTTTTTTGGCGCCAGACTTTTAATTTGAGATTTATTTTTTTATCTTTTGCATCACTCATATCATCCTCTATTTGTACGATCGAGTCGCCAAGTGAACGTTATCGAATTGAAGCTCTTCTTTATGAAGAGCTTCGTCTTTGCCAGCACCCTGAAATTCCCAGGCTCCAACATAACAGAAATTTTCGTCATCCCGTTTTGCTTCGCCATCGTTTTGATACTCTTCGCGGAAATGTCCGCCGCAAGATTCATTGCGGTGAAGAGCATCTACACACATCAGTTCGCCGAGCTCAATAAAGTCAGCCACGCGGCCCGCTTTTTCTAACTCTGGATTGACATAATTTGCGTCGCCTGGAATCCGCACATCTTTCCAAAACTCTTCTCGCAATTTGCGAATTTCGCCGATGGCCTTCTTAAGGCCTTCCGCATTGCGAGACATTCCGCAATATTCCCACATAATATGGCCGAGCTCTTTATGAAAGCTATCAACCGTGCGCTTGCCTTTCACTGACAACAATTTGTTAATCTGCGAGTGAGCATTTTCTTCGGCTTGCTTAAACGCCGCATCCGCGGCGGTGACTTTTTCAACTGGGTTGCTCGCGATATAATTACTGACTGTATATGGAGCTACAAAATATCCGTCTGCCAAGCCTTGCATCAAAGCTGAGGCGCCCAAGCGGTTTGCTCCATGATCGGAAAAGTTGGCTTCTCCTGCCACAAACAAGCCGGGAATCGTGCTCATCAAATTATAATCCACCCACAGTCCGCCCATGGTGTAGTGTGGAGCTGGATAAATCATCATTGGCGTTTCGTAAGGATTTTCTCCCGTGATTTTGGCGTACATCTCAAATAAATTTCCATAACGCTCAGAAATTTTATCTTTTCCCAAACGCTTGATCGCGTCGCGGAAATCCAAATACACGGCTTTCCCGGTCGAGCCCACTCCGCGGCCCTCATCAACACGAAATTTTGCCTGACGAGAAGTCACATCTCTTGAAGCCAAGTTTCCGAAGCTGGGATAAATGCGCTCGAGATAGTAATCACGATCTTCGTCAGGAATTTGTGCCGGAGGACGCTTATCGCCTTTGGTTTTTGGGACCCAAACGCGGCCGTCATTGCGCAAAGATTCTGACATCAGCGTGAGTTTTGACTGCATATCTCCATGAACAGGGATGCATGTCGGATGAATCTGCGTGTAACAAGGATTTGCAAAATAAGCGCCACGCTTGTGCGCTTTCCACGCGGCCGTCACCGCACACGCCATCGCATTGGTTGAAAGAAAATAAACATTCGAATATCCACCAGTCGCTAAAACAACAGCATCCGCTTCATGAGATTCAATCTCACCGGTGAGCAAATTTCTCACAACAATGCCGCGAGCTTTGCCATTCACAATCACGAGATCGAGCATTTCTCGACGAGGAAAAAGTGTCACTTGTTTGCTATCCACTTGACGCATCAGTGCCGAGTAAGCACCTAACAACAATTGTTGTCCAGTTTGGCCGCGAGCATAGAATGTGCGCGACACTTGCGCTCCGCCAAAAGATCGGTTGGAAAGAAGACCACCATACTCACGCGCAAAAGGAACTCCTTGAGCCACGCACTGATCGATAATTTTTACCGAAACTTCAGAGAGGCGATAAACATTCGCTTCGCGCGAGCGAAAATCTCCACCCTTTACTGTATCGTAAAAAAGGCGGTAAACACTGTCGCCATCATTTTTATAATTTTTAGCCGCGTTGATTCCACCTTGAGCCGCGACCGAGTGCGCGCGTCTTGGACTTTCGTGAACACAAAATGATTTTACGTTGTAGCCAAGCTCTCCCATGGCAGCCGCGGCACTCGCCCCAGCAAGTCCAGTTCCGACCACGATCACGGTATGTTTTCGTTTGTTGGCCGGGTTCACCAACTTCATATGAAACTTGTGATCATTCCAAATTTCTTCGATGCTGCCTTTGGGAACTTTGCCGTCTAATTGAGATGCCATAACAACCTATCCTGCAAAGAAATAAACGTAAATGGGTTGAGAAAGAAAACCGAGAACAACCAACGCCGCATAAGCCATGCTGAGTTTTTTAATTCCAGATTCGGTGCGATCATTTTTAAGACCGAAAGATTGAAACACCGAGCCCACTCCATGACTCAGGTGAAGAATCAAAAACAAAAGTGCCACCACGTACCACAACACATAAAGTGGTTGTCTGAAAACCTCGACAACCAGGCGGTGCAGGTCGCGCATTTGCACTCCATCGACGGTTGTTTCGTAGTGAGCGCCATATTTGAAAGTCGCTAAGTGCAAAATGATGAAAACAAGAACGATGCTTCCTTGAATCGCCATCGTTCTTGACGCCAAAGTTGTCTTTTTTGCCGTCGAGCTTGCGACCGCATACCGACTGCCGCCATTGGCTTTACGATTTTCAATCGTTAGCATGATCGCCAACGTCACATGTGTGATAAGGCACAACACCAAAATAATTTCTGCTGGATAAAGAATGGGGCTGCTAGTGAGCGCATGGCCATATTTGTTGTAAGCATCAGCGCTGACCAGAATAAGCATGTTTCCAGCCATATGAATGAGCACAAAGCCCGCCCACACAAGGCCGGTGAGGCCCATCAAATATTTTTTACCAATGCTGGTGAGAAAAAAAGAACGCGCTGTTGTCGCACTCATAGAAGAATCCTTACGCTTGAATTTTCATTCTGTTTTCATTTGTAAACCCTCGTGACCATTCTTGTCCAGCCGGAGCATCATGTTACAGACCTCAAGAAGCCATTGCCTGACTCTTCTTTTTATCTGATATTGCGAGAGCTTAAGCGGGAGTCACACATGAAAATTTTCGTCTGCATCAAGCAGGTCCCTGACACTGAGACAAAAGTCAAATTAGGGTCCGACAAAACATCCATCGACACAACGTCAGTCAAGTGGGTCATGAATCCCTACGACGAATACGCTGTTGAAGAATCCATCAAAACTCGTGACGCCAATGCGGGCTCGCAAGTTTGGGTGATCAGCGTTGGTCCAAAAAAGCGCACTGTTGAAGCTTTACGAACGGCTTTAGCAATGGGTGCTGATGAGGCCATCGCCGTTGACGCTCCCGAGTCTTTAGACCAGTTTCAAACTGCGAAAGCTTTGGCGGCTGTGATTCAACAAGAGGGCGGAGCAAAAGTGATTTTCACTGGTAAGCTTGCCATTGATGATAATGCCTCTGCTGTCAGCCAAATGGTGGCTGAATTTCTTGGCATCCCGCACACAACCGTTGTTTCAAAGTTTTCTTTTAACGGTGAAAATATTGTTGTCGAGCGCGATGCCGAAGGTGGCTCGCGCGAAGTTGTGCAAATGCAAGCTCCTGCCGTTGTTGGTGCCAACAAAGGTCTCAATATGCCAAGGTATGCAAGTCTTCCCGGTATCATGAAGGCGAAAAAGAAAGTGATCAAAGAAGTCGATGGGGCCACTCTGATGACAGGATCAACAAATAAACTTAAAGTGACTTCAATGGAAATGCCACCCGAAAAACCAGCGGTGAAATTATTGTCTGGCGATTCGTCAGTTCAAGTTTCAGCTTTGGTCCAAGCCCTTCGTAACGAAGCGAAAGTTTTGTAAGGAATATTATGGGAAAAGTTTTAGTTTTTGCTGAACATCACAACGGAAAATTAAAAAGAAGTGCTCACGAACTTCTTTCTGCTGCAAAAAAATCAGGCCACGCCATTGCCGCTCTGGTTGTTGGCTCTGAGTCATCCAAAGTGACGGCCGAGCTTGCTTCCTTTGGTGCGACGGAAGTTCATCAATTTAAAGATGCCTCTTTTGATCAATATAATCCCGAGCTTTTTACGGCGATGGTTGTCGACACAGTTAAAAAATTAGGTGCTACGATTGTTCTCGCGTCTTGCAGCGCTTTGGGACGTGATTTATTTCCACGAGTCGGCGCTCGCCTCGACACAGGCGTTGCCAGTGATTGCACCGAGCTTCATATCGACGGAGAAAATGTCACCGTCAAGCGCCCGGTATATTCGGGGAAATGTTTTGCCAATGTGACTTTTGAAAATAGTCCGGTGAAAATCGTGCTGATGCGCCCGAATCAACTTCCTGTCGACGCTCCAACGGCGGGCGCTGGCGTGACAGCAAAAGATGAAACTCTGGCAAAAACAGATTTGAAAACTTTGATTAAAGATATCGTCAAAGGCACTTCTGAAAAATTAGATCTGACAGAGGCAAATATTATCGTCTCTGGCGGTCGGGGTTTAAAAGAAGCCGGCAACTTCAAGCTTTTGAATGAACTTGCAGATGTTCTTGGCGCCACCGTCGGCGCTTCTCGCGCGGTCGTTGATGCTGGTTGGGTTCCGCACGGAATGCAAGTTGGCCAAACAGGCAAAACCGTTGCTCCAAATTTGTATATCGCGGTTGGAATTTCAGGCGCCATTCAGCATTTGGCCGGAATGAGCGGAGCGAAAGTGATCGTCGCCATCAACAATGATCCAAATGCTCCTATTTTTCAAAAAGCGACTTACGGAATCGTCGGCGATTTGTTTGATGTCATTCCAAAGTTAACTGAAGAGTTTAAAAAGGTGCTGCATTAATTGATTCGTAAATATTTTTTCGCCATTTTTGTTTGGTTCTTTTTTCGGATTCTTTCCGCAACCTGGAAAATTGAAGTCGAAGAACCTCCGGCGATGCAAGACTTCATCCGACGTAAAACTCCGATTATTTTAGCGCATTGGCACGGAGATGAAATTCCTCTGATCACTCTGATTCCCAGGTATCGAATTGCCACGATTGTTTCGACCAGCAAAGACGGCGAAATGATGAACACCGTGCTTCGCTTACTGGGTGCTAGAACAGCTCGCGGATCTTCAACTCGCGGCGGCTCTGGAGCCCTCAAAGGACTTGTTCGAATCATGCGCTCGCAATCATGCAATACAAGCCTGGCAGTTGATGGTCCGAAAGGACCGATTCATATCGTTAAACCCGGCGTCTTTGAACTGAGTCGCTTGATGGAAAGTCCGATTTTTGCGGCCGGAGTTTTCTGTGATCGTAAATGGGTTTTTGAAAAAGCTTGGAACAAAGCCTATCTTCCAAAACCTTTTGCAAAAATAAAGGTGCTCTGGCGGGGCCCCGTCGGCCCAGTCACTCGAAATATGGATCCTCGGTCTGAAGTCTTAAGCAAAGAACTCGCCGCAACACTTCTTGAGGCGCGTCAATCTGCGGTTAAAGAAATTGCGGGTCCTGCCTCGCTCAGTTAGCCTAAAAACTGTAGGACTTTGATTTTACAACAAGGATGCTTTTATGAAGTCTTTTTCGCTCTTTATGGGTCTTTTTGCGGCTGCTCTCATGATGGGTTCAGGCCTGGCTCACGCTCAGCAGTCTAAAGAGGCTGTCGCCGTCGTCGGAAACAAAACAATTACTTTGGAAGAGTTTAATAAAAAGTATTCTGAGGTTCGTGCGCAAACACAAAACCCTCCAACCAAAGAAGCTTTTTTGGAAGACTTGGTTCGCTACGAAGTTGGTTTGCAAGAAGCTGAAAAAAGAAAACTGCAAAACGATCCCGCCGTTCAAGAGTTGATGAGACAACAGCTTTATAAAGCTTTGCTAGAAAAAGATCTTGGCGAAAAAATTCAAAAAATCTCTGTGACTGAAAAAGAAATGCAAGAGTTCTACAAAAATAATCCTGAGATTCGCACCTCTCACATCTTGATTGAGGTCAAAGCCGGAGCAACTCCAGAACAACGAGCTGCCGCCAAAAAACGCGCTCAAGAAATTTACACTGAAGTCAAAAGCTCAAAACGTCCTTTTGAAGAATTGGTCAAACTTTATACCGACGATCCTTTAAGTAAGCAAACTGGTGGAGATGTTGGTTGGCAAAGTCGCATGACTTTGGTGCCTTCTTATTACGGCGCGGTTTTAAAAATGAAGGTCGGGGAAATCAGCGGCTTGATTGAAACTCCCTTTGGTTATCACATTGTTAAAGTCACTGGCCGCAGAGCCTATGAAAACGCGAACAAGCGCCAAATTCGCGCAGCTGTTTTTGACCAAAAGAGAAAAGAACTTTTTGATCAGTACTTCAATCGCCTGGAAAAGAGCGTAAAAATTCAGGAAAATAAAAAACTGATCGAGTAGGAATTGGATGATGGCAATTTTCTCAAGAAGCCTCCGTCATGCGGGGCTTTTTGTATTTCTAGGGGTCTTCTGTGCGCTGGTTGGCTGCACCTTCGGCGATTCAAAAATTGCCGCGATGCCTGTGGTGCAAGTCAATCAGCACACTCTGACAACAAAAGAATTTGCTGAGCGTCTGGCTCGTCGCCTGAAAGCCTTCGATGCTCTGTCGGCAAAAGATCCCGGCAACGTTCGCCGCGCCAAAGAAGAGATCATTAAAAATTTTGTGCTTCAATCCTTGGCCAATGATTACGCTCAAACCAATCATATCAGCGTCGATGACTCCGAACTTGAAACAGAAATTAATAAATTTCGTTCGTCTTATCCTGACGATCTTTCTTTTCGTCGAGTACTCGCTGAAGAAAATCTTTCTTTTTCCGATTGGAAAGAAGAGCTCAGGCAAACTCTTCTTTACCGAAAAGTTTTTAAAAAAATCAGCGAAAGTAACCCTGCGCCAACCGCCATTGAAATTCAGCAATATTATGATCAACACAAAGATCTCTTTCGTCGTCGCGAAAGAATTTACCTTCGCCAAATCGTGCTGGATGACCTCACCAAAGCGCAGCAAGTTAAAGACGAGATAAAGAAAAAAGATTTTGCCGACGTGGCAAAAAAGGTTTCAGTTGCTCCCGAAGCTAAAAACGGCGGGCTTGTCGGCTGGGTTGAAAAAGGCTCCGTTGACGTTTTTGACAAGGCTTTTGCGCTTCCGGTCGGTGGCGTAAGCCAAGTGCTTGAAAGCAACTATGGCTTTCATATTTTTAAAGTTGAACGCAAAGCGCCTGCGGGCTCGGCCTCCATTGAAGAAGCTCGGCCATTGATTCTTGAGACTCTCCGTGGTCAAAAGGAGCAAGCTGCTTTTTCGAAATGGCTTGATCAACAAATTCGCGCCAGCCACGTCCTTCGCGACAACGCGTTGATTGATTCGATGGGTGTTGAGACAAAGGCGAAGTAGCTGTCGGCGAAGGCGAAATAGAGGTTTATATGACAATGAAAAGAACTCTGCTTTCTAGTTTAATAACGATCCTGCTTTTAGGATTTTCTTTTCCAACTTTAGCTTCAGAGCTCGTTGATCACATCGTCGCTATCGTTAACACCGAAGTTATTACCGATTCGGATCTCAAAGAGTTTGCGCAAAAAGTAAATGATGGTGGCATGATTGATGATTTGCTTTTATTTGGCCAACCAGCAAACTCGTTAAAGGGCAATCGCTCTGCGGAGCTTAATTATTTGATCAATGAAAAAATTCTCGATTCAGAAGTGAAAAGACTGAATCTCTCCGTCACGATCGAACGTGTTGAGCAAGAGATACGCGATATCGCTAAAAGAAATAATGTCAGCCGATCTGAAATGATGGAGGCCGTGAAGGCCCAAGGCATGAGTCCTTCAGCGTACCAAGATTTTATCCGCACGCGCATCGAGCGTCAGTCTTTGATCGAACAAGAGGTCTCAGCAAAAATTCGTGTCTCTGATGAAGACGTGATGGCGCAATATCTTCGCCAACATCCCAACGCCAACACCGGAAGCTACGAGTATACTTTGGCGCAAATTTATTTCAATCCCAAAAAGGGCGGCGCCGATCAGGCCCGCGCTCGCGCCAAGGCTGTCTTGCAAAAAATTCGCGCGGGCGAATCTTTCGAAGCTTTGGCTGAGCAAAATAGCGAAGACCCAAACTTCACAGCCGGCGGCCTACTTGGAACTTTCAAAGCCGGGGAGTTTAACCGAGAAATGGAAAATGGGATTCAAGGACTCTCAGCGGGAGACGTTTCTGAGGTTGTTCAAGCTCGCGATGGCTTTCACATCGTCAAAGTTCTCAATAAAAATGTGATTTCTGATCCGAACTACGAGAAAGAAAAAGAAAAAATCCGCAGCGTGATTTTTGAACAGGCTTTTCAAAAACAATTGAAAAACTGGCTTGATATGAAACGCGACGACGCTTTTATCCGAATCAACAAATGAAAAAGATTATTATCACCACCGGCGATTTGGATGGCGTCGGCTATGAGGTCGCCGCCAAAGCTTTGCATCGATTAGGTCCGCAGTCGCAATGCTTATTTATACTTTGGCGTGGCCCCAAAACATCTTCTCGCTTTAACTCTCTTCTAAAAAAGAAATTCAAAATTCTCACGACCACTTCGCTTGATGAAGCTCTTCGTCTCGAAAATATTTCATCGAAAAATATCATCGAAATTATCAGCCAAAAATCTCCCGCACTGTGGGTCGAAGAAAGTGGTAAAGCTTGTTTCGAAGGCCGTGCCGATGCGATGGCGACGGGTCCTCTTTCAAAGCCTGAAATTTTTCGCGCGGGCCTTAAAGATATTGGCCACACTGAAATTTTAAAACGCATCACCGGCAGCAAATCCGCCATCATGAGTTTTTGGGGCAAACACTTTCGAGTCCTTCTCGCCACCGGGCATATTCCCGTGGCACAAGTCGAATCTCAACTGACGACAGAAAAACTCGATGACGTCTTGGCTCTCGCCATGAAGGCCAAATCGGCGTTGCCAAAAGCCCTCGCTAAAAAACCGATTGGAATTCTGGGGCTAAATCCTCACGCTGGCGACCAGGGCTTGATCGGAAAGTTCGAGCAAGAAATCCTCGGCCCGTGGCTTGAAAAACAGCGTAAAGCAGGAATTAAAATCGAAGGACCCTTGGTCCCCGATGCTGCTTTTCAAAAAAGCAATTGGTCAAAGTTCTCTTTTTATATCGCTCTTTATCATGATCAGGGCCTGATTCCATTTAAAGCCCTGCATGGATTTTCGGGAGTTCACGTCACGCTGGGTTTACCACTTGTCAGATCCTCCGTCGATCATGGTACAGCAAAAGATCTGTTCGGCAAAAACAAGGCCGACCCGACATCAATGGTAGATGCCATTAAGTGGGCCATCCAGCTAGCAAGGAGATAAGCGTGTTTCAACCAGTCATTTTTCGCGAGTACGATATTCGCGGCATCTATAATAAAGAGTTCGACAAAAATTTCGCTTATCTTTTAGGTCGTGCCTACGCTCAATATTATTTCGAAAAACTGGGAAAGAAAAATATCACTGTGACTGTTGGTCACGACGCGCGCATTTCAAGCCCTGAAATCAAAGCCGAAATGTCCCGTGGCTTGCAAGAAGGTGGTGCGACTGTTCTTTATATCGGACTTGTGACCTCGCCGATTTCTTATTTCACAACATTTGAAATTCCAGAAGTCGACGGCGCCGTGATGATCACTGGCAGCCACAATCCTCCTGATTACAACGGCTTTAAAATCAGCGTCGGCAAAACAACAATTTTTGGCGATGAGATTCAACGTCTCTACAAAATTATTCAAAAAGGAAATTTCATCGAAGGTCGCGGCTCAGAAAGACCTCTCGACATTTTTCCGAAATATCTCGAGCGCTATAAAAAAGAATTCAGCTCTGTCATCGACTCAATGAAAAACGTCAAAGTCGTGCTTGATTGCGGCAACGGTGCCGCTGGATGTGTCGCAAAAAGACTTTTCGAAACCTGTGGCCTCACTCCAACAATTTTATTCGAACAACCCGACGGCCGATTTCCAAATCATCATCCCGACCCAACAGTTGAAAAAAATCTCAAGGATCTGCAACTTCAAGTTGCCAAAGAAAAAGCCACCGTAGGAATTGGTTTTGATGGCGACGCCGACCGCATCGGCGTCATCGACCACACCGGGCGCATGGTTTATGGAGACGAATTGATGGTTCTCATCAGTCGCGCCGTGCTCGCAAAAAACAAAGGTGCGAAAATCATCGGCGATGTAAAATGCTCGGATCGCTTGTATTCAGACATCAAAGAGCACGGCGGAATTCCAGTGATGTGGAAGACCGGCCACTCGCTCATCAAAGAAAAAGTAAAAGTCGAGAAATCTCCTTTTGGCGGTGAAATGTCAGGACACGTTTTTTTCGCTGACAGAAATTACGGTTATGACGACGCTCTTTATGCAGCCCTCAGAGTTTGCGAGATCCTTGCAGAAAGCGGAAAAACCATTCCCGAACTTCTCTCTGGGCTTCCCGTGGCCTACAACACACCAGAACTTCGCATCGACACGACAGAAGAAAAAAAAGTCGCCATCGTTGAAAAATTAAAATCCATTTTCGGAACTGGCGGCAAAGATTATCAAGTGAATCTCATCGACGGCATTCGTATCAGCTATCCTGATGGCTGGGCTTTGGCGCGCGCTTCAAATACTCAACCTGTGATCGTTCTTCGTTACGAGTCTTCGACTCAAGAAGGTCTTGATCGCATCCGCAATCAATTCGAGAGCATCGTTCAACCGATGCTTTAGTCACAACTCTGTTTTCTCATTCAGAGGTCAGTTATCCGAATTCAGAAAACAAAAAAGCCGACCTTCTCAAGTCGGCTTTTTTTAACTCAGTGTTTCTGCAAAAAGAACCAGGTTCCTTTTTAGAATTTTCCTTGGAGGAAGAATGCGATTACGAACGCATAGATCACGAGTGACTCGATCAGAGCCAAACCGATGATCATCGGAGTAAAGATTTTGCCTTGCGCTTGTGGGTTGCGAGCAATCCCTTCAAGAGCAGAAGCTGCTGTTTTGCCTTGACCAAGAGCGCCGCCCAAAGCAGCAATCCCGATAGCAAGACCCGCGCCGATGGCGATCAAGCCATGGTCACCTGAAGAGTGAGCTGCGCCGGCAGCTGCGTCCTCTGCAAAAGCAGCTGATGCGAGCAAAGTTGTCGTCAGGGCGATGAACATTTGTTTTGCGAAGTTTTTCATTAAGTGTTTCTCCTTTTTGTTCGCTGTAAACGTTTTAAAAATAAGTTAGTGGTCGTGGGCCGTTGCCAGTGCAACATACACCATTGAAAGCAAAGTAAATACGATGGCCTGAACGAAAGCCACAAAAAGTCCCAAGAGGTAAAATGGGATCGGAAGGCCGACAGGAATTAAATCCAAAAAGATTCCAACAACAGTATGATCTCCACGCAAAACATTCGCCAAACGAAGTGCCAGGCTGAGTGGACGAACAATGTGTGAGATCAGCTCGATCACCAACATCAACGGACCCAGCCAAATCACCGGGCCCAAGAAATGTTTCAGATAACCAACGCCGTGTTCTTTAATTCCAAAAAGATTATAGACAACGAAAACAGACAAGCCCATTGCCATCGTCGTGTTGATGTCTTCAGTCGCAGGAACCATTCCGGGAATCACTCCGACCCAGTTATTCACCAAAATATAGGTGAAGATCGTCGCAAACATCGGAACGTAAGCTCTGCCGTGCTCGCCGATCACCATTTCACAAAGACTTGCGATCAGTTCCGTGAGCATTTCAAAAATAGCGCGAATAGAAAATCGGTCCGCAGGCATCGCCGCAACTTCACCAGTTCCCAAAGCTTTGCGACCCAAAAATCCCGCGCCGATCAAACCAGCAGTTACGATTCCTGTTGTCGCAACATTGGCGTACTCGTGTCCAACACCTGGAATTAATGCTGTCAGCGTGAATGACATTTCTTATCCTTCTTCTGTTAACAAACTCTCTTCGCCATTCGTTGGCCCGAAGAGCGCGAAAATAAGCGAGCCCACCATCAAGCTACTCAGGCCCACACTGAACCAAATCGGATTCAACCAATCGGTGTGTAAAAGTCTGTAGATAATGAGTCCTAAAATCGCGTATTTAAATACAATGATTCCCAGCGCAAGAGCAATGAATTTTTTTCTGAGAAATCGCGACCATACAAAGTAAAGAGTCCCTACATTAAAGAGCACAATGAAAACTCCCATCGCGTACGACAGCGCATTTTGCATTGTGTTAGTTGCCGCCAAAGCAGCTGTCCCCACCAAAAGCAGACCTGAAAGACAGATAAAAAACCATTTCATAAACGCCTTTGCGCACTCTTAGTGCGGACCCACTTATGCCCGAAATCAAATCTCAAGGCAAAGATATCATTTATGAATTTTGATCTGGGTTTTTATCCAGACTCTTCGCCATTTGCACAACATGAATCAGCCAGCCGGCAAGTCCCAGTACCGAGCAGCCAATGATAGCAAGACCCTTCGTCGAATATTTATGATCCAACCATTGCCCAAGAAAAAGGCAGCCAATCATAATTCCCACCAGCTCAAAACCCAAAGCTGCAAAGACAATATATTTATTCATGCTCTGCTACTTTCTCAGGCGGCCCTTGGCGCCCGGCTGATTTTTGAGTCTCTGCTGTAATCTTTGAATGCGGATATCGATATAATCTGGCATCGGATGATATTTCTTCATGTCTTCAAGAGTCTCGATCGCCGATCGATAATCGCCTTGCTCTTCATAACAAACTGACAGCGTCAGGCCGACATTTTCTTTTTTTGATTTTTCAGGAAATTGATTCAGCAAATCTTTGAAAACACCAATCGCTTTTGGAAGATCTTTTTTAGCAAGTTCAATATTTCCTTTGAGCATCATCATTTCAAAACGCTGCTCAGTCCCCAGCGGCATTCTTAAAAATTCCTCGGCCTCATTCTCGGCCTGAGTGAAATTATTTTGATAATAATAAGCTCGCGCCAAACTCATTTTGTATTCTGCTTTTTCTTTGGGATCCGTCAGCATCAAAAGTAGGCGATTGATTTCAATGACCGCTTTCGGATAGTCCGCCAAGTGATCAAAGTAGGCGGTCGCGATTTGTCTTTGAGCCGCCATGCGCTCGACAGGATCCGGAGAATACATTACGAGGTACTTATAAAATAAAACTGCTTTTTCAAAATTTTTTGCATCAAAGAACGCCGACTTGGCTCCTTCGCGAGCCGCCGTCAGAGCCGACGCCGATTCGGGGCTTCGAATGAGAACTTTGTCGTAATGAGAAAGCGCCGCTGAATAGTTTTTTTGTTCAGCATCTTCACGCGCTGTTTTGAGTTCGCGCTCTTCGGGGCTATTGCAAGCCAGCAGACTCAGCATCAAGAGGGCAAGAGCGCTGGCTTTAAAAATTTGAGAAGCTTGTTTGGGCATGAATCCTCAGATCTCTATTTTTAAGAAACCTGAGGTGGGACGCAACAAATTAGTTCGTTGCTGGTTGGCAGAGATACTGTTCTGGTTTTTGCTGTTGGAAAATAACGAGGCCTTTGGCGCTGTTTCCATCGATTAAAGAGGACTCAACGTAAAGCGTGCTCGAAACAACAACCGTTCCAGCATCAATCGAGTCAAAGTATCTTTTGAAAGGAACTTTTTCACCCGCTAGGTTGTGCTGCTCAACGACGACCGGAGGTGCGACAAAGTCTAAACGTCCCACGGTGATACCATTTTTGATCAAAGAAAATGTCACCAAAGCAAACTGTCCGCCTGTTGTCAGTTGAACTTGTCCACCTGAGTTGCCACTGATTGATTTGCAGTTAAAGGTCGCCGCCTTCGCCATCGAAGCTGCAAAGACCATCGCCAGTAAGGCAAAAGCTTTCATAAAAAGTGCCATAATCCATCCCCCGTTTGTGGGGTGGTCTTAGCAACTATTTCCGACGAAGCCAAATAGAGGTATTGAGAAGGCTACTTTTAAGGATTTCTTACAAAAAACCCGGTTTTCACCGGGCTTTTAAAGCTCATTGATGGTTATTTTCTATCTTAGTGAAGGCTTTCCGGGATTCCTGCTGTTGCTGCAGAGACCTCTTGGTCATCTTCAACAATCGCAAGCCCAGTCACTTTCTCTTCTTTGTCGTCCAGATTGATCAAACGAACACCCTGAGTATTTCGGCCCAAAACCGAAACATCTGAAATTTTCATACGAATGTTCTGGCCACTATCTGTTGAGATGATCATTTGATGGCTGGCATTCACTTTTCGAGTGCCGACAACATTTCCCACTTTATCCGTGGTTTTTTGTGTGATGATTCCGACGCCGCCACGAGATTGAACTCGGTATTCTTCAAGCTCTGAACGTTTTCCATAACCCATTTCAGTGACCATCAGAATTGTGTCTTTCGATCCTTTTTCAAAGACCTCCATACCAATCACGACGTCGCCTTTGCCTAATGTGATGCCTTTCACTCCACGAGCAGATCTACCCATGCCGCGCACGTCGGATTCATTAAAGCGAATCGACATTCCTTCGCGAGTCGCCAAGAAGATGTCGCTTTGGCCGTCAGAAATTTTTGCATCAATCACGCAATCCTCAAGATCCGTGGTCAGTGCAATGATTCCCGCCGTTCGTGGATTTGAGAACGCATCCAAAGATGTTTTTTTAATAATCCCCTGTTGAGTCACCATCACGATGTATTGGTTTTCCGAATACTGCTCGATCGGCAATACCGATTGAACTTTTTCGCCTTGGCTCAGCTGAACAACATTGGCGATTGATTTGCCTTTTGAAGTTCGATTTCCCTGCGGCAAGCGGTGAACTTTGCACCAGTAGACTTTGCCTTTGTCGGTGAAAATAAGCAGCGTGGTTTTTGTACTCGCGGTAAAAATGTCGGTGATGTAGTCCTCTTCGCGAGTTTCCATTCCCTTCAAACCTTTGCCGCCACGTTTTTGCACGCGATACTCGTCAATCGGAATGCGCTTGATGTAGCCGGTGTTAGTGATCGTCACCACCATTGGCTCATCGGCAATCAGATCTTCATCTTCGATATCATCCGTGCTACCAACCAATTGAGTTCGGCGAGCGTCGGCATAGCGACTGCGAATATCTTCAAGCTCGCCAACGATAATTTTATAAATTTCTTTCACATCAGCCAAAACGAAATTCAGCCAATCAATTGTTTTTTGAAGTTCAGCAAGTTCATTTTCAATTTTGTCTCTCTCAAGGCCGGTTAAACGCTGCAAGCGCATTTCAAGAATGGCCTGAGCCTGGCGTTCAGAAAAACTAAATGTTGCAACCAGGGCTTCGCGAGCCGCATTGGCTTCTTTTGAAGCTTTGATCGTTTTGATCACTTCATCGATATGATCCAAAGCTTTTTTCAAGCCTTCTAAAATGTGCGCGCGCTCTAAAGCTTTTTTCAAATCAAAAATGCAACGCTTGGTCACGACGTCGCGACGATGATCCACAAACGCTTCCAGCATGCCTTTGAGATCAAAAGTCACCGGTTGATTTTTTGAATCCAGCGCCAACATGATGATTCCATAAGACGTCTGCATCTGAGTCATCTTGTACAGACGATTCAAAACGACACTTGCGTTTTCACCTTTTTTAACTTGGATCACGATGCGCATACCTTCGCGGCTACTTTCGTCGCGGATATCAGAAATTCCTTCAAGCTGTTTGTCGCGAACCAAGTCCGCCATTGTTTCAATCAATCGAGCTTTGTTCACCTGATACGGAATTTCAGTCACAATAATGTCTTCATGGCCCTTGGCTTCGACAACTTCAGCAACGGCTTTTAACGAAATAATGCCGCGACCTTTTTTGTAGGCTTGAAGAATTCCTTCTCGACCCGAGATAACGCCGGCTGAAGGAAAATCAGGACCCGGAATGCGCTCGATCAATTCATCAATCGAGCAATTCGGGTTTGCAATTAAATGAATACAGCCATCAATCACTTCACCCAAATTGTGCGGCGGAATATTGGTCGCCATGCCAACAGCAATCCCTGTTGAACCATTCACCAAAAGATTTGGGAATTTTGCTGGCAACACCAATGGAATTTCAAGTGAGTCATCGTAGTTCGGCCCAAAAGGAACCGTTTCTTTTTCGATATCAGCCAGCAGCTCTTCCGCCAAACGAGTCATGCGAACTTCAGTGTAACGCATGGCTGCCGGAGAGTCTCCATCGATGGAGCCAAAATTTCCTTGTCCGTCTTCCAGCGGATAACGCAAAGAAAAATCCTGCGCCATACGGACCATCGTATCGTAAACAGCGGTATCACCATGTGGATGATATTTACCGATCACATCACCGACAATACGAGCTGATTTTTTATAAGGCTTATCATGCCCATTGTTCATTTCGTTTTGAGCAAAAAGAACTCGGCGATGGACGGGCTTTAAACCATCGCGGACATCAGGCAGCGCGCGGCCCACAATAACTGACATCGAGTATTGCAAATAGGCGTCGCGCATCTCTTTGTTGATGTCGACAATGGCTATTCCTTTTTCTGGTGCTTGATCCATTTTCTAATCCTTGTCTTAAACGTCTAGCGATCGCGCCATCAGAGCATTGTCGTGAATAAATTTTCGTCGCGGCTCCACTTGTTCTCCCATGAGAACAGAAAAAGTTTCATCCGCAGCAACAGCATCTGTCACAGTCACCTTCAGCAGTGTTCTATTTTCTGGATTCAGCGTGGTCTCCCAAAGCTGAACTGGGTTCATTTCTCCCAATCCTTTATAGCGTTGGATGTAGTAGCCTTTTTTGGTGTTTTCCATCACATGCGTATAAAAATCAGAATAGTTTTCAAATGAGTTTTCTTTGCCTTCGATCTCAACCGAGATCGGCAACAGAGAAACCGCTTGAATCTGAGTCCAAAGATTTATCAGCTCAATCCATTCGGAAGAACGAACCGTGTCTGTAGAAATTTTCGTCGTCATGCGATCGGCAAAGCGAGTCGTCATGATTTCTGCCGAAGTCTTTCCCTCAGTTTGGCTGACTTTAAATTTAAGCTCAGTGATTCCCAAAGATTGCTTATTCAGCACAGCCCAAGCCGACAAGTCTTCCAGCGCTTTCGTTAAAGCCACCTCATTACCAAAAACTTTTTCTTGATCGGCGATTTTAGAAATCATGAAATACAAAACATCGCGGTCATATTTCGCCGATGAAGCTTTCAGCAAAGCATTGAATTTATGAATTTGAAGCGTCAGTTTTTTAACTTCGCCTTCAGCTGTTGCTTTTTTAGAAGAAAGAATTTTGACGTCTTTCAAGCCCGAATTCAGCAAGAACTCGGTCAAAGCGGCATCGTCTTTCAAATAAACTTCGGTCTGATTGCCTTTTTTAGCTCGGTACAAAGGTGGCTGAGCAATATAAATATAACCATTCTCAATCGCCTGTGGCAGCTGACGATAGAAAAATGTCAAAAGCAGCGTACGGATATGAGATCCATCCACATCGGCATCGGTCATGATGATGATTTTGTGATAACGAATTTTTTCGATATTCACATTGTCTTTGCCAATCCCTGTTCCTAAGGCCGCGATCATCATTTTAATTTCTTCATTGGAAAGCATTTTATCAAAGCGCGCTTTCTCAACGTTTAAAATTTTACCTTTCAGCGGCAGCACGGCCTGAGTCTTTCGATCCCGCCCCTGCTTCGCAGAGCCACCGGCCGAGTCTCCCTCAACCAGATAAAGTTCACAAAGCTTCGGGTCTCGCTCTTGGCAGTCCGCCATTTTTCCTGGCAGAGCCCCACTGTCGAGCGCTGTCTTACGACGAGTTAAATCCCGCGCTTTTCTTGCGGCCTCGCGAGCCCGAGCCGATTCCACACATTTATTAATAATTGTTTTTGCCGTTGAAGGATTGCGATCAAACCAATCCGCCAATTTGTCATTCACCAGAGATTCAACAATCCCTTTTACTTCGGTGTTTCCAAGTTTAGTTTTGGTTTGTCCTTCAAACTGAGGATCGCGAACTTTCACAGACACAATCGCTGCAAGTCCTTCGCGGATATCTTCACCTTCCAAAGACTCTTTCAAATCTTTGACCAGGTTTTTTTGCTGAGCATAACTGTTCGTCGTCCGAGTCAGCGCCCCCCGAAAACCAATCAGATGAGTCCCGCCTTCATGAGTATTGATGTTGTTGCAATAAGAAGAAATTGTTTCTGAGTAAGAGTCGTTCCATTGCAAAGCGACTTCAACTTCAACAGTGTCTTTTTCACCTTTGAAATAAACCACGTCATTATGCAAAGTTTTTTTACTTTGGTTCATGAAGGCAACAAATTCAGCAATCCCATTACTGTATTGAAAGTCTACTTTTTTACCATTGCGCTCATCCTTCAAAGAAATATGAAGGCCAGCATTTAAAAACGCCAACTCACGAAGACGATTCACTAAATAATTAAAATCAAAAACCAGAGCTTCATCTTTAAAAATTTCACGATCTGGTTTGAAAGTTGTTTTGGTTCCGGTTTTATCAGTAGCACCCACTTTTTCAGTGTCGCCTTGAGGAACGCCGCGAACATAAGTTTGACTCCAAATACTTCCTTGGCGAGAAACTTCCACCACGCAACGAACCGAAAGTGCGTTGACGACTGAGGCACCAACACCATGAAGACCGCCGGAAACTTTGTAGCCACCGCCATCAAATTTTCCACCGGCATGAAGAACCGTCATCACTACTTCAAGAGTCGATTTTCCCGTTTTATGTTTATCAACGGGAATTCCACGGCCGTCATCTTCGACAGTGATTGATTCGTCGGTGTTGATCGTAATGTTGATGTGTTTGCAATATCCAGCTAATGCTTCATCGACTGAGTTGTCGACAACTTCATAAACCAAGTGATGATACCCGCGAAATCCAGTATCACCGATGTACATCCCTGGACGTTTTCGAACAGCCTCAAGTCCTTCCAGAACTTGGATCGAATCGGCCCCATAATTGGCCATCGTCGATTCATTTGCTTCACTCATGTATGCGCCCCTTCAATTTGTCCTTCGTGGACCTTGATAACAGTGCAATCTTCAGATCTCATGCTGTCAGGCAAATTGAAATCCGTTGTTGTGATAAAAATCTGCGTGTTGATGTCACTCAGAAATCTGATCAGCGAATCCCTTTTTCCCGAATCAAGCTCTGATAAAACATCATCAAGCAAAAGCGCGGGATAGGTTCCGTGAACCCTCCTATGATACACAATTTGGGCCATTTTGAAAGATAATATGAGGGCTCTTTGCTGTCCTTGTGAACAATAAAATCTCGAGTCATTTTGGTCATATAGAAATACGATGTCGTGCTTCTGCGGACCCACTAATGACGAGCCGCTCGCAAGCTCAGCATCACTCAGTTCGAGAACTCTTTTTTGCAGTGAATTTTCGACATCAGAGTAGCTCATTTTCAGAGCATTTTCTCCCGAAATCACATATTCCACGGAGATATCCACATTTTGATTCTTAGAAATGCTATTCATCGCTTGGTTAAGGTCCTCAAGAATTGCACGCAGTGCTTCCAAGCGTTGCCATGTTAAATCTGTAGCTAGCTTGAGAAACAGCGGGTTGAGACTTTCCACCACCCGAATGGTTTCAAATTTATCGGCAAGACCACTGAGATAGTTTTTAAGCACTTTATTGCGTGTTTTAAGCGCTTTTCGAAAGTCAGAGATTAAGTCTCCATTCCTTGGATTAAAACTGACCAGCAAGTCATCCACGAGTTGTCGTCGTTGATCCGCGCCCTCTTTGATGGCTGCTAAACTTTCCGGAGAAAAGATCACATTTGGAAAACGAAACGACAAATCTGTGAAAGTTGCCTTTTTTCCATTGAGCAGATGATTTTTTTTTGATTTCAAAATTGTCAGTTGGAGATCATAATCCAAATCCCCATGCAGAGCCTTGGCCTTCAAGAAGGCTTCTTGGCTTCCTTTGTAAATCAGATTTTCATTATCGGCATAACGAAAAGACTGACCTCGAGTCAGAACAAATAAGGCTTCTAAAAGATTTGTTTTTCCCTGACCATTCTCGCCAAGGAAGATATTCACCTTGGGCGAAAATTGAACTGTGGCCTCAGAAAAATTCCTGAAATTTTTAATCCACAGCCCTTGAATCATGAAACTAGATTCTCATAGGCATCACAACGCAAGTATAAGTCGCGTCGTTATGAGGTCTCATAAGGCCAGGTGATAATTGATCGTTGATTTCAAAATCAACTTCGTCATCAGTAATGGCATTCAAAACATCGGTGATATATTTGGCATTAAATCCAATTTTCAGATCTTTGCCATCGTATCCAACTTCGATTTCTTCTTTCGCATCACCTAATTCAGGATTATTAGAAGCGATTTCCATTCGTCCTTGAGTCAAAGACAAAGTCACAGCTTTTGACTTGTGATTTGCCAGCAATGAAACTCGTTTTAAAGAAGTAAGAAATGCTTCGCGATTCACACGAATTTTGAGAGTCAATTTTTGTGGAATAAACTGTTGATAGTTCGGATATTTTCCTTCGATCAAACGAATCATCAATGTGGTTGATTCATGACGAACGATCAATTGGGATCCTTCAATGGCTAATTCAAATTGACCAGCCAAAGACTCTATTAATTTTTTAATTTCAAAAAGACCTTTGCGTGGAATGATCACTCCTTGACCTTGTGCAATTGCTTTTGAAGAAGGAATTTGTTTGCTGATCAAAGACAAACGATGTCCGTCTGTCGCTACCATTGTGTAACCTTGATCACCATCAGGTTGAAAATAAACTCCATTCAAATGATATCTAGTTTCGTCGTTTGAGACTGAATAAATTGTTTTATCAATCATGTCTTTTAAGACTTCAGCATCGATGCGAATAAAACTATTTCCGCTGTAGGCTGGAAACACAGGGTATTCTTCAGCACTGATTCCAACAATTTTCGAAGTGTATTTACCTTGTTTGATTTCTAACCAATTATTGTCTTTTTTATGAAGAAGAATCATTCCTTCGCTAAGCTCTTTAGCAATTTCAAAAAGACTTTTGGCACTGACTGCCACTTTTCCTGGCTGAGTGACTTTAGCTTTGACTGAATCAGTGAGACTCACTTCAAGATCAGTGGCAAAAACTTTCAGTTCACCTTGATCAGCTTCTAAAAGAACATTTACGAGCACAGGCATTGTATTTCTTTTTTCGACAATGTTCTGTGTTTTGCCGATGAGGCTCATCAGCTCTTTTTTCTCGATTTCAAGCTTCATAATTTATTACCCCGAAATCTATGTTTCTATTCCCCTTAATACCTATGATTTATATATATATATAAAACTAGTAGTAGTAGTAGGGGCGTGGAAAACCTAACAAACCAATTAACTTCTTGTAAACACTCAAAGAAACCTGTGGATATGCGTTATGTGCCTTTTTCTAAAAACACGTTCAATTTTGCGGATAACTTGGGTGCACAAATCAAAACAGGAGTTATCCACTTTATGATCCACAGTTCACATTCACAGTCCTGTGATATTGTGGATCTTCGTTGTTAACTCTTCGACATCATTTCTAAAATCCATATCCTTTTGCATGAGGAAATCCACACGAGAAATCGCGTTCATCACAGTGGTGTGATCTTTTCCGCCAAAAGCGCGGCCAATATCGACCAGAGATTTATCCAAAGTTCTCTTTATTAGATACATCGCAGTCTGTCGTGGAACGACAATCTGCTTAGCTCGAGTCGTCGATTTAAGATCTGCAACTCGCACTTTGAAGTGATCACCCACCATTTTTTGGATATCCTCGAGCGAAATCGTCGATTGAGTTTCGTGAGTAGCCAAAACTCGCTTCACAAGCTCGATATCAATACTTAAACCTTGAAGCTCACTGAACATTTTCACTTTTTTAAGGTTGCCCTCAAGCTCTCGAATAGAGCGTTTAGAGATCCTTGCAACGTGGTTAACCACATCATCAGAAAGACGGAGCCCCATTTTCTCGGATTTATAGCGAAGAATGGCGACCCTGGTCTCTAAATCAGGCATTGAAATATCAGCAATCAAACCCCACTCCAAGCGAGAACGATTTCGATCCTCAAGCCCTAAAATATCTTTCGGCATTCGGTCAGCTGCAATAACGACCTGTTTGCGACGATCAATGAAAGTATTAATAGTATGGAAAAACTCTTCCTGAACAGCCTCTGTTTTTCCAATCATCTGCACGTCATCAACTAATAAAATATCGCACTCTTCGCGGTATTTTGTACGGAACTTATCCATTTCATGACGGCGAATCGCCGAAACACACTCGTTCAAAAAGCGCTCAGCACTGACGTAATGAATCTTTGCTTGCGGATAACTGGATTTAATCTGATTTCCCACCGCATGGAGCAAGTGAGTTTTACCCATTCCAACAGGCCCACAAATAAAGAGAGGATTATAACCTTCGGCTGCAGGATTTTGTGCCACATTGAAAGAGGCCGCATGAGCAAACTCAGTATTGCGACCCACAACAAATGTACTAAATGTATAATCACTATTTAATAAGTCAGTGCGCGGAGAAGCTCCGGTCACAGATGGAGCAGATATTGCTTTAACAAAAGGAGCCTCCATCTTCTGAAAAGCTTCAGAGATGGTTTGAGGCTCAGAATTTTGATGTTTAACTCCGGTAATGACCAGATCAAGCTCGAAATCCCGCTTTGTTTCTGCGGAAATTTCAGCATAAATTTGATCGAGCAGGTTTTCCACGACAAAGTATTGATGCAAAGGACTTGGAACCCCAAGCACCATACGCGGAAGCTGAGCTGTACCAACCGTATCCACATAGGAGACAGGCTCCAGCCAAGTTTCAATTAACTTGTTGTCTTTATTGCGACTTTTGATCTTTTCCTTGATCACAGTCCAAAAATTCGAATTTAGTGCTATCTGCGCTTGCAGCGGCATATCTTGGATCACGTGCTCGAACCCCCCGGTAGCAACGTGTGGAAAACTCTGGCGACTCTTATCAGGTGGGTGTTGCCTTTTCAATGTCCAATTCAATTCATGACAAGGGTTGACCATAAGCTATGAAATATGTTTTATTGCGCCCTCTAAATACTGGGAATTGGTGTAAAACGGACACTTACCACTGTCGTTAATAAACGCGTTAAAAAATTTGAACGCACAAGAAAAATTGGATTGGGAGCCGCAAAATGAAAAGAACGTATCAGCCAAAAAATAAAAGAAGAAAAAAGACCCACGGATTCCGTGCGCGTATGGCGACAAAAGATGGACAAAAAACATTAGCTCGTCGTCGTGCCAAAGGCCGCAAACGCCTGACGGTTGAAATTGGTGGAAAATAATCGTCCCAAAGTTCTTCAGCGCAGTTCGGATTTTCTCCGAATCAAGCAAAAAGGAAAAAGAAGGAACCCGAGTCCTTGGATGTTAATCGCGTTTTGCGAAAACTCTGAGGGACACCTTCGTTATGGGTGGACTCTGAGTCGCAAAGTGGGTTCAGCGGTTATTAGAAATCGACTCAAAAGATGGTGTCGAGAATATTTTAGAAAAGTGGCGGCGAATGGCTTCAATCCTGAGTTGGACATCAATGTGGTTTTCAAACCGATGCCAGACCAGTTCTACAAAAAACTGGAGCACTCAGATTTTATTGTCATTCTCGAAGACGGTTGCCGATCGGTTCTCCGCAATTCTCACCGAACTCCTTCTGATTCTCGTCGCAATGTATAGACTGATTGGCTCTCCAGTATTAGGCGGGGCTTGTCGATTTGAACCTTCTTGTTCGACTTATGCCGTTGAAGCTTTACGAAAGCATTCGCCGTTTTTAGCAATGAAACTTATTTTTGTTCGTCTTACTAAGTGCCGACCCGGAGGTCCCAGCGGATTTGACCCGGTTCCCGAGCATTGCCACTGTCGAGGTCATCATGAATCAAGGAAATGACGAAAAATTTTTAGAGCCAAGAACATTGGGCGCCATCGTTTTGATGGGGGCTCTTTTTTTCGGCTGGCAAACATGGCTAAAACATAAATATCCTGAGTTGAACAATCCGAAAGTGGCGGTTGAACAAACCAAGGCCAACTCACCGGAGACAAAACCGACCGAAGCAAAAGCGACAGAAGCCACGGCCACTGCTGCGACAACGGCCGAAGCCGCTCCATTGGCGCCAACAACCTCAGCAGTAGAAAAACTGACAACTGTTGATGAGCCTACCTTTTCATTTGAAATCTCATCCCATGGCATGGGGCTTAAAAACTTTATTCTTAAAAATCATTTTGATCGGGAAAAAAAGCCGATGGCTTTGGGCGTGGGCTCACCAGAGGGCTTGTTTGCAACAGGTCTTGTTGGGTCGAGAGAAGCGCCTGAATTTACAGTGACGAAAAAAAGCGACACCACCTATGTAGGAGTCGCAAATTGGAACGGCACACAGATCACGCGTGAAATTGAAATTGACGCTCAAAATGGAGCTTTGAAAAACAAGATCACAGTTGAAAAACCAACTGCTGCTTTTAAAGGACTGACGCTTTCAATTGCTGAGCACCGCATGAATATCGAAGCGGGACATTTGCTTTTGCCAAACTATGAACACCAAGAATTTGTTGTTCGGCATAATGATAAAAATGAAAGAATCAACAGCACGTCATCAAAAGAAAAAGTGGATAAGACATTCACTGATATTTCTATGGCGGCCGTGGGTTCGCAGTATTTTACAACAGCGATCATTGATCACTCTGATGTTGCTCCTGAAGTTTCTTTATTTGGTGGCAAAGATGCCGATCTTTTGGTGGCAAATTTGGCCTATAAGCCGCTGTCTTTAAAAGACAACATGCAATTTCAGTTTGTGGCTTATGCCGGAGCGAAATCATACACGCAAATGGAAAAAATCGATGCTGAGCTTCCCGGCACCATCGACTTTGGTTTCTTCACGGCGATTGCAAAAATTCTGCTATTTATTTTGCAGTGGTTGCATATGTATGTCGGCAATTGGGGCTGGGCGATTGTGATTATGACGTTGCTCGTGCGAATGCTCGTCTTGCCTCTGAATATGTCGACATTTAAATCATCGCGCAAAATGCAGAAGTTGCAGCCGATGGTGAAGTCTTTAAAAGAAAGATATAAAGACGACTCTCAGGCTTTGAATCAGGAAATGATGAAGCTTTGGAAAGAAAATGGAGTTAATCCTGTCGGCGGTTGTTTGCCGATGCTTTTGCAGCTTCCGATTTTCTTCGCCTACTACCGAGTTCTAGGTCAAAGTATCGAGCTTTATCAGGCTCCATTTATGTTCTGGATTCACGATTTAAGCCTGAAAGATCCCTATTTTGTGCTGCCAATCCTGATGGGCGTGGCGATGTGGATGCAGCAGAAGCTGACTCCGACGGCGATGGATCCAAACCAGGCGAAAATCATGCAATTTCTACCTGTTGTTTTCTCCTTCATGATGATTTCTTTGCCGAGTGGCCTCACTCTCTATATTTTCGTGAACACAATTACAGGTGTATTGACTCAAAAATTAATAGTGCAAGATCGTTCCAATACAGTATCAGCTAAAGAAGTGAAGGCGTAGGAGGTAGAGCATGTCGGGATTTTTCAGCAAACTATTTGGTGGTAAGAAAAAAGAAGGCTCCAACGAAGTTGAAGCATTGGTGCACACAACGGTTGAAGGATTACTTGAAAAAGGCGGCTTCGAACTTGCCTTTGAAATCAACAGCAGCCTGGATGAAAAGGGTGAGTCTCAGTTAACCATCGAACTTTCTGGAGCTGATGAAGAAATTTTGAAAGACAAAGAAGGACAAATGATCGATTCGATTCAATTGTTCTTAAAGCGCGTCGTTCAACATCACTTTCCCGAAGACCGCACAAATATTGTGATTGATTGCAATGGTTATCGTGAGGAATCAAGCCAGGCATTAATTGAGTTGGCGGATAAACTGAAAGAGGTTGCCCTTGAAAAAGGGAAATCTGTTTATTTCAGAGCGCTTCCTCCGAAAGATCGCAAAATCATTCACCAATATTTGGCAAATGACGAAAGAGTTCGTAGCCGTTCGATTGGCGAGGGCCTTTTCAAAAAAATTAAAATCTATCCGGTGAAATCAGCTGGCGCTGATAATAACCACGAAAACTCGGCCGACTAGGCGGAGTTTTAAGTAAAGAAACATATGTTGAGAGATCGGGACCAGGACACAATTTGCGCTGTATCTACACCCGCAGGAATTGGTGGTCTCGCAGTGATTCGCGTCAGCGGTCCTGGGGCCATCGAGATCTCTCAACGAATCGCCCCATTTCTTCCTAAAAAACTAGAATCGCATCGTGCCTACTACGGTATTTGCTATCAGACTTTGCCAGGTTTTCAGCGCGGAGCTGAAATCGACGAAGTGATTGCTACCTACTTTCAATCTGGAAAATCATTTACCGGCGAAGACACCATTGAAATTTCTTGTCATGGAAGTCCTTATATTACTCAAACATTTTTAAAAGAGCTGGTTCAAATCGGGGCGCGAATGGCCGACCGAGGTGAATTTACCTATCGCGCTTTTATGAATGGACGCATTGATCTTGTGCAGGCCGAAGGTGTTTTGGCGCTGATTGAATCACAAAGTCAAAACTCGGCGAGGCAGGCTTTACGCCAACTTCAGGGAAGTCTTTCTCAGCAACTTGAAAAGCACGAAGACAACCTAACTTGGTGTTTAGCTCACCTAGAAGCCAGTATTGATTTTTCGACAGAGGGTCTTGAGGTTGTGACAGATGCAGAGCTCGTTCGCCGAACCTCTGAAATGGTGGTAGGACTGCAAATATTGGTTCAATCATTTCGCGCCGGCCGAATTTTGAAAGATGGCTATCGTCTGGTTTTAACGGGCGCGCCGAATGTCGGAAAATCGAGTTTACTGAATCTTTTAGTGGGCGAAGAAAAAGCCATCGTGACGGAAATTGCGGGCACAACTCGCGACCTGATTGAGGCCTCGTTTTTTGCAGGCGGTACAAAAGTAAATTTAATTGATACTGCCGGCCTTCGCGACTCGGAGGATCGAGTTGAAAAAATTGGGATTGAAAGATCGTACGCCGCTCAGAAAGAGGCCGACGGTCTTTTTTACCTTTTCGACCTTCATCAAGGCCTTACGACCTATGATATTTCGGCTCTGAACTCTTTAGACCCGGGGCATCTGTTTTTAATTGGAAATAAAAAAGACCTAACCGCTGGGGGGCCAGAAGCATGGATTTCTCGCTTACAAAAGAGCTTGGCGGGTTCTGAATTTCTGCAAAAAATTCAGAACTCAGAGCAGTTTTGGAAGCAAAGGGTTCTCTTTATCTCTGCTTTAGACCATAACGAGGGCGAGAACCTGAAGCGGGTGATTGCGGGAGATCTTGAAAATAAAAAATTTGAAGATCAGGCCGTCATTTTTCAAGCAAGACATTTTGAAAACCTAAGCCGAGCTTTAGAAAATTTGATTCGCGCCAAAGAATTGATCGAGCAAAGCGCGAGTGCGGAGTTTATCGCTTTAGAAATGAAAGAGACCTTGCTTTTGCTTCAAGAAACTCTCGGAAAAAGATTTGACGATCAAATCATGGACCGCGTTTTTAAAGAATTTTGTATAGGAAAATAGATGAGCGTTATGAAAAGCCAATTTGATGTTGTTGTTGTCGGCGCCGGCCATGCCGGAATCGAAGCCTGTCTTGCCTCGGCAAGATTGGGCCAGCAAACATTGATGGTGACGACGAATCTTGAGCGCATTGGTTATATGAGTTGCAACCCCTCGATCGGCGGATTGGCGAAGGGCCACATGGTTCGCGAGATTGATGTTCTTGGCGGACAAATGGGTTTGGCTGCGGATGCCACTTGCATCCAATTTAAAAGACTGAATTCTCGCAAAGGCCCGGCGGTTCGCGGGACTCGTGTGCAAAGTGATAAACCAAAATATGCGAAGCTCATGAATACAGTTCTTTCAACAGAACCAAATCTTTCGTTGCTTCAAGGTGAAGTGAAAAGACTGATTCTAAAAGACGGCAAATGTGTCGGCGTTGTTTTGCAAGATGGATCGGAAATTTTTTCGAAAGCGACTATCATTACCACGGGCACATTTATGAATGGCATTATGCACGTGGGGCACGAACAAACGCCCGGCGGTCGCGTCGGCGATCAAGCAACGATTGGGATTTCTGATCAGCTAAGTGAGTACGGCTTTGAGGTCAAACGACTGAAAACCGGAACGCCAGCAAGGCTTGATAAGGACTCGATTGATTGGAGCTTAACAACTGCGCAATATGGTGATGAAAAGTTTTTTCCATTTAGCTTTCGCTCGGAAAATAAGTTCGCACTTCCTCAAGTGGCTTGCTATTTGTCTCGCACGACGGAAAAGACCCATGACATTATCCGTGCGAATCTTGATAAATCTCCCATGTACTGCGGACTGATTGAAGGAGTGGGCCCCAGATATTGTCCTTCGATCGAAGATAAAGTCGTGCGCTTTGCGGACCGCGAAAGTCATCAAACATTTTTGGAGCCAGAAGGCCTGGACACGAATTTAATTTATTTGCAGGGAATTTCAACGTCTCTACCGCTCGACGTTCAAGATCAATTTTTGCGAACGATTCCAGGCCTTGAGAATGTCAAAGTCATTCGTTACGGCTATGCTGTTGAGTATGATTATATCGAGCCAACTCAAATTTGGCATCGCTTGGAAACTCGCCCGATCTCTCAGCTTTTTCTTGCCGGACAAATCAACGGAACTAGTGGATATGAAGAGGCCGCCGCACAAGGTTTTGTTGCCGGCGTGAATGCCGCACATTCAATTTTGGGTCGCAGTGAGTTTGTCCTTGGCCGCGATGAAGCGTATATTGGTGTGTTGATTGATGACCTTGTCACGAAGGGGACTCGCGAACCTTATCGCATGTTTACTTCACGCGCAGAGCATCGTTTAATTTTGCGAGAAGACAACACGATTGATCGTTTGGGAAATCGCGGGGCTGAGCTTGGAATTCTGAAAGACGAAGCTCAAAACAAACTTTTTGATCTTAAAAATCGCCGAACCAATTTGCTTGAAAAACTTCGAAGCACGCGTGTGTATCCGAATGCAGAAACTCAAGAAAAACTGACGAAAATTCCGACGCCAGCTCTGCAGAAATCTGTGACTTTTGATGAGTTGCTGAGGCGTTCGGAAATTGATTGCCTTCATTTGAGTGACCTTGGATTTGAAATTGATTTTGATCCAAACGTATATGAACCAGTCGAGATCGAAGTGAAATATTCGGGCTACGTAAAAAGACAAATGGATCTGATCCAACAGTCAAAGCGCATGGAAGAGCTGGCCTTGGACAATGATCTTAACTATCGCGACATTCGTGGTCTCTCGAATGAAGAAATTGAAAAACTTTTGCGCATCAAGCCTCGGACTTTAGGACAAGCTCAACGCATCAGCGGAGTAAACCCTTCGGCAATTCAAGCGATCATGATATATCTGAAAGGCAGACAGAAATATCAGGAGAAGCCGTTTGAACAATTTCGCTAAAAGTGGTGCCGACGCAATTTCGATTCAGTGGAGAATTCCACAGTGGTTTCCTGATTTGCCTCAAGAGGCTCAGGCAAACTTTAAAAAATATCATGAAGAACTGATCCGTTTTAATAAAACGGTAAATCTGATCGGTGTTAAGACAATTCCTGTTGCCGACGCCCTTCATTTTGCTGACTCAATATTGGCGTGGCGCATCATAAAAAAAGATCTTAAAGCTTCAGAGGTTTATGACTTTGGCTCTGGAAATGGTTTTCCAGGACTAGTCATGGCTATCCTTGCGCCTGAAGTTAAATTTCATTTAGTGGATGTCGATCAACGTAAAGCAGAATTTTTGAAGCATATGATTAGCCAGCTTGGATTAAAAAATGCCGATGTTTTAATTCGCCAGATTGAAACTCTTCCTGATCATTCTATTCAGGCAGCAACATGCCGAGGCTTTGCACCTTTGGCGAAGGCGATTATTGCCGGAAGAAAGCTTTTTCCTAAAGATGCGAGTTTTTATCATCTTAAAGGCGAGGAGTGGGCGACGGAGATTGCAGATATTCCTGCGCAAGTCTGTTCATATTGGCAACCAGAACTTCTTGGCGAATATCGCTTACCGGTGGGCGAAGTTCGATTTGCCATCGTGAAAACGACAAAAACTCAGATGTAATGTTCCACGTGGAACAAATTGATAAGAGGTCGGCTACTCTTCTTTTGGAGGAGCTTCCTTTTCTTTTGCGGGGGCCTTGATCTGCTTCGTTGTCTTAAAAGACATATCAACTCCGTAATTCCGCTTTGCCTCTTCCATACGAGTTCTTGCGTTCCAATCCTTAGGCGCTTGGCGAAGTCTTTTTTCTGCCTCGTAGGCTTCCCACTCTTCAGGCAGTGGCCAGGGCTTTTTTTCATTGAAAGCTTTAAGATATGAAAGTCGATCATCTTTGAGTCGCGACTTCGCGCGGAGATCATAATAAATTTCCAATTGCTCTAATTTGTTGATGCGGGCCTGAACCTCTTCAATTCGCTTAATGGCGTATTTATTCTGTCCAGTTTGAGGAACAGCATCAGCCAACTCTTTTTGATGTCCTTCGAGGTCTTTTTTAGCAGATTCAAGTTCTGAGTGAGTTGCCCCTGTCATTTGAACCAAATCAGCATAAATGGGATCTAAATGTTCGGGGTCTGGGTCTGGCTTATTGCAACCCAAAAACAAAAAACATAAAAAAAGTGATAGAAGGACTCGATAAAGCATAATGTTCCACGTGGAACATCGGCTCATTTCGCAAAAGGCTTGAATTCAAATCCAAAATGCTAGATTTTCTTCTGCACTCGGGGGAGTAAATGGCAAAAATAATTTGTATTGCGAATCAGAAGGGTGGAGTTGGAAAAACAACCACCTCTGTGAACCTTTCCGCCGCCTTGGCGACCATGGGAAGAAAAACACTCTTGATTGATATGGATCCGCAAGGAAACGCGTCTTCAGGATTAGGGCTGAAGCGCCACGAACATCAAGACAGCAACATTTATCATGTGCTCATTGGTGAAAAAACTCTGAGCGAAGTTTTGCAAAAAACGCGCTTTGAAAATCTGCATGTGGCAAGCGCCACCCCGGACCTGGTCGGGGCTGAAATCGAGCTTGTCGACATGGCGCATCGTGAGTATCGCCTGAAATCTGCAATTGCGGCTGTCGCTCATAAGTATGACTATATAATTATTGATTGCCCACCATCGCTGGGGCTTTTGACTTTGAATGCGCTGACTGCGGCCGATTCATTTTTGGTTCCGCTTCAATGCGAATATTATGCTCTCGAAGGACTCAGCCAACTTCTGAACACCGCAGGAATCATCAAAAAAAATCTCAACCCGCAGCTGCACATCGAGGGCATTGCGCTTACGATGTTCGACACTCGAAACAACTTGAGCCATCAGGTTGTCAGTGAAATTAAAAATCATTTTGGTGAAAAAGTTTTTGCCGCAATTATTCCTCGCAATGTTCGTTTGTCTGAGGCGCCGTCGCACGGCCAATCGATTTTTGAATATGACGCTAAATCCATTGGCGCTTCAAAATATGCCGAGCTTGCGGCCGAGCTTGATCAGCGCACGATGAGTAAAATTCATGCGAATGCGACAAACAAAAGTGATATTTCTGGGGGAATAAATGTCTGAATTAAATAATGATTTTTCAAACAAAAAGCGCGGGCTTGGCCGCGGCATGAGCTCTCTCTTGGGTGGCGCTAGTGAAGCTCTTTCTGCTCCGTCCACAGCCGGAACGGTGATGGCAAAAAGTGCAATGTCTGTGGGGAGTCTCCCGACGCCACAAATTTCTGCGGAGGCTCGCGTTTGGCAAGTGCCTATAGATAAACTTTCACAAGGTCAGTTTCAGCCGCGCGCTCATTTTGAAAAAGCAAAACTGGAAGAGCTTGCTCAGTCGATCAAAGAGCATGGAATTTTGCAGCCGATTGTGGCCCGGAAAATGGCCTCAGGAAAACTTGAAATCATTGCGGGCGAACGTCGTTGGCGAGCGGCTCAAATTGCGGGTCTTCACGAGGTGCCTGTGATTTTGAAAGCGCTTGAAGACCAGGCGACTTTGGAAATGGCAATTATCGAAAATATTCAGCGTGAAGATTTGAACTCCATCGAAGAGGCCGAAGCCTATAGCCGTCTGGCTCAAGAGTTCAGCCTGACTCAACAGCAAATTGCCGAGAAGGTTGGAAAAGAGCGCGCAACAGTTGCGAACTCGCTTCGTCTTTTGCAATTGCCGCAGCAGATTCGAGAAATGATCGTGAAAAACGAAATTTCTCAAGGACACGCGAAGGTGCTTTTGTCTTTGCCGGATGCGACTCAACAATTGGCGCTGGCGCGCAAAGTGATTCAGCAAAAAATGAGTGTTCGCCAACTTGAAAAACTGGCGGCTCAAAAGCCAGCAACCACTGTGGCTGGAACTCAGAAGACAATGGATGGCAATGTGACACAAAGGCTGATTTCTGGTTTGGCCGAAGAGGTCCAAAAGATTTTGGGAACAAAGGTCACGATTGATTATTTGAATTCAAAAGGTAAAATCGCAATACACTTTTATTCCGATGACGAGCTGACTGAGATCGTTAACAGGCTCAAAGGTAGCTAAAATGACTGAGACTATTGAGAACATTGAAGCTGAACAAGAAGAGTATAACTTAGGTCATGTGACTGCTATTTTGGATAGCGGTGCTTCGTTTGAGGGAAAATTGACCTTTGAAGGAACCGTCCAAATCGGTGGAGAATTTAAAGGCGAGATTTTTACTAAAGATACTTTAGTGATTAATAAAGGCTCATTTGTGAATGCGCAAATTGAAGCCGACACGATCATCATAAGCGGTCGCGTCGAAGGAAACATTTTTGCTCGCCACCGAGTGATTATGCATCCTCCGGCGATCTTCAAGGGGACGGTGACAACTCCAAGTCTTCGAATTGACGAAGGGGTTGTTTTCGAGGGCGCATCTTATATGCCAAAATCTTAAGCGAATCAGAAACAAAATTAGAGGTGCTCAACGTTCAAGCGCTTTTTTGAAAGCGCTTGACGCAATCTGGGCCCCGATGTTACTTCGACGTGATTAAAAATTGAACACGTAAATCTAACTTAAAACCGTAGATTATCTACAGTTTATCAAAGAGAGTTGAAAAGAGTTAAGATGGCCATCTTGAACCAACTTGGAATCAATCAGACCATTTTTTTTCAGTTTGTTATTTTTGCGATCGCATATATCACGCTCTATTTTTTGGTTTTCAAACCATACACTGCGGCGCTGACTGAGCGCGAAGTGCGCACCAAGGGCGGCGAAGAATTAGCGGGCGAACTTCATCGTCAAGCTCAAGAGTTGCAATCAAATTACGAGAAAAAAGCTCGTCATATAAATAGTCAAATCAAAGAAATTTTTGATCAATATCGAACCGAGGCTGGTAAGGAAACAGATGCCATCGTCGGCAAGGCTCGCAGCGAAGCTCAAGCTTTAATGGAGAAGGCTCGTCAAAAAGTGACGGCTGAAATTTCAAACGCAGAAAAGAAACTGCATGATGATGTCCCACAAGTGGCGCAAGCGATCGCCTCAAAACTTTTGGCAAAAAACTAAAGGAACCCTTCGGATGAAATCGTTGACGATCATTCTAATGACTCTGATGCCAGCGATGGTTTGGGCCGCTGAAGAGGGCGGAACTTTCAGCGCCAAGCTTTTTACTTATCAATGTATCAACGTCGGCTTGATGGTGATTGCGCTGATTTATTTTTTGCGCGCCGGAGTTGTGCAATTTTTTAAAGATCGAAGAAAAGCTTATTTAGCCGCCGCTGAAAAATCACAACAGGCCAAAAATGCAGCGGAGCTTGAGCGCTCAAGCATTCAGGCAAAACTAAATAAGCTAGAAAATTCTGCAGATGAAAGCGTTGCGCGCGCTCGGGCAGAGGCTGCAGATTTACGTAAAACGCTTTTGGCTGAAGCGGAAAGTCTTTCTCGTCGTGTTCATGATGATGCTGCAAAGGCGGCGGACATGGAAGTGGGCCGTGCGCAAAGACAGTTGCGCGAACAAGTGATTAAAGAATCAATCACTGCGGCTCGCAATCAGCTTTCGTCAAAAGTAAGTCCTGAAGACCATCAGAGACTTCAGGGTGAGTTCATCAATCATATGCAAGGGATGCAAAAATGATTAGCGAAGTATCTCGTCGTTATGCTCGCGCCCTTTATGAGCTGGCAAAAACAAACAAAACCTCGGAGCAAGTTTTTTCTGAACTGCGTGTTTTGAAAGACGTTTTTGCAAAAGATAAAATGATTCATGATTTTATTATGTCGCCATTGGTGACACCAGAACAAAAAATGGCGGCGTTTAAGTTGGCTTTTGCCGGAAAAGTTTCGCAAGAAGTGATAAATACGATGGGGCTTTTGGCGGAAAACGGTCGCATGGAAATTTTTATTCAAGTCGTTGAAGCTTTCGAAGTAATTAGTGATGAAGATCACGGGGTTTCTCGTGGCGTCGTTAAATCGGCGACAACGCTGTCGGCGGAAGCTCGCAAGCGCATTGAGGATACGGTTGAAAAGGTCACTCACAAAAAAGTGATTTTGAATTATGAAGAAGATCCTAAGCTTCTTGGCGGCATGGTCGCACAAGTGGGCGGCTGGACATTTGATGACAGTCTTGAAACTCAATTAATGAAAATGAGCGAATCTTTAAATAGGAGCACACACTAATCATGGAAACAATTCGCGCTGACGAAATCTCCAGAATTCTTAAAGAGCAAATTGGCAGCTATAGCAAAAAAATCGAAGTTGCTGAAACCGGCACAGTTTTGTCTGTCGGAGACGGTGTTGCTCGTATTTATGGTCTTGAAAATGTGATGGCCAATGAGCTCGTTGAATTTCCCAATGAAATTTACGGAATGGCGCTGAACCTCGAAGACTCTTTCGTGGGTGTAGTGATCTTCGGTGAAGATAGAAATATCAAAGAGGGCGACCTTGTTAAAAGAACGAAAAAAATCGTGCAGGTTCCTGTGGGCGAAGCGCTCTTGGGCCGTGTGGTTGATGCTCTTGGTATTCCGATGGATGGATTGGGTGCGATCAACACTCCGCACTCTCGCGTTGTTGAATTGAAAGCTCCTGGTATCGTATATCGTCATCCGGTTGAAGAGCCTCTTCAAACAGGGATCAAAGCAATCGACGCCATGGTACCGATTGGCCGCGGTCAGCGTGAGTTAATTATCGGTGACCGTCAAACGGGTAAAACAACTTTGGCGATCGATACGATCATCAATCAAAAAGGCAAAGACGTTTATTGCTTCTATGTAGCGATCGGACAAAAAGATTCAACGATTGCAACGGTTGTGCAAAAATTGCGTCAAGCGGGCGCGCTTGAGTACACAACAATTATTTCAGCTTCTGCGGCGGCTCCGGCGCCACTTCAATTCTTGGCGGCTTACTCTGGTTGCGCGATGGCGGAATACTTCCGTGATACTGGCCGACACGCCTTGATCATTTACGACGATTTAACAAAACAAGCGCAGGCGTATCGTCAAATGTCACTTTTGCTTCGTCGTCCTCCGGGTCGTGAAGCTTATCCTGGAGACGTTTTTTATCTTCACTCTCGTTTGCTGGAGCGTGCGGCGAAACTTTCCAAAGATCGCGGTAGCGGCTCATTGACAGCGCTTCCAATTATTGAAACTCAAGCGGGCGATATCTCTGCTTATATTCCAACAAACGTGATTTCGATCACCGATGGACAGATTTTCCTTGAGACAGATCTTTTTTATAAAGGGATTCGTCCGGCGATTTCTGTGGGTAAGTCAGTTTCTCGTGTGGGTGGAGCGGCTCAAATCAAAGCGATGAAATCAGTTGCTGGAACAATCAAACTTGAGCTTGCTCAGTTCCGTGCGCTGGAGGCTTTCGCGGCTTTCGCGTCGGATCTTGATAAAGCATCTCAACAACAGTTGGCGCGTGGTCGTCGTCTGGTTGAAGTGCTGAAGCAAGGTCAATATTCTCCGGTTCAAGTCGAAGACCAAGTGGCGATGATTTTTGCTGCAACAAATGGTTATGTCGATGCGATTCCTGAGGCTGATGTGAAACGCTTTGAAAAAGAAGTGATTGAATTTTTGAAATCGAAATATAGCCATGTTTTGAAAAACATCCGCGAGCAAAAAACAATGAGCCCAGAGAACAAAACGTCTCTGGTCACAGCTCTGGATGAATTTAAAGCAGTTTTTCAGTCTTCTAAATAGGCCGCAGAAAGAGTTGGATAGAGGATTATGGCAAGTTTGAAGGATATCCGTAGCCGGATTGACTCAACAAAAAATACGCAGCAGATCACGAAGGCAATGAAGCTCGTGTCGGCTGCAAAGTTGCGAAAGGCACAGCACCAGATTACCAACGTGCGCCCTTATGCAACGACGTTGCTGAAGGTGATTGCCGACGTAGCTGTTACGAATCGAGTGACTCATCCATTGATGACGCCGCCGATGGAAACAAAAAAAGTTCTGATGGTGGTGCTGACTTCGGATCGTGGTCTTTGTGGAGCTTTCAACAGCAATCTCAATCGATTTGCTGAGGCTTATTACAAACAAATTAAAAATAGCGTCGACCAAATTGACTTTTTATTTATTGGCCGTCGTGGTGCTGATTATTTTGCTCGCCGTGGAATTAAAGCCATCGATGTGATGTTGCGATTGGACCGCGAAGTTTCCTATGAGCTTGCTTCAAAAACGGCCGAGCGTTTGATCAAATTTTATCTGGATGGCCATTACGATGAAATTCGTTTGGTTTATAATGAATTTAAATCAGCTATTTCGCAAAGTCCGGTGACGGAAACATTGTTGCCGATTGATCTCAGCAAACAAACTTTTGCTCACCAAGAAGGTGTGAATCCTTTTGCGACAGATATGATTTACGAGCCAGCTCCGGATCAAATCATTGGCCAGTTGCTGTTTAAGGCTTTCAGCACGCAAGTGTATCGCTGCATGTGTGAATCGATTGCGGCTGAACACGGTGCGCGCATGAGTGCGATGGAAAATGCGACGAACAACGCAAAAGAAATGATCAACAAATACACGCTTATTTACAATAAAGCCCGCCAAGAGAAAATCACGACGGAATTGATTGAAATTGTGAGCGGCGCGGAAGCTTTGAAATAATTTTAAGGAGACAACGAAATGCAACTCGGAAAAGTAAAACAAGTAACAGGTCCCGTTGTGGATATCCAGTTTGGCGAAGGCGATCTTCCTGCGATCAACACGGCATTAAAAGTTTCAAATAATTTTATCTCTGACAAAGAGTACAATCTGACTCTCGAAGTTGCTCAGCATTTAGGTGACTCTGTGGTTCGCACGATCGCGATGGATTCGACGGAAGGTCTGGTTCGTGGCGCGAAAGTTCTCAACACCGGCAACATGATCACTGCACCTGTGGGCGAAGAAGTTTTGGGTCGTATCATTAATGTGATCGGCGAGCCCGTTGATGAAATGGGCGATGTTAAAACCAAAGAGCGTTGGCCGATTCACCGCGCACCTCCTAAATTTGAAGATCTCGCAACGGCGACTGAAATGTTGATGACGGGAATTAAAGTCATCGATCTTTTGGCGCCTTACGCAAAGGGCGGCAAGATTGGTCTGTTCGGTGGTGCGGGCGTTGGTAAAACAGTTTTGATTCAAGAGCTGATCCGCAATATCGCGACAGAGCACGGTGGTTACTCTGTGTTCGCGGGCGTTGGAGAGCGAACTCGTGAAGGAAATGACCTTTGGGCAGAGATGAAAGAGTCTGGCGTTATCGCCAAGACCGCTTTGATCTTCGGTCAGATGAATGAGCCACCAGGAGCACGTGCGCGTGTTGCACTGACAGGCTTGACTGTTGCCGAATATTTCCGTGATGTGAAAAACCAAGACGTTCTTTTCTTCGTTGATAATATTTTCCGTTTTACTCAAGCGGGTGCGGAAGTGTCTGCCCTGTTGGGTCGTATTCCATCAGCGGTGGGATATCAGCCAACTTTGGCGACTGAAATGGGAACGATGCAAGAGCGAATTACGTCGACCAAAAAAGGTTCGATCACTTCGGTTCAAGCCGTTTATGTTCCTGCGGATGACTATACGGATCCAGCTCCGGCAACAACATTTACTCACTTGGATGCAACAACGAATTTGGATCGTGATATTGCTGCGATGGCGATCTTTCCTGCGGTTCACCCACTCAGCTCAACATCTCGTCTTTTGGATCCAGCAGTTGTTGGTGAAGAACATTATTCAGTGGCTCGTGGCGTGCAGAACGTTCTTCAGCGCTACAAAGAGCTGCAAGACATCATTGCCATCTTGGGTATGGATGAGTTGTCAGAGGAAGATAAACAAGTTGTTGGACGCGCTCGTCGTATCCAGCGCTTCTTGTCACAACCGTTTTTCGTGGCTGAGCAATTCACAGGGCTTAAAGGTCGTTATGTTGACGTGAAAGACACTGTTCGTGGATTTAAAGAAATCCTCGAAGGAAAACATGACAGTTTGCCAGAGCAAGCGTTTTACATGGTTGGAACAATTGAAGAGGCGATCGAGAAAGCTAAAAAACTTCAGTAATCGAAACGGGCAGATAACTTTGTAAGTAAGTTAGAAGCTTGTAAGGAATTGAAAATGTTTAAACTGAATTTGATGACGCCTGAAAAAAAAATGGTTGCTGGTCAAGAGCTGGAAGAGGTCACTGTTCCAGCTTTTAAAGGTGAGCTGAATATTTTGCCAGGGCATGCTCCGCTAATGACGACGTTGCAGCCAGGAATTTTGAGCTATAAATTAAAAAGTGGCGAAACAATGAAAATCGCCATTGGCTGGGGATATTGTCAGGTGTCGCCAGAGGCTGTGAATATTTTGGCAGAACTGGCATGTGCTGCGAATGAAGTCGATACTAAAAAGGTTCAGGAAAAATTGAAGGCTGAAGAGGCGAAGCTGGTGAACGCATCTCTGGATGATATGGATTGGCAGCTGGCCCAACATGAGATTGCTCGTTTGAAAGCAGAGCTTGAGTTGGCGGGCGGAGCGAAGGCTCACTAAGCCCACGTAAAGTTTTTCCAATCTCCCAACCTAAATGAGGAAACTGAAAAAAGGCGTCAACTTGATGCCTTTTTTGCTTTGTGAGATCTTGTGCGGGGCCACCAATATTCACAATCAAACTTCGAGAGAGTTGATCTTCAGGAAGTTGATTTGTGAGTTGTGAAATCCACTGATATTGCGCTCGGTTTTGAACCAGAAAAATAAGGACACGATGCTGATCAGAAAGTCGCGACGAAACCGTTCGTCGTAACCCTGTTGAATTGCGAACATCGAAAGCAAAAGTTTCTGGAGCTTGTCCCAGCGAGCGGCGCAGTTGTTCGGTAAAATGAGGTGACGACGAAAAAACAGAAAACTGTGTTTCCGAAGAAACGGCGAGAGATTTCAAAGACGAGTTTTCTAAAATATTTCCCAGCAAAGCATCATTGAGTGATGCCAGTCGTGGGCTTGCCCACCCGGGGAAACGCTTTGGCGCTAGTTGATTGGCAGCGAGAATTTTTTTAATTTTTAAAATGCGTGCTACTTTTTCGTCTAAAATATTTTTTGGCAAAGCGCCATTGCGAGCGGCCTTCAGCAAAGATTGATAGACCCGCCATTGATCTCGGCGGGACCAAGAAAGCATAATTAAATCATCCCCGGCAAGGACTGCTCGCAGAGCTGTTTTTTCCAGTGAACCATCGACTTGAACGCCTTTCATCAAAAGATCATCTGTCACAACAAGACCTTCGAAATTAAGCTCTTGGCGAAGCTTCTCAGTAATAATTTTATGCGAAAGACTGGCGGGCAAGCCGGAAGGATCCAGCGAAGTGTATGAAACGTGCGACATCATAATTGCGGAAGGATAAATTTGTGAAAACTCGCGAAAGGGTACCTTCTGATTATTTTCCGGATTAGAAGCGGTGACTCGAGACAGATGAGTGTCGGCCCTGAGTCCTCCAGCACCCGGGAAATGTTTGGCTGTCGGAAGAATTCCAGCGCTGAGAAGTCCCTCAGCGAATTTAGTTCCAAGTTGGGCGACGGTTTGTGGGTTTGTGCTAAACACGCGAGTTCCTAAAAAATCCCACTGATAAGAACCTAAATCTAAAACTGGTGCTAGATTCATATTAAAGCCCAGGTTTTTTAAAACAGTCCCGGTTTCGCGGCCGAAAGAAAAAAGTAAATCTGGATCATTGCTGGAACCTAAAGCATGAGCGCTGGGTAAAAGCGGATCTGTCGGAATCCGCACGACATTGCCGCCCTCTTGATCGACGGCAAGTAAAAGTGGAACTCGCGACGACTTGCTGGCGGTATCCTGCAGACTTTGATTGAGAAGAGCTGTTTGAAACGGAGTCGCAATATTTCTTTTAAAAAGAATGATGGCGCCGGGCTTGATAAGCTCAAAATGCTTTCGAGTCACAGCATCAAGCTCTGTTCCTTGAAAACCAACAATGAGCAGCTGCCCCACTTTTTGTTCAAGACTCAGGTCTTGCAGTTCAGGAACTGCCATCGCGACTGTCGGAAGGTGCAGAAATAACAGGACCCCCAGACAATTCCATAAGTGGAGCGAGACAATTTGAGAAACTTTTCTCATACTAATAGCGTAGACGATAATGATCGGAGACACAGAATTTGATGAAGTCGAGTCGACCTCTTTTTTACCAATGTCGAGTTGCTTTGATAGCGGCAGGGCTGGTTTTGTTATCAGGCCTTGCTCATGCGAAGGCCAATGATGATGACGTGATGGTTGAAGAAGTCGCAAATCCCTCTGGAAAAATTGAAATTCAATACGAAGCTGAAGCCTTAGCGCCGTATCGTCAGCGTCGCGGAAAATGGTCCACAATTTTGGGATTGAATGCTTCGATGCTTGAGCCAAAAAAATATTTTTCGCAAATCGATGGGCTTTCGTTTGGAGATATTTTTGGCTCGGATAAGCCAATCAGTCTTGGACAGCTGCAATTAGGGACGCAATATAATTTTAGTCTTGGCTCGATCGGTGTTTCTGCCGAGGCCGGCTTTGGACAGGTCATCAACGGCAGGATGCTGACAATAATAAAAAAAGGTATTTCTGCGACATACACAATGAACAATCTTTGGCCAGAGCCATACATTGCGCCTTATTTGTCAGGAGAAATTTTTAGCTTTGATTACAAAGAAGATGAGGGGTCGGCGGGAACTAATTCTGGATCAACCGCACCCGGGACTTCATTTACGGTGGGCGTTCTTTTTCAATTAAATTGGTTGGATCCAAACTCAGCCCTTGATGCCAGAAATTCCTCGGGTCTGAATAATATTTTTCTCGATGTGTTTGCCTCACAATACAATACCTCGAGCTCATCAACAGATCCCAACTTTGAGTCAGATCTCAATTGGGGCGCTGGTCTTAAATTCGAATTCTAGATTAATTTTAAAAGATAATTGAGTTCTTCGTAAACGGCGGGCCAGGTGATGGCGTTCATGCGAATGTTGAGGCGTTGATCGGGCGTGATGCTGTATTTTTTATTTTCGCGCATCGCCAACTGAATCGCGGTTTCTGGTTTCATGCGAGTGCGCTCGGTGAAAATCAAAGAAATGTTTTTTAATCCTGCGCCGATATCGCGCACGCCAAGCTCTCGGCATTGGGCTCGGATCAGCATAAGCCCCATGAGATTTAACACGGGCTCTGGTAGTTCGCCGAATTGATCTTTGAGCTCACTTTCAAGTCTGTCAACATCGTCAGGATTGCGAATATCCGAGAGAGCTTTGTAATAAGAAAGTCGGATACGAATATCGTTGATGTAGTTGTCTGGGATCATCGCTTGAATTCGAAGATTAATTTCTGGATCAAGTTCGGCGTCGTCGACAGGGTCGCCGCGAAGCTCATGAACGGTTTCATTCAATAGATCCATGTAAAGCTCATAGCCGACCGAGTTGATGTGGCCTGACTGATCTTCGCCGAGGATATTTCCAGCCCCCCGAAGCTCAAGATCATATTGTGCAATTCGAATTCCGCTGCCAAGAGCGGTGTTTTCTTGAATCACTTTCAGGCGCTCTTGCGCGTCTTTGTCGATTTTATGATCGCGTGGAAGAATCAAATAGCAATAAGCGCGTTGCTTGCTTCGGCCGACTCGGCCGCGCAATTGATAAAGTTGTGAGAGTCCCATCATGTGGGCTTGATCAATAAACATGGTGTTGGCACGAGAGACATCCATGCCGGATTCAACAATCGTTGTGCAAATAAGAACATCAATTTCATGATTAAAAAAGGCGAGCATGGTTTTTTCAAGCTCGTGCTCATCCATTTGGCCGTGGCCCACGCGAATACGGGCTTCGGGAACAATTTTTCGGATCTCGTCGGCCAAGCCGTAAATACTTTGCACACGATTATGAATAAAATAAACCTGACCACCTCTGGAAATTTCAGACGTGATGGATTTACGAATCGTGTCTTCATCAAACTTGCAGATAAAAGTTCTAGTTGGAAGACGATCAACCGGTGCTGAATTTATAATACTGAGATCGCGAATGCCGACCAAGCTCATATTCAGAGTTCTTGGAATTGGCGTTGCTGACATTGCCAAAGTATCTACGGCATTTTTTAGTTTTCTGATTTTCTCTTTATGAGCGACGCCAAATTTTTGCTCTTCATCGACAATCAAAAGTCCCAAATCTTTAAAGACAACATCTTTACTGAGGAGACGATGAGTGCCGATCACGATATCGACCTTCCCCTCTTTGAGCTCGGCTAATGTTTTTTTGGCATCAGCGGTGCTTACGAAGCGATTGAGTGCTCGGATTTCAACCGGCCAGCCAGCAAAGCGTTTTTTAAAAGTTTCTAAATGTTGAAATGTCAGAACTGTTGTTGGGGCAAGCACGGCCACTTGTTTTTTATTATGAGCTGCAACGAAAGCTGCACGCATGGCAATTTCTGTTTTCCCAAAACCCACATCGCCGCAAATCAAGCGATCCATCGGCCTTGTCGAAGTGAGATCTTTTGAAAAATCGCGAATGGCGCGCAATTGATCGTCGGTTTCATCGTAAGGAAAAGAAGCTTCAAAAGCGGCGAAGTCATCTTCGTGCAGATGCATGGCAGGACGATGAAGCTCGGCGCGCTTCGCATAAAGCTGCAAAAGCTCGCTCGCAATATCACGTAAGTGACCTTTGACTTTGGATTTTGTTTTTTCCCAACCCGTGCCGCCAAGTTTATCAAGCACTGTGGTGTGGGCAGCGCCAGAATATTTTTGCAACTGACCGACGCGGTAAACAGGAAGATAGAGCTTATCCTTATCTTTGTAAGCGAGCTGAATAAATTCAGATTCAACACCGTTGATGTTCATGAGCTTCAATCCCTCATAAACACCAATTCCATGTTTCACGTGCACAATACAGTCGCCAGGTTTTAATTCACCGAAGCTTAAACGCTTTGCGGTTTGCTGAAACTCATCGGAAGAAGACGTGGATTCGCGAGTGCGCTGTTTTTTCCCCAGCAGATCTTCGTCTTTGAGAAAAATCAGGTTCTCCTCGGGCAAGCGCAGGCTTTCGGGAAGAACTCGTGAAACGATTTGCACAAAGTTTGCAGTTGCAGATTGTTGATCGAGCCAGGTTTGCCATGATTCTTGATTGGCGTCGACAAGCTCGGCTCGCCACTCGATCTTTTCAAAAAATAATTTTAACCGCTCGGCCTGGGATTTATTTTTAACACCAATCACAATGCGGTAATGATCGTCTTTCCAAGTTGAAAGCTTCGCGCGCATGGAATCAAGCCAAGACTGACTTCCGGGCTGATGCGAAAGCAAGAGATTCGAAAGATCTAAAACATTGTGAGTTAGATATGGAATTTTATAATAATTTGTCTGATGACCTACGTCTTCAGTATCAATATTTGAAAGCTGAATATGTCTGGCGTCTTTCGGATATTTTAATTGCTCAGCCTTCGTGAAAAGTTTTTCTAGCGGTGGGCGAATCACTTGTCTTGTTGATGTGTCGTAATCCGACTTCATCTCGGCATAAAACTGATCGGCCTCGCGCTCGATTTCAAGTGGATCTAAAAACCAGATATTTAAATCACCAGCAAAATGAGCAAGCGGGCTTTCAAGCTTTGGATAGAAAAACGGCAAAAGAAAATCGATGCCGGAAAAATTTTGCTGCCTTGCCACTTGTCGCAAAATTTCATCAAGCTCTGATTTTTCAAGATTGCGGCCTTCGACAGATTTGCGAAATTCAGAAACGATGCTTTCCAAACGATCATCGCTCCAGATAATTTCATGACAAGGAATCACTTCGAAGAATGAAATCTCATCCGAAGAGCGCTGATCCACTGGCGAGAATTTTCGCAAAGTCTCAACCATGTCGCCAAAGAGCTCAATGCGCACCGGAAATTCTTGTGCGGGAGAATAAATATCGAGAATTCCCCCGCGCATGGAATATTGACCAACATCTTCGACGTAAGGTGAGGCGATGTAACCAAGCTCGGTCAAAAACTGATTAAGATCGGTCGGCAAATCGTCGCCTTTTTTAAAGCGGTGGCAATGCTTCTTCAAAATTTGAACAGGCAGGGTATTTTGCAGAAGCGATTGAATCGGTGCTACAAAAATGTGCGACGGTTGGGCTAGCTGAGCTCGGCGCAAGAAACGAAGTCGCTCAGCCATCAAAGTGATCTTTGGTTCTAGACCCGAATAAGGTGAGACATCAAACCCAGGCAAAATTTCAATATTTCGCTTTGAATCAAAAAACTGAACGACCTGTTGAAGTCGCCACGCATCAGATAATCTTGGCACAACAACTAAGTGCGGCAACTTGCTGATCAGATTAGAATTTGTTTGAGCAAGAAAAAGTCCAAGTGCTGTCGGCGACGCAGTTCCCACGAGTCTCAACTGCTGATGATTCAGCTCCAACTCGCGATCCAAAATCGCATCCAATCTGAGGGATAAATTTTCGAAACTCATGCGGTCGAAAATATGCCACGATTGATGAGTGGTTTCCAGCCCTTAATTCTTGAAAAACCTTTGGAAAAAGAAAAGTGCATCGGTATAGTTGAGACGCGGAGGAATTATGCCACTTGGGGGAATTATATTTCTGGCGGTCTTTATTGCCATTTTTGGCGCGCTCATGCTGTTTTTGGGTTCTCGTGGCGGCACGCGCGTTTATGATCCAGTGAAATTTGAACCGTACGAGTGTGGCGTTCCGGCGCAAGACAAAAAAGACACGAAAATTTCTGTGAAATTTTATCTGACCGCAATTTTATTTATTATTTTCGATATCGAAATTATTTTCATGTATCCGTGGGCGACGACATTTAAAGACTTTGTCAAATCTGGAAATGGTCTTTTTGTTTTGATTTCGATGTTTGTGTTTATTGCGATTTTTATTTTTGGACTTTTCTGGGAAGTAAAATCAAAAGCTTTGGAGTGGGATTAATCCATGGGTCACGATGCATTTCAAATAACGATCAATTGTCTGAAGCTGGTTGTGATTTTTTTGATGATGGTTCAGGCTGTTCCGATTTTAGTGTGGCTTGAGCGTCGCGGATCAGGATTTATTCAAAATCGCCTTGGTCCGAATCGCGTCGGCCCCTTGGGCCTCATGCAGCTGCTTGCTGACGCTGCGAAATTTTTGATGAAAGAAGAATTTTTTCCAGAAACAGGAGTGAAACTTCTTTATTACGCGGCTCCCGCCGCCGCTTTGATTCCCGGAACCTTGGCTTTTTGTGCGATTCCCCTTTCGACTCCAGTTCACATTGAAGCCTTCGAGTGGCTTGGACAAAGTTGGGGACCGTACACTTTCTTATTTCAAGGTTTTGATATCAATGTGGGTATCGTTTACATCTTGGGGATTTCTTCACTCGCAGCTTATGTCATTTTGATGGCGGGCTGGGGCTCTGGATCGAAATATTCTTTGATGGGAGCACTTCGTGCGAGTGCTCAAATTATCAGTTATGAGTTGGCTCTTGGTCTTTCGATTGTCGGCGTGATCTTAATGTATGGCACTTTTAATTTGACTGAAATGATCAATCAACAACAAGGCCCGTTGAATTTTCAATTTTGGGGTCACACGATCAGCTCGACAGTTTCTTGGCTGCCGAACTGGGGAATTTTTTATCAACCCCTTGGTGCCATTATTTTCTTCGCGGCGACATTTGCCGAATCAAACCGTTTGCCTTTTGATTTAGCTGAGGGCGAAGCCGAGTTGGTTGCCGGATTTCACACCGAATACGGCGGCTTCAAAATGCTTTTGTTTTTCATCGGTGAGTATGGCCACATGATGGTCGCTTCAGGTTTGATGGTGGCATTTTTCTTTGGTGGCTGGAGTATTCCAGGCGTGAGCTTTGATCAGGTTTCATCTTGGGCCTCGGGTGCGACGAGTTCCTCATCACTGGCGAGCATTTTTACTTCGCTTATTTTCTTTGTTTCATTTTTTGTAAAACTTGCTGTTTTCATGTGGATCTTTATCCAAGTGAGATGGACGCTTCCACGGTTTCGTTATGATCAGTTGATGGATTTGGGATGGAAAACGATGCTTCCTTGGGCATTGGCCAACACGATTTTGTCAGCGTTATTTATTTTTGTTGCGCACTCTTAAGTTAGAGTGCGTTTTTTCTTTTGAAGAGGAGAGCAGATGACTCCTGATGCAATTTTATTTTGGATTTTAGCGGTCGTCACCGTGGTCTCGGCGATCACTGTGGTTTTGATTACCAATCCGATTTACAGCGCCTTGGCACTTGCGATGGCGATGATTGGAATTTCCGCGTTGTTTGTGACTTTGAATGCCTACTTCATTGCCGGGGTTCAGTTGATCGTTTACGCCGGCGCGGTGATGGTTCTTTTTGTCATGGTGCTGATGCTTTTTGATTTAAGGCACGAACTGCAAGCCTTCACGCGCGGAAAAATCAGTGGAGCTGTGAAGATTGCTTGCGTTGGAATGTTGGCGGGCCTGGTTGTCGGCGCCATTTATATGTCGAGCTCGTCATTGATTCACGCTTCGGCTGCAGAAACCATGTCGTCGGTTGATGCGACAAAACAATTGGGAAAACTTCTCTTCACTCAATACTTATTTGGCTTTGAAGCTTTGGGAGTTTTGCTTTTGGTCGTCGCTGTTGGCTGCGTGGCTTTGGCTCGCAGTAAAGGAGGAACTCATGAGCATCACTGAAATGATCACTGATGTCGGTCTTGATCATTATTTAATTTTGTCAGCGATTTTATTTGTGACAGGCATGGCGGGAGTTCTCCTGCGCAAAAATGCGATCGTGCTTTTGATGTCTTTGGAATTAATGCTGAACGCAGTGAATCTTACTTTCGTGGCCTTCAGTCACTATGGCGGAAAACTGGAAGGTCAGGTCATGGTCTTTTTTGTGATGACAATCGCGGCAGCCGAAGCCTCTGTGGGTTTGGCGCTGATCGTTTCAATCTTTAAACGTTTCCGCGAAGTGAACATTCGCTTCTTTGAACATTTAAAAGGATAGGCCATGAATCAACCTCTCATCTTAGCAATACTCATCTTGGCCCCCTTCGTTGGTTTTCTGATCAACGGCTTTCGCTATAAAAAACATTCTGCCATGGTGTCGGGAAGTATCGCGACCGGAATGGTGTTTATCTCTTTCATTTGCTCGCTGCTTTTGGTGATCGATTTGATTGGCCTGCCGGACGAGACTCGTCGTATTTCCGTCAGCTACTTTGATTGGATTGTGATTTCAAATTTCAAAGTCGATATGGGATTTGTGATCGATCAAATTAGTGCGATCATGATTTTGGTCGTTACGGGCGTGGGCTCTTTGATTCACCTTTTCTCGATTGGATACATGGCTCACGACAAGGGAGCTGCAAAATATTTTTCTTATTTAAATTTATTTTTGTTCAGCATGTTGCTTTTAGTTTTGGGGAGCAACTTATTGGTGATGTTTGTTGGTTGGGAGCTTGTCGGTCTTTGCTCTTATCTCTTGATTGGATTTTGGTTCACTGATGCTGAAAAAGCAGCGGCGGGAATGAAAGCTTTTATCACCAATCGTATTGGTGATGCTTTTTTCTTGCTGGGAATTTTCACTCTGTTCCTCACTTTTGGAACGGTGAATTTTCACGACATCAATAGCATGGTGCCGTTGACGGCTGAAATAGCGTGGCTTGCGCCAATCACTTTGGGGACCTTATTTCTCTTTATTGGAGCGACAGGAAAATCGGCGCAGATTCCTTTGTATGTTTGGCTTCCTGATGCGATGGCGGGCCCAACTCCAGTTTCAGCATTGATCCACGCGGCGACAATGGTGACCGCGGGTGTTTACATGATCGTGCGTTTGAATCCATTGTTTTTAGCAGCGCCAAACACATTGATGATCGTGGCGATTATCGGCGCGCTGACGGCGGTTTTTGCGGCGACGATTGGGATGCTTCAGTGGGACATTAAAAAAATTCTCGCTTATTCGACGATTTCTCAATTGGGATATATGTTTCTTGCTTGTGGCGTCGGCGCTTTTGGGGCGGCGATGTTTCATCTTATGACTCATGCGTTTTTCAAAGCGCTTATGTTCTTGGGCTCGGGAAGCGTGATCCATGCGATGCATGAAGAGCAAGATATTCGCAAAATGGGCGCGCTTAAAAAATATTTACCAATCACGCATGTGACATTTTTTATGGGATGGCTCGCGATTATCGGAATTCCGCCGTTTGCGGGATTCTTTTCGAAAGATGAAATTTTGTGGATGTCATTTCATTCACCTCTTGGCCATGTTGGTCTTTGGGCCATGGGAGCTTTTGGTGCGTTGCTGACATCTTTTTATATGACTCGATTGATGTGTCTGACTTTCTGGGGAAAATCTCGTGTTCCGAAAGAAGTGCATCCGCATGAATCACCTTGGCTGATGACGGTACCGCTGATGGTGCTGGGTTTGTTGTCGGTGATTGGTGGCTGGATCGGAATTCCAAAAGTCATCGGCGAAAACCTGGGCGAGCTACCAAATATTTTGGAGCATTGGCTTGAACCAGCGATTAAAATGCCAGCAATGACGGCGGCAGAGCCTTCGACAGAGTGGATGATGATGGGAATTTCTGTGGGCTTGGCGCTGATTTCAGCCGCTGTTGCTTATCATTTCTATGTTCAAGATCCTGAAAAGCCAAAAAAATTGGCAGAAATTTTCAAAGGTCCTTACAAGCTCATCTACAACAAATATTTCGTGGATGAGATGTATTTTGCCGGGATCATTCATCCGTTTGTGAAGCTCAGTAAAAATATTTGGTACTACATTGACGTGAACTTTATCGACAAAACGACCTACGTGATTTCGGATCTGGTTCGTGGTGGCGGAACGTTCGTGCGTGGAATTCAGAATGGAAACATTCAGCAGTACGCGATGTATATAGCTCTTGGGATTGTTGCAACTTTGACTTTCATTTTGGTGAGGTAAGACATGCTCTTAACTGCGGTTGTATTTCTGCCGTTGTTGTTTTCTCTAATTATCGGTCTTTGGCCGACGGAGAAAAATTTGCGACCCTTGGCCCTGGGCTTAGCGCTCATTGAATTTGTTGTAAGTCTTGTGATCTTGCAAAGATTTGATTCAGCAACAGCTTCCCTGCAAATGGTCGAGCAATATCCTTGGATTGAGCGCTTTGGAATTTCTTACTTCTTTGGCGTCGATGGACTTTCGCTTTGGCTGGTTTTGCTGACCACATTCTTGCAGCCGATTGTGATTTTAGGTTCTTGGAATTCGATTCAAAAAAGCATGAAGGGTTTCCAAGTTTGCATGTTCGTTTTGCAAACAGCAATGCTGGGAACTTTCTTGGCGATGGACGCCGTTTTCTTTTATTTGTTTTGGGAGCTTTCACTGATTCCGATGTATTTCCTAATCGGAATCTGGGGCGGGCCTCGCCGAATTTATGCCACGGTGAAATTTTTTATTTTCACCATGTTTGGTTCAGTTCTCATGCTGGTGGCGATTATCTATATGATGTATCTGACTCAAGATGCTTTCGGCCAAATGAGTGCCAGCCTGCTTGATTTCTATAAATTAGATATTCCGTTTGTTGGCGGTCAGTTTTTTAGTCTACAGACGCTTTTGTTTTTTGCTTTTGCTTTGGCCTTTGCAATCAAGGTTCCGGTTTTTCCGTTTCACACATGGTTGCCGGATGCTCACGTGGAAGCGCCGACTCCAGGTTCTGTGATCCTGGCAGGTGTGATGTTGAAAATGGGAACTTACGGATTTATGCGTTGGACGATTCCGATGTTTCCGGAGGCCGCGCAATATTGGGCGTGGCTTTTTATGATGGTCGGCGTGATTGGAATTATTTACGGCGCCGTGGTTGCTATGGTTCAGCCGGATTTTAAAAAGTTGGTGGCGTACTCATCTGTTTCGCACATGGGTTATATTTTGATTGGTCTTTTTGCGTTCAATGAATTTGGCTTGGGCGGCGGACTTTATCAAATGCTCAATCACGGAATCTCGACTGGCGCGCTGTTCTTGTTGATCGGAATGATTTACGAGCGCACGCACTCTCGAGAAATCAGCAGATATGGCGGCTTAGCTGCTGTTCTTCCGGTTTTCTCAATTTGCTTTTTCATTATCACGATGTCATCCATCGGAGTTCCGCTGACGAATGGTTTCGTTGGTGAATTCCTTGTCTTGCTTGGCACATTTAAGGCAGAGCCCGTGTTTGCTTATGTCGCTGTCTCTGGTGTAGTTCTTGGTGCTGTTTATATGTTGTGGATGTTCAAACGAATTTTCTTTGGTCAACCGGGCGAGCTTGTGAAAGATACGCATCATCCGCTGCATGATCTCAGTTGGCGCGAAATCGCAGTGATGGTGCCGTTGATCATTATGGTTTTCTGGATGGGAGTTTTCCCTGGGACATTCTTGAATTACTCAAGAGCCAGCATTGATCATATGGTTCAGACCAAAGGAAAATATAATCTGACGATCCAAACACCTGCGAATAATCCGAACAGTCAGGTCGTGATTCAAGCCAACGTGGGGGCTCACTAATGAATTCAGAAGTCGCGTTACTAGATATTCTTAAAGTTTCTCCAATGATTGTTCTGTTTCTGGTGAGCTTGATTCCAATCACAGTCAAAGTTTTGCGCGGTAATGTTGAGCAAGCTCCAATGGCAACGCTGATTCAGGGCTTGGGCGGAATTATTGCGGCCATTGTTTTGATGTTCTTTGTGCACGAAGTTTTTATGGGCCTTCCGGCTTTCTCAAATGCTTTGGTGTTTGATGGAGTGACGAAGTGGATGGGTCTGATTGCTTTGTTCGCAGCCGGCGGCTCATTGCTTCTGATGTATGACAATGCGGCGACGAACGGATCTCAATTTTCTGAGCTGATGTTTTTGACTCTCAACTGTGTGGTTGGAATGTTGATTTTAGCATCAGCGGTTGATCTTTTGATGGTGTTTATCGGTCTTGAAATTATGTCGCTCTCTCTTTATTTGATGATCGGCATGTCTCATGAGCAAAAACTTTCCAAAGAAGCGGCGATTAAATATTTTATTTTAGGAAGTTTCGCCTCGGCGATTTTTCTTTATGGAGTAGCACTTTTATTTGGAACCGTCGGTAGCACTTACATTCCAGACGTAGTCGCAAAAACGGGTGACTTGATCGATACCAGTCGAGTTTTCGTTTTTGGAATCTCGATGGTAATTTTGGGATTTTGTTTCAAAGTTTCTATCGTGCCTTTTCATATGTGGACTCCAGATGTTTATCAGGGCTCTCCCACTCCACACACGGCTTTTATGGCAACGGCAGTGAAAGCCGTTTCGTTCGCGGCTTTTTTGCGCATCATGGAGACGAAAATTCTGATCGGCTCTGAAAATCTTTTGGATTTCTTGCAGTGGTTGGCCGTGATCACGATGATCGTCGGAAACGTGGCCGCGATCATGCAAAATAATTTCAAGCGCATGCTCGCGTATTCAAGCGTTGCACACTCGGGATATATTTTGGTGGGAGTCATCACAACAGGCGTTTCTGATGACGTAAATTTTGGCGCCGCCAGCGTGGTTTTTTATCTCGTCGCCTATGCGCTCATGACTTTGGGTGCATTTGCCGTCGTGGCATTGATGGAGCGAACCGAAGGCACAATCGTAAACATCGATGATCTTGCGGGCTACGCTAAAAAGCGACCGGGGATGGCTTTGTGTTTAACAATGTTCATGCTATCGCTGGCAGGAATTCCACCGATGGTTGGATTTTTCGGCAAGTTCTACATTTTCACCGGAGCCATCGGCCAAGGCTTGATCTGGTTAGCAGTGTGGGGAGTATTGAACTCCGTGATCAGCGTGTATTATTATTTGCGACCGATCGTCGTGATGTACATGAAAGAGGGCGACCCAATCGAAGCATCAACTCCGATGAACGCCACTCGCGTCGCGATCATCGTCTCAGCAGTGATGGTCGTTTTCCTAGGTCTTGTCTCAGGCCCCATCTTCGAAATCTTCGAAAAAGCCCTTTAGGTACGCCGTTCCTTTTGCGGGGAACGCCGAGTCAAAAACCCGCGAGAGAAATCTCGGGGGTTTTTGCTTTCGCATACGCTACTGTGTTAGTTATCTTAATGTTTTAAGAAACGCCGATTTTGCTTTGTTGATGCGTGATCTCTCATACGCAGACGTTCTCACCAACTCTTTAAAAATCTGAGCCGATGCTTTGGCATCCGCTACAGTGTCATAATCAACAGTTGGATCGTTGTAGTAGTCGGCAAGATTGCCAACAACTTCGCAGGCATCCTCTCTTAATTCTTTTTGATCAGTAGTCTCGCGGAATTCCGCCTGAACTTGGCTAAATATCATGACGTCACGGAGCTCGGATGTTATCCCAATCAAATTTTTTGAGCAGGCCTCTTGGTATTTATCAGCAATCTTTTGTGGACAATAGCTGATGACCTTTTTTTCGAATGAGCTTAGTTCTACTGAATCATTTGCAAATGCCGCCGCCGATATTGTCAGCGCTAAAATTAAAACAGATTTTTTCATAATAACCTCTTTCTGTATGTTTAAAGTATCGAGAGCCCAAAGTGCGAGAAGCAGGCCACGCGGTGATTGCATTATTTCGATTTGATGGGGGGGGTGACTAAGATCTTTACGCTGGGCTTGAAACTGTCACAAATCGTAATTGCGGAGCTGTGAGAGCGCGGATTTAAAACCGATGCGCACGATGCGCTCGAGGATTTGTGGGTTTAGGCTGAAGTGATCGGCGAAGAACATTTCGTAGTTTTGCGCTCGTGGGTGAATGTAAATATAATCGACATGTGGTTTGTAGTTCACGCGATTGCGGATGATCTCGAGGATCTTTTCACGATGTTCGTCGCTGAGGTTTGCTTGTTTGAAGTAGCCATCGATCGCGTTGTAGATCGCGCGAATATCATTTTTGTAATGAATATTTTTTTCGATTTTTTGTTGGATCACTTGATACAAGGCTTGGTTCAGCAGCAGCGGAATTCCGTAATTGTGAAGGCTGCCAATCTCTTCGGTGTAGTGATACGGCTGATACGAGTAACTGGCGATTACGAGATCAGCGCCATTATCGGTCGCCACGTGAGTTGACAATGAATCGCGAATTTCACCGTCGAAAAAATAAAGATCTTTGCCGTTGGTGGGATTTCGAATGGGGAACGGAGCAAATACCGGCGGCAAAGAGACAGATGCGGCTACGGCCTCAGAAATTTTCGCATAATTGATATATTTATGAGACTTGGTTTTATAACTCTCGGGGAAATTTCCGAAGATCGCTTTTCGAGTGTGATTCAATTGGGTGCCGATCACATACAGATCCACGCCGAGCTGCCTGAACTCGTCATGCGACAAGGCATACTGGCTTAAGTATTTCTCAATGCCGCGAGTGGTGAAGACGCCATTCATTTTGAAGCGCTCTTTCAGTAGAGTTTCGATGCCGCCGCTCATCAGTGATTTTCTTAAGATTGAAAGTGGCAGGGCCTTTAAAATATTGCCGCCATTGATGCTAAAAATATCTTTGTAACTGATGGGTTTTAAATAGCGAAGCGAGTGATCGTCGTGCTTCGGTCTTTCGCCAGCTCCGACAGCAAAAGCATCGACCAAGGCTTCAAGGCTGTAGCCCGCAGAAAGAATCGAGCTAACAAAAGCGCCAGCACTTGAGCCGACGTACATTCGAATCGTCATCGGATCGTCGTCGGGAAAGATTTGCTTCACTTGATCTTTAGTTCCGCCGGCAAAACGAAAACCTTTTTCGCGAAGAGCTAAGCAAACACCAATGTGAAAAGCGGCGGCTTTGATTCCGCCACCACTGAGGACCAATCCAATTTTTTTCTTTTCGCGAATCTTTACAGCCATGACCACTGAGTATCCAAAGCTAAAAACAACCAGTCAAATTGATAGCTTGACACGAGACAACAAGAAACTTGCGATGATGACTGCGCTGACTACTCGTCAGCAAAGCTGGGTGAAGCATTTGGAGCCTTTTTGGCGGCATGTCAGGACCTTCGACTTGGATATGCAATAATGGATAGCCGACGTTTGACAAGGAAGGTTCCGATGTTACAGTGACTAAGCAAGACGAAAGGACATCCGATGTCACCCAACTGGCTGCCACTGACTGAATACTCATCTAAACACAAGGTGAGCATTAGTACTTTGCGCCGCCGGATCAAAGCGAAGGACATCAAGTATCAACTCAAAGAGGGAAGATATTTGATTGCTGATGAGCTGGTGATTGAAGAGGGTGCCTTTCAAGGAAATCAGGTTGGCCAGAAACAACATCGCCTCTCCCTTAAAGATGCGCACGAAACCGTTTCTGCTCCAGCGATCACATCGAGCCCCTCCCCAAAGCTTGATTCCTTGATGGGCACCCAGACAAACGCGTTTGTTCCTTCCGCTGACGAACCAATTTTGACAGCGGCAAATCGTCTGCTCTCCGAGCTAAAAAAAGCGTACACGCAAATTCTGCAAGAAAAAGAAGAGCAGATTTTGCATCTCAAAGAAGAAGTCACCGACCTAAAAACGTTGGTCCGAGTCCTCGAATCAGAAAACCTCCGCCTACAAAACTAAAAAGGTTCCGGGTTCTTTTTTGCAACCCAACGAGTCATATCTATTGATGTGATGGCATTCGATTGGTAGATCTTCGACCTCTCACGGAGGTCACGATGAAATTTCTGACATTTGTTTTTTCTATAGCGAGCATTTTCTTTTCTCTGAACGAGGCGCAAGCTGCGCCGGTGAGCTTTAACTCTTTGCTACAACAATATTCGCAGGCCCATCTTCCAACGGCGCCGGAGCTTTTGAATTATACATGGGGTTTTGCCGCCGTTGTCGGGAATCCAGGATTAGCTTTGAATCAGGGCGCATCTGACCGAGTAGATCTGGCGAATGGAATTAAAAATCCAGACGGATCTCAAATGTATTTATGGTTTCGAAACGATGCTCCTCAAAGCATGTATCCATTCTTGTCAGTGGATCGCCGCAATAATTCTTCGGCGAATGAATCGGTTTTATTTTTCCGAGTCGATCAAGATCAAGAAAACAAAAACGTCACATACTATTTCGATGCTGGCGCGAACGATGGCACCTACTACACGAATCAGTGCCGTTTGAATGCAGATGCAAGTCTGCTTCTTTGCCAAGTGATCTACAACATTACGGCCCAAGCGACGAATCCCATTTATCAGCAGCCGAAGTACCAACAGGCCAACGGCAAAGTGGTTGTGATTCAAGCTTTCAAAAGAGATCTGCAATAAAAGGTGCCAGGTCCTGTTTTGCGACTCGCTGTCCCCCGCAAAAGGAACGGCGTACCTAATGGTCGTCTTCGGTGGTGATGGGAACTAAGTAAGTTCCCAATTGCACAATCAGATCCGCGTCTTTCTCATCTTGAAGCCAGCCGATGATTTCATCTTGGAAATCCTGAATGCGTTTTTTGAGCTCCGGAATTTTTTCTTTTCGAATCGGAATATGAATCGCGCCAAGCTCTCGATCTTTTTTATCGAGATCGCCGATCACTTTCGACCAGGCTGCAAAAAACTGCTTATGCAGATTGGTGATGCTGACTTCTTCGAAAGAGTGCTCTTCGGGCCCTGAATCAACGTAAACATCCGTCGCAGTCCATCTGCCGCGAGTTTCTTTAATCAATCCCAGTCGCAAAAGCAGCTGTAGGGACTCACTAGCTTCTTCGGCTGAAATCAGTCGTCGCATTTTCTTCGAGATCCACTCGCCAGATGGCTTGAAGTCTTTCAAGAAAACAAATTCTCGAATCACAGCGTGATGCCAGTGTTTGAAGAACTCGACTTTGTCTTTCGGGATTTGCTTCGAGATCATTTTCTTTAAAGCAATCCGACGCTCTTTTTCAAGAGCGATCAGTTGCGCCGATGAGCCTTCCGCCATTTTCACCAAAGCCACGAAATACTCGCGTTCGTTGACGGAAAGCTTCATGGCCTTAGCAACTCGCGCAGCCATATCTTCCGAAAGACCGCGCTTGGATTGCATCACGAGCATCAAATAATTCGAACTCTTGATTCCCGCCAGCTGAGCAAAGCGCCGAAACGAAAACTTTTTATTCTCCGCCTTTTTGTAAAGATAAAAATCTTTCAGAAAGACTCGGTAGTCTTTGTGTTGAACCAACTGCGGAGGGGAGAGGCGAGTGGTTTCCATCACTGAAACACCACTCCGTTCATCGTGTCGAGAATCCCTTGTTTGATAATTTCGTAATTTTGTCCGACGAAGACAAGTCCGCGCCCATCGTGCGCAATGATGATTCCAACTACGGAAGAAGAATTCTGTCCAAGTAAAACCAAACGATCACTTGTCTCTCGAATCACTTCGTAGGAAGTTTCAGTCGAGCTTGAAAAATAAGTCTTCACGCCAGCAAAAGAATCAGCGACAAGATTTGGATAGCGGTCTCTAAAAATAAAAATTCTAAACTCAGCTTGAAAAAATTGGCCACGCTGATGAATTACCGAATTTGATCGAAGAGAAACAGAATTGCCCAGAAGATCTGTGATCTCGGGAAAATTCTGAGGTACTTTGGCCGAAATACCTTCCTGCACATCCAAAATAGAATTATTTCCTGTTTTACCAATGGGGAATGCTCTTTCGGAAAGCACTCCCAAGCAAAGGCAAACAAGGAATGGAATAAATATTCCTCTATTTCGCACTTGGATCCTCGATAGTTATAGTTGCGCTGACCAAGTCATTTGGACGAGGCCCTCCTGGCGAAATGACAGGAAGAAAACTTTGCAAAACAAAAGAGGCGTCTTTAAGGCCAAGATCATGAGTTTCCATATTTTCTGATATGAAGGGAATATTTGCCTCGTTGCTGCCATGCATTCCCACGTTGTAGGTTTTGTGTGGCTGATCAGTTTCATCTTTTGTCACAAGCGATAATAAGCCGTAGACATAGACATCTTCGCTCGTTCCATTGAGCTGCACTGTGCAGTGGCCGGTCGGTGGTAGATTCTCAGTGTTGCAAGGGCCATCAGTTAATTGATAAACATTAATATCTGTCTCATTGCTGCAAACTGTGGACGGTTGCTCAACCCAATTGGGGCCATCTTGAACCCAAGAATATTTTTTTAACGTATATTTAACTTTCCCGGTTCGAATGATGGGGCAGTTTGGTATGGGGTTAGCGGTAACTGGTGGCGCATCTGCAAACGCTGCAATCGAAATCAAAGTTGAAACTAAAACTAAAACACTTTTCATAAAAACCTCCATGTTGAAATGTGAGGCCATGGTTTCGTTTTATAAAAAGTTTGTCAACTCTGCGAGAACACAATCCGTGTTCTTAAAGAACACAGTTCAGAAAGCAACTCACCGCTTCCGCAAAAGGTACGGCGTACCCGAAAAACAAAACCCCCGAGATTTCTCTCGAGGGCTTTCGATTCGTTTCAGTTTTTGACTCGGCGTTCCCCGCAAAAGGAACGGCGTACCTTATGCGGCGGAGGCGGCGGCTGAGGATTTGCCTTTTTTGCCGGATTTTGGCGACGAGGGTTTCTTTTGGCCTTTTGAGTCTCGGTCAAAAGCGATCGCGAGGACTTCGTCGACATTCTCAACACAGATGAAGTTCATCTTGTCTTTGAATTCTTTTGGAATATCCGCGAGATCTTTTTCATTCGCCAGTGGAATGATGATCTCGTAGATTCCTTGAGTCAGTGCCGCTAAGCACTTCTCGCGAATTCCACCGACTGGAAGCACTCGGCCTTGCAGAGTCACTTCGCCCGTCATCGCAATGTCGTGACGAACCGGAGTGTCTGTCATGAGCGAGACAAGAGCTGTCGTCATCGTCACACCTGCAGAAGGACCATCTTTCGGAATTGCGCCTGCTGGCAAGTGAACGTGGATATCGTTTTTATCAAAGAAGTCGTCTGGAATTCCCAGCTCTTCCATGTGCGCACGAGCGTATGTCATCGCGGCGTGAGCTGACTCTTTCATCACATCACCCAATTGGCCGGTGAGAACAAGTCCGCCTTTGCCCTTATATTTCAAAGCTTCGACATAAAGAACTTCGCCACCCGCTTGAGTCCAAGCAAGACCTGTCACAACTCCAATTTGTGAGTCGCTCAGTTTCTCGTCACGCAAGAAGCGTGGAGGACCTAAAAGCTCAGGCACAGTTTTCTCAGTCACTTCGATAAAAGTCGACTCACCAAGGACAACTTGCTTCGCCACTTTACGACAGAGAGAGCCTACTTCGCGCTCAAGATTACGAAGACCCGCTTCGCGAGTGTAATGAGCGATCAAGTATTTGATACCTTCGTCAGTAAATTTGATGTTCTCGCCAGTGATGCCGTTCGCTTCAATTTGACGATCGATCAAATGCTTTTTCGTGATCAAGACTTTGTCGTTCTCTGTATAACCAGAGATTTGGATCAATTCCATACGATCGCGCAGTGCTGGCGGAATATTTTCAACAACATTCGCCGTGGCAATGAAGAGAACATTTGAAAGATCAAAGTCCACATTCAAATAGTTATCGCGAAAAGCATGATTTTGTTCTGGATCCAAAACCTCAAGCATTGCGGCCGATGGATCGCCACGATAGTCCGAACCCAATTTATCGATCTCATCGAGAACGATCACGGGATTATTTTGTTTCGACGAACGCATGGCTTGGATAATTTTCCCAGGCATCGCTCCCACATAAGTGCGGCGGTGACCACGGATCTCTGCTTCATCTTTCACACCGCCCAAGGCGATGCGATGATATTCGCGCCCCATGGCTCGAGCGATAGATTTTCCAAGAGATGTTTTACCAACTCCGGGAGGTCCGCAGAAGCAAAGGATGGGGCCCTTCATATTCTTTTTTAATTTTCTCACAGCCAAGAATTCAAGAATACGATCTTTTGATTTTTGCAAATCATAGTGATCGTCATCCAAGATCTGACGTGAACGAGCAAGATCAATCGAGTCATCAGATTTTTTATTCCAAGGAAGATCAACCATCCAGTCCAGATACGTGCGAACCATCGAAGCTTCTGAAGCATCGGGGTGCATGCGCTCAAGACGTGAAAGTTGTTTCAAAGCTTCTGTTTCAACAGCCACTGGCATGCCAGCGTTGTGCAATTTCTCTCTGAGCTCTTCCATCTCTTCTGATTTGGAATCATTTTCGCCGAGCTCGCTTTTAATGGCGCGCATTTGTTCACGGAGAAAATATTCGCGTTGAGATTTCGACATTTCATCTTTGGCTTGGCTTCTGATTTTGGCTTGCATTTGCAGAACTTCAAGTTCAGCTGCCAAAATTTCATTCACCAAACGCAGACGCTCTTTGTGATCGGTTGTTTCCAAGACTTTTTGAGCATCAGGGACTTTGATCCCAAGATTGCTGGCAATCAAGTCTGCCAATTTGCCTGGATCAGTGACGTCATCTAAGACCAACAAAATATCTGGAGAAAGAACGCGACCTAAAGCGATGATTTTTTCGATGTGCTCTTTCGCTGTGCGAACAAGAGCTTCGAACTCAACAGTTGGAGCTGTTGAAATCGGATCATCAATTTTTTCAACAGTGACTTCAAATGAAGGTGAAGTTTTAGAAAAAGATTTGATGCGACCTTTGGCTTCCCCTTGAATCAAGATTTTCACTCGACCGTCAGAGAGTTTACGCATGCGCATGATTTTTGCGATGGTTCCAACTTGATAGATGGACTCTGGAGTCGGGTTTTCTTCCGTGATTTCTTTTTGAGAAGCCAAGAAGATGAGTCGGTTTTTAGCCAAAGCTTCTTCGACCGAGCGGATGGAAGCCTCGCGGCCCACAAACAGCGGTAGAATCATATAAGGAAAGACAACGATGTCTCTCACAGGCAGCATTGGTAACGTCGCGGGCATGTCGGTCACTTTGTCGTCAAAACTCATATAGCTCCTCCGCATCGTGCGGGAAAGTAGTTATCTGGTATGAGTTTTTTCGGCTCTGAGTGAGATTCCCTTTAAAAAATATTGGGCTAGGAAGGTCTGGAAAAAGTCTAATAAAGAAAAGAAGAAGGGCTGGCGACGAATGTGTGGAAAAGTGCTGACGTCCCTGTCAGCGGACCTCACTCCATGAGAAATCACAGAATTGGTCCTGTTTGATGACAACAAAGCAGTGCTAAAGCCCCGGCGGCGGCAAACCTTAGTTCAGATAATTGCGTGGATCTTCTTGTTCTTCTTTGCAAGCCACACAAAGAGTCGTGAAAGGACTCGCCTTCAGTCGACCCGCACTTATCATTTCACCGCAGCTTTCGCATTGGCCGTAAGTCCCGTCTTCGATTTTTCCAAGCGCACGCTCGATTTGAAAAAGCAAAAGACGATCGCGTTCGTGCAATTGAATCGACATATTCATCGTGAGGTCATGAGACGCAGCCTCGTGCTCATCAGAGATATGTTCTTTTTGCACAGCTTGTTCGACTTTGAATTCAGTTGTCTTATTCAAGATCGAACTTTTTTGTGAGAGCAGAAATGTTTTTAAATAATTCATTTCGGTCGCGTTCATTCAATTCCCCCCTGGATGATCTTTGACCGAGATCAGATAGAGTGGGTTATGAAATGCAATCTCACGAGTTTCAACAAAAATATGTAAGTGCTCAAAATTTCACCAGAAATCGCGACGCTTCGATTCCGAGTTATCCACACGAATTTTTTTCAAACGCGCCTCGCTGTGGATAACTTTATTCGAGAATTGCGAATCTTTTGCGAATGGATTCGCGAATCTCAGCGCCTTCAATACTGAGACGTGTGTAGGGAATTGCGAACAATCGATCCGTCTCGATGAGCTCATAAGTTTCCTCGCAAATTCCAAACTCACCGCGTTCGATGCGACCGAGAGCAAATTCAATTTCTAAAAGTTGCGAACGAATTCTTTCTTGATTGACTAAGAAATTATGTTCGCTGAGGAAGGCCACCGACTGATCAATCTCATCACCAGAATGTTTATCATTGAGAGCGAATTCCGCACGTCCTGCACGCGCTCTATTGAGTAACTCTTGCTTCATCTGAAGCAAACGCTTGCGACACTCGTTAACCACGGTTGTAGAAAGTAGCTGATTCATAATCCCCCCTTTCAGCTCTCGATGCGCACAGAAGAACTTCTTGCTCTTGCTATGTGCTGCATTTGCTATCAGACAAAGGCTGTGGCGGAGTGGGTTAGATCAAGATGATCAAATATTTTTATACTAAGTATGGAAGCCGTAATGAATTTTACGGCTTTGCGGTAGGTCTGAAAGGTACGATATTGCCCTTCTCTAAGGTTAATGCAGTCAGTGGGCGCATAATTTCACGGTCCTGAGTGATAGAAAGAGGCCCCAAAGAACCTGGAAAATCTTGCACTTTCGCCAGCGCACGACTGAGTGATTCACGACTGGTGTAACCCTGGGAGATCAGCTGCCGGAGCAGGAGAGCGGCGTCATAACCCTGGACCTCAAGGATGCCGGGCTCTTCGTTAAAAATAGTTTTATAATCTTTCACGAATTGAGAGTGCTCGTAATTCGGATCTGATGAAACAAAACTATCGACGAACAAAAGATTGTTGGCAAAATTTCCGGCGCGCTTTTCAAGCCCCGGAGTATTCCACAGATTTGTCCCCAACAATTTCACATTTTTTACATTATTAAATGAAAGCATCGCTGCGATCTGTCCCATGGTTTTTGCCGAATCAGGAATAAAAATCGCATCGAAGTCCACCAGCGGGGGCAGCAAATCATCTGGCGGAGCTGTCCTGGCCGCAGCCTTACCCATGGATTTTGCCCAGTCTTTCAAACGTATTTTGTACTCATCATTGCGGGCCTCAATGTAGTAAGTTCCAACCAGACGCTGAATCACGTCACGAAAATCAGTTTCTTTCGCCGAGTAATTTTGCACCGCTGTGATCGATCCACCACGAGCCAGTACTTCATCCCAAAAAATATTTGTGAACTCGACGCCATAAGGATCATTGGAAAAAAGAATGGCGAATTTTTTCATTCCCAAATCTTCCATAGCCACTTTCACCAAATAACGAACTTGCATTTCGCTGGTCAGAGAATTTCGAAACACATTTGTGCCAGCCTCAGTGATTCCCGATTTTTGCGATAGAGCAATACTTGGCACACCAAGCTCGTTGGTTTTTGCCGCGACCGCAGGCGCTGTTTTACTAAGAACGCTGCCAATCATTGCAATGACGTTATCTTCTTTCACGAGACGTTCAACACCACGTCGGGCGGCATCGGGATTCCCTTCGCTATCAATGACAGCCAGTTTAAATGACGAAGGATAATTGTTGTAAAGTCCAAGCCCCATCTGCACGCCACGCAAAGTTTTCTGCGCAATCGACGAATATTTTCCGGTGAGTGGCAAAACCACGCCGATCGTTTTGGGCTCGACTCGACGAACAGCTTCTAGTTGTGACAGTAAATCTTGTGCGCGCTGAGCGTACTCGGACGAAGATTCGACGGAAATGGCTTTAGAAAAATAACTGCGAGCCTCATCTTGATTTTTGTTATCTAAGCTCATTTCGCCAAGTCTGAAGTAGGCTCCGGCGCGCAAATTTCCAAGCTGTTGGTCTTCTGCCGCTTTTTGTAACTGATCGGCGTTTAATTTATTTTCAATAATTTCAGAAGATTTCAAGCGATAGCTTTCAGCTTCCTTGGTTAATTGCGGATTGTTGCGCGCTTGGGCGGCTGCTAAAAGTGAATTGTAGGAATCACCCATTCCCTCAAAAGAACGAAATTGATAACTGGTCAGCTCTGACATGTTGGCGTCATTCCAACCTTTGATAGCTAATAATTTTTGTGAGAGTTCTGCACTTTCAGCAAAGCGGCCAGCTCGGATGAGCGATCGATCCGCCCAGACTTCAGCATCAAGCTGTTTTGAATTTCCCTGCCAGCGATGGGCCGCGGCCATAAAATAGTCATAAGATTTATTGTAATCTTTCGCATCGAAAAGTTTTCGCCCGCCTTGGTAGATGGCGTCAGCCGAAGCGCGAGGAATCTGAGTTTTCGGAGGCGGAGGCGTTGTCGGACGAACTTGATGAGGCTCTTCGAAATGAGTCGTTTTCAATCCAGGGCCACCGGCGCAGGACAAAGTCAAAAACGGAATCGTCACTGCCGCAGCAATCAAACCAAGATTGTATTTCATTTTCTATTCCTCATCATTTGATTCATTTTCTCTTTGAAGCTTTTCACCATCGGAGTTTCATCTGCCGATTTGGCAATCTCTTGCAAAAGCTCTTTCTGCTTCCCAGAAAGATTGGCTGGAGTGTCGACCAGAATCCGAATACGCATATCGCCCGAGCCAAAACCGCCAGATTTTGGAAAGCCTTTGCCTTTCAATCTAAAAATTTGTCCCGAGTGAGTCCCTGCTGGAATTTTTAAAGCCACGCGACCAGTTAAGGTCGGAATTTCAATTTCCGAACCAAGAATTGCGTCGACGTAGTTTGCTGGCACATCGATCAGAACATCATCATCTTCCCGCTGAAAAAGCGCATGCTCTTGAACATTGATGATCACATACAAATCGCCAGGATTTCCGCCGTTGGGTCCACCATCACCTTCGCCCGCTAATTTTAAGCGCTGACCTTGTTTGACTCCGGCAGGAACCTTGACAGAAAGTCGAGCGCTATCTTCTTTGCCAGCGCGCTGACGAATAAATGAAATTGTTTTGTCACCACCCAGTGCGGACTCTTCAAATGAAATATTTAATGTGTATCTAAGATCAGCGCCTTTTTGTTTCCGAGCGCCGCCGCCACGAAAGCCACCGCGTCCGCCAAAAACATCACCAAAGATGTCGCCAAAAATATCTTGGAAATCTTCGGGATTGCCTTGTTGAAACCCGCCAAAGCCTCCGCCACCGCCGAATCCACCGGGACCACCAGCGCCGGCTCCGGCATAGCCAGCTCCTGCGCCAGAAAATCCAAACTGATCGTACATCTCGCGTTTTTTCGTATCACTGAGAATTTCGTAAGCTTCGGTGATTTCTTTAAAAGTTTCTTCAGATTTTTTATCCCCAGGATTTTTATCCGGGTGAAATTTCATCGCCAGTTTACGATAAGCTTTTTTAATCTCATCAGACGAAGCATTGCGAGCGACATTCAGTGTGGCGTAATAATCTTTTTTTGCCAATCAGAGGTCCTCGTTAATTCTTTGTCGGATTTTTTGCCACGACAACTTGTCCAGGGCGAAGGATGCGATCATGAAGTTTATATGTTTTTTTAAAAACACGAGAAACATGACCTGCCTTCATGTCGTCGGTTTCTTCACTGCTCAAAGCTTCATGCAAATTAGGATCGAAGGCGGCGCCATGAGACGCGACTTCGGTGACTCCATTTTTTTGTAAAGCCTGACGAAATTCTTGAGCCGTCATTTCGATGCCTTTGACATAAGTGGGAAGATTTTCCGGAGTCGCTTTGGTTTCCAAAGCGCGCTCAAAGTTATCCAACACACCCAGTAAATCAACGAGCAGTCTTTCATTTCCGTATTTAATTAATTCAGAGCGTTCTTTGATGGCATTTCTTTTATAATTTTCAAACTCAGCACGCAGGTAAAGGTAGTCGTTTTTGAATTTCTCAACCTGAGCCTTTAAAGCCTCAACTTCAGAGATTTCGGCTTCTTCATTGGAATTTGAATTTTGGTTTTGATCTTCGGCCACACGAGCCCCTTTCATTACTTTAAAAACTTAATCAAAATTTGGGTGTTCGACAAGAACAGTCAAGTCGCTGATGCGAGAATTTCTCCCTCGAGAAACGTGAGCGCTGCGAAGACCTGGTTACTGACCAAAAGGCCCTCCTCAGTCAGCCGCCAAAAAGCCTCATTGCGAGATGAGTGATGCATTAAAACATTGCCCTTTTCTTGTTCTAGCAGCAGATGCTCACGCACGATTTTTTGAATATTTAATCCAAACTTTTGAGCCAAACGAGCCTCAGACAGACCCTCTTCACGACGCAGGGAAATATGACAAAAGTCGGTGAGGGCTTGATGCACCTCGAGAGATTCTTTTTGCCCCGCTGGTAAATTTTCGGCGGGCTTTAAAAATGTCTGTTTCTGATGCGTCAATACTTGCTCTTCATAAGATCCGATGGCCGAAGCATTCCAATAGCGCACACCCCATTTTCCTTCGTGGGCGTAAGAGTGCGCGCTGAGTCCCAAGCCCCAATAGGGCGAGTCATCCCAATAAAGCGAATTGTGTTTGGATTCAAAACCGGGTTTTGAAAAATTCGAAATTTCATAGCGCTGATAACCAGCAGATCTTAGCGTTTGGGAAATCAATTCAAACATCTCCACTTGCTCGTCTTCAAGAGGTCGATTTTTGGTGAGAACATGTCCTTCTGGAACAGTCAGACAATAAGGGCTGACGTGATGAGGTTGAAATTTTAAAACTTCATCAAGATCTAATTTAAGTCCTGCGAGCGTTTGCGTCGGCAATGCAAAAAGCACGTCGAACGAAAAATTAACGTCAAAAGATTTAAGCAGCGCCAATGTTTCTCGAGTTTGCTGGGCATTGTGTTCGCGATGAACCATTTTCAATAAAGCATCATCGAAAGTTTGCGCTCCGACACTGAAACGATTGATTCCGGCTTTGAGATAAGTTTGCATTTTTTCCGAACTGATCGTCGCCGGATTGATCTCAATGGTCACTTCAGTTTGTGGTCCAGCGACAAAGCCATGCTTTGCAAGCTCTTCGAGAATCGATACAATATGCGAAGCTGGAAGCAGACTTGGAGTTCCGCCACCAAAATAGATTGAAGTCAGTGGTTGGGTGGCAGAGCTTTTTAGATAAGCCGATTGCGTTTGACGAATTTCTTCGAACAACAACGAAAGATATTTTTCAGGCGGCATAATTTTCGACTGTTCATAGGTCGCAAAATCACAGTAGGTGCAGCGCTGAAGGCAATAAGGGATGTGAATATAAATCCCGAAATTCATAGGAGCAAACTAGAGTTATGACAAAAAAATTGCAAATGAAATCTCCACAGAAATCAGTTTCCAAACCCGCGGCGAAACCAACACCCAACAAACAACTAAAATTCAAACTCAAGAATGGCATGACAGTTCTGTTGCATCCATCAAAGAAGTCGCCTGTCGTTTCGGCTCAAGTGTGGGTCCGCACCGGCAGTGCCGATGAGCAAAAAGGCGAAGAAGGCATCAGCCACTTCATCGAACATTTGGTGTTTAAAGGCACTCGCAAATTTGGTGTCGGCGAAATTGCTTCGATCATTGAAGGATCGGGCGGCGAACTGAATGCTTATACATCATTTGATCAAACTGTCTTTTACGTGACGATCTCGAAACATTTTGTCGAAACCGGTGTGGAAGTCTTAGCTGAAATGATGGGCTTTCCAAAGTTTGATCCCACTGAAGTTGATAACGAGCGCGAAGTGGTGGTTGAAGAAATCAAGCGCGGGCTTGATTCTCCAGGTCGCCAAGCAAGCCAATTATTATTTTCGACAGCATATAAAAAACATGCTTATGGCATTCCAGTGATTGGGTACGAAAAAACAGTTCGTGGTTGGCCCGCAAAAACAATCGAAAAATATTATCATGCCAGATATGCGCCAAAAAATATGTTCGTCGTCGTCGCCGGAGATTTTGATAACTCGGAAATGAAACCGCTGGTGACAAAATATTTTGGTGAATTTCATGATTACAAAGTCAAAAAAATCACTCGTAAAAAAGAGCCCAAACAAACGCAGTCACGGATTGGCGTTGAAACCGCGACCTTCGAACAAAGCTTGTCTTATCTGGCTTGGAAAATTCCGCCAGTCGATCACAAGGACATTCCTGCACTTGATATTTTAGCCATGGTTTTTGGACAGGGCGATAGCTCGCGCTTGGTTAAAAAATTGCGCATTGAAAATGCCACAGTGAATTCGATTGGCTCGGGAGTATTTTCAGCCATGAATGAAGGGCTGTTCACTGTTTCGATGGGTTATAATAAAGATCAATTCAAAGAAGCATTGTGGAAAATCAAATCTGAGCTTTTGCGGATTTTATCTGAGCCCGTGGCTGACCAAGAAATTAAAAAAGCCATTGTGAATCTAGAATCCGACAACTCTTATTCGATCGAAACGGTGGATGGGATTTCTCGAAAAATTGGCGATGCCGAATTTTTGATGCATGATCCGAATTATAACGAAAAATACTTAAAGCAAATCCGCGCCGTCACGGCGGCAGATCTGCAACGAGTTGGAAAAAAATATTTGACCGGCAAAACGCTCAACCTGATCAGTCTTACCAACGACAATAAAAAAGCTGTTGAGGCGATCTGGAAAGAATGGCTTAAAGAATTTCAGTCGGATCTTAAAAAATTAAAAACAAAAAAAGCAAAGCCGCAGAAAATTAAATTACCCAAAGCTCCAGTCGTAAAACTAAGTGCTTCAGCCGCAAACACGGAAAAAATTATTTTGAAAAATGGAGTGCAACTCTTACTTCATCCAAGCACGGAAACACAAGTGGTCACCGTGAAGGCAGCAAGTCTTGGCGGATTAAGGGCAGAGCCTGAAAATTTAACGGGACTGACTGAGCTGATGAGCCGCACTTGGACGGGCGGAACAAAAACCAAATCAGAAATGCAAATCAATCTTGAGATCGAAGAAATTGCTGCCGGACTTTCTCCGGTCGGCGGCAGAAATTCGATTGGACTGGGGCTTGATGTCCTTTCTCAATTTCAAGGCAAAGCGCGCGAACTCTTTTTAGATAACTTACTGAATCCGCAATTTCCATCAGATGTTGTCGAGCGTGAAAAAATGGTTCAGCTGGAGCAAATTAAAAACCGCAAAGACAATCCGGCGCAATTGGCAATTCGTCAATTTATGGAAGCTCTTTACGGAAAGCTTCCTTACAGTCGCGATATGCTCGGTACTGAAGAGTCCTTGCAAAAAATTTCTGCGAGAGAAATTCAGAACACCTGGAAAAAAGCCATGGTTCGAAAAAATCTGACTTTGATTTTAGCCGGACCCTATGATGATAAATGGATCGACGCTATTGAGGGAGCTACTTCGGCTTTGCCAGAAGGCGAAAGATTCGAGAAAAAATGGACTGCAGAATTTCCAACTAAAGAAAAAACTTTGTTTCAATCTTCAACGAAAGAGCAAAGTCATTTGATCTATGCTTTCCCGGGTCTTACTTTGGATGACAAAGATCGTTTTGCATTAGAAATCATGCAATCAATTCTTGCTGGCCAAGGCGGCCGATTGTTTCTTGAGCTTCGTGATAAAAATTCCCTGGCATATTCAGTTTCACCTTTGAGCATGCAAGGAATTGAGCCCGGCTATTTCGGTGCCTACATCGGGTGTTCACCCGATAAAGTCAGTAAAGCTCTTGAGATGATGAAGATCGAATTCAAAAAATTATGCGATACCAAAGTTCCCGACAGCGAGCTTCTGCGTGCGCAAAGATATATCGTTGGACGACATGACATTGATCTTCAGCGAACCAGCTCTCAGGCCTCAAGTTTATTATATGATGATATTTATGGGCTTGATTTCAGAGAGACGTTCAACGTCGCTGAAAAATTTTTTGCTGTAACTGCCGCTGATGTTCAGCGAGTGGCACAACGAATCTTCTCTGGCGTTCCCGTGACCAGTCTCGTGGGCCCGAAAAATCCATTGGGATAATTGGCTAGGAATAACAGCCGTTAATTCTTGAAATCACGCGTGCTTATCCTATCACAGACTATTGTCCAAATTCTTATCGAAGGTGTTTCAGATTGAGACACCTTCTCTTTCATCCAGTCTGTAAATATCCGATAATAGAAGTATGGCTGAGAATGCTGGAAAATCTGATTTTCAGAAAACATTTTTGATTGCTTCGCCGCGCGAATATTTTTTCGAGATGGTGGATAATGGGCTTTCAAAAAGAAACGTGAAAGCGGTTCCCGCTGTGCAAACTTATTTGGTGAGCTTGCTGGAGCATTATCTTGATGCTAGAAATTTATTTGAAGAACCGGCTGGCGAAGGTGAAAATAAAAAGCCTGAAACCTTGGCCGAGATGTTTTTATTGGCTGCAAATTCGGATCGTGTCGGCAAAGTTGATTTGCTCAAAAAATTGGGCGATCGCTCTCTTTACATCAGTGGTTTTTTTGGTGATTCACTCGAGAGAAAAATTGTTGATATCGATTACTATGCCGAGATGGGTGGCGCGGCCTATGGCTCTTTGGCGGATCATGTTTCTGACGATATGGTTGCGCAAGTTTATCGTATTTTTTCTCGTGAATTTTTAGCTTATGTCGATGTTCTGACTTATATCAGTCAGCAATCGATGATTCAGAGTGACCAGAGTCTTTTGCGACTCTATGATCGCTATATGCGCACTGGCTCTGAGCTTGCCAAAGAGAAACTCATCGAGATGGGAGTTTTGACTCTCCCGAAAGATCAAGCTAAGCTGGCCCGACAAGACTAGGGCAAAAATATGTTTGGAATTAATCTCTCAGAATTTTTTGTGATCGGAATTTTGGCGCTCATTTTAATTGGGCCCAAGCAACTTCCCCAAGTGGCGCGCACGATTGGCCGTTTTATGAATGAGCTCAAGCGTGGTGCCGACGTTTTTACTGACGAGCTCAAAGCTCAAGTCAAAGAAGATGTTCACAGAGATTATGCCAAAGATCCGCTGCCACTAGATCCGAATCTCGCCAAGCACGATGCCGAACGGCTTGAAAGAGAACATCAAGAGATCATTAAACCACAGTCTGCCAATAAAGACCCCAATGCCAAAGACAGTTGATATTGAACAACGCAGTCAGAGTTTAACCGATCACTTGACCGATCTCCGGTTTCGGTTGGTGCGAGCCTTGTGGGGGATCATGATCGCGATGGCAGCTTGCTATTATTTTAGTGATCAGATTTTTGATTTTATTCGTACGCCGATTGCACCTTACCTTCAAGGTGGCGGCCTAGTTTTTACAGCTCCGACCGATAAGTTTGTTGCGCACATCAAAGTTTCTTTTTATGCCGGGCTGATGCTGTCTTTTCCATTTTGGTTTTATCAGCTTTGGAAATTTGTAGCTCCAGGTCTTTATTCGAAAGAAAAAAAATACAGCACTGCCTTTGTTGTCGTCGGTACATTTCTTTTTCTTCTTGGAGTTTGTTTTGCTTATTTCGGCGTGATGCCGATGGCCTTTCGCTTTTTGATGAATTATGGCGGCGCCGTCGACCATCCAATGATCACGATTGATCAGTACCTTTCGTTCTTTTTGACCATGTGTTTGATGTTTGGTTTGAGCTTTGAATTGCCGTTGATCATTGTGATTTTAGGAATGCTCGAGCTCGTGAGTGCTAAATTTCTTCGTGACAGTCGTCGCTATGCGATTGTGACCCTAGCAATTCTTTCGGCAATTATCACGCCACCTGATCTTCTCAGCATGACCTTGATGTTTGTGCCGCTTGTGGTTCTTTACGAAGCGTCGATTGTTTTTGTAGCAATGTTCGAGCGAAAGCGAATTCGCGAAATGGACATGCTGCCATCTGCAGATATTCGAGGACCATCGTGATTGATTTACGCAAAACTTTGACCCTAGAAGAGTATCTTCAATTCCTTGAAGAATATTGGAAAATTTTTGGGCCACCGCCGCCGCCACAACCCAAAAAAGTTTATCGACTTATCTTGATTTAAGGCTCTTCAAATTTAATTAGAACTGAACCCGAATCAACGGACTCGCCCTGTTTGACACAGATCTGTTTGATCTTCACGTCGTGGCTGGCGCGCATTTCGTTTTCCATTTTCATGGCTTCCATAATGATTAACGGTTTATTCGCTTTCACGATATCTCCTTCTTTGACGAAGATTTCGATAATTTTACCAGGCATTCCGCAGCGAAGTTCTTTGTCGCCGCCCAGACCGCCGTCAGCTTTCAACGATTCATGAAGGATCATCTCATCATTGAAAATTTTCACCGTGCGAAAAGAATTTCGAGTGTAAACCTCGTACTCGGTGTCTTTGCCAATCACATCCATCAAATAAGAAACGCCCTTAAACAGAAAGCTAAAATAAGATTCCGAGCGCTTATAATCATCTTTTGAAATGTCGTAATGAATCCAACCAGTGGCCTCTTCTTGAACTGAAATTTTCCAGTTGTGACGGCCTTCAAGCACATCGATTTTATATTTTTTGCCTTTGAGTTCTGCTTCGAAATACATGTTACGTCCTCAACATCATTTTGCGACCCACGCGTTTCCAGTTTGAAAATACACCATACTGACGAACATCTTTTGATTTGCGATCATTGTAGGCGGTGATGGCGGCAGCAAGTAAAAACACGTGGTCATCAACATATTTAAAAATTTCAGGCTCGATCACTTCAAAATTTTTCTCAAGAAATTGAGTGGTGTAGGTGCCGTCTAAAAACATCGGATGTTTTAAGACGGTTTTGTGCAGAGGAATATTTGATTTAATCCCTGACAAAATAAATTCTGAGAGCGCGCGCTCCATCCGAGCAATCGCTTCTGTTCGGGTCTCACCCCAGGTGATCACTTTGGCGATCATTGGATCATAGTAAATAGGAACTTCGTATCCTGGATAAGCGTAAGAATCACAACGAACAAAGGGACCCTGCGGGTGACGACAAGCACGAATCAATCCTGGGCTTGGCTTATAAGTGACGGGATCTTCCGCACAAATTCGAACCTCAATGGCCCAGCCTTTTTGGCGAATGTCAGATTGCTTAAAGCTGAGCGGCTTTCCAAGAGCGACATAGATTTGCTCTTTCACCAAATCAACGCTGGTGACGATTTCAGTGATCGGATGCTCGACCTGCAAACGAGTATTCATCTCCATGAAATAAAATTCTTTGGTCGAGTTATCAAAAATAAATTCAATAGTGCCGGCACCGACGTAACTAATTTGTTGAGCAGCGCGAACGGCAGCGTCGCCCATTTTCAGACGAACATCATTGGGGACCGATGGACTTGGAGATTCCTCGAGAATTTTTTGGTGACGACGTTGCACGGAACACTCGCGCTCGAAAAGATGAACGACGTTGCCATGTTTATCGCCAAAAACTTGAATCTCAATGTGTTTTGGATCGTTGATAAATTTTTCGATGTAAACAGTGGGATCTGCAAAATAATTTTGTCCTTCAGATCGGCAAGCACGAAAGGCTGATTCAAGCTCGTTTTCAGAACGAACGACACGCATCCCTTTTCCGCCGCCACCAGCCGACGCTTTGATCATTACCGGATAACCGATGCTGGCACAAATTTTTGCAGCCTCTTCGACTGAATTGACCGAGCCATCACTGCCAGGAACTGTCGGCACCTTTGCTTTTTTCATCAGTGCTTTGGCCGATAACTTATCGCCCATGGCTTCCATGTTTTCAGGAGTTGGACCAATGAAAGTAATTCCTGCTTCCATGCAAGAGCGCACAAACTTTGCGTTCTCTGACAAAAATCCATAGCCAGGATGAATCGCGTCCACGCCTGCTTTTTTTGCCACGGCTAAAATTTTATCACCGCGCAAGTAAGATTCGATGCTGGGAGCGGGGCCGATGTTGTATGCCTCATCCGCAAGTAGCACGTGAAGACTGTCACGATCGGCATCTGAAAACACAGCGACGGTTTGAATGCCAAGCTCTCGACAAGCCCTTGTCACACGAATCGCAATTTCTCCGCGGTTAGCGATCAAAACTTTTTTAAACATGACAACTCCTGACGTTAAAAGCGTCGCTCACTAAAGCGGGATATTTCCGTGTTTCTTCGGCGGATTGGTATCGCGTTTGTGTCTCAGCATCTCTAAAGATTCGATCAAACGTTTGCGAGTCATCGCGGGCTCAATCACCTCGTCAGTCAGACCAAGTTCTGCTGAGATATAAGGATTACTGAATTTTTCTTCGTAATCTTTAATCAGTCGCGCTTTTTCAGCGGCCGGGTCTGAGGCTTTATCAATCTGACTACGGAAAATAATATTCACCGCGCCTTCAGCTCCCATCACGGCAATTTCTGCTGTCGGGTAAGCCAAGTTAATATCTGAGCGCAGAAGTTTCGAACCCATCACGATGTAAGCGCCACCGTAAGCTTTGCGAGTGATCAAAGTGATTTTTGGAACTGTTGCCTCGGCATAAGCATACAAAAGTTTGGCGCCGTGAGTGATAAGACCATTCCACTCTTGATCGGTGCCCGGTAAAAATCCAGGAACGTCGACCAAAGAAACAATTGGAATATTGAAAGCATCACAGAAGCGAATAAATCTTGCAGCTTTACGGCTGGCTTCGATATTCAAGCAACCCGCAAGCACTTGCGGTTGGTTGGCAACGATTCCCACCGGGCGACCATTCAGTCGCGCAAAACCAACGATAATATTTCCGGCAAAATTTTTGTGAACTTCGAGAAAATATTTTTCGTCCACAACTTCTTGGATCAGCGAAATCATGTCGTAAGGTTTTTTGGGACTGTCTGGAATTAAAGTATTTAATGACTCACACAAACGATCCGGACGATCCTGAGTTGGCAAAGTCGGTGGATCATCCAAATTATTCGAGGGTAAAAATCCCATCAGCTCGCGGATCAGCAGCAAGCAATGTTTGTCTTCCTCACAAGCAAAGTGCGCGACTCCAGATTTTTGTGAGTGTGTCGAAGCGCCACCCAATTGCTCTTTGGTGACCTCTTCATGAGTCACTGTCTTGATCACATCAGGACCAGTGACGAACATATAAGAAGAATCTTTCACCATAAAAATAAAATCGGTGATGGATGGCGAGTAAACAGCTCCGCCAGCACACGGACCCATGATGCCGGTGATTTGCGGAATCACTCCAGAGGCCATCGTGTTGCGCACGAAAATATCAGCGTAACCAGCAAGAGACTCAACACCTTCTTGAATCCGTGCGCCGCCGGAATCATTCAAGCCAATCACTGGAGCGCCATTTTTAATGGCCAGATCCATGACTTTACAAATTTTGTTGGCTTGAGTGCGAGACATCGATCCACCAATGACGGTGAAGTCTTGCGCGTACACATAACACAATTTTCCGTTCACACGACCGTAGCCAGTGACAACGCCATCTCCTGGGGCGCGATTTTTATCCATACCGAAGTTTGTACTGCGATGGATAACAAAACGATCCATTTCAACGAAGCTTCCGGGATCGAGCAGAATATCAAGGCGCTCACGCGCCGTCAGTCTTCCGCCTTGTTTGTGTTTTTCAATACGAGCCGCTCCGCCACCCTGCATGGCAGCTTCATTTCTTCTTTCAAGCTCTTTCAAACGTGCGGACGTGGTCAATTCAGATTCCACTCGGGACTCCTTCAGCAAAACTTTTGATTCAGATTTAAGGGTAAGATCTTCCATACAATCTCGGAAACGGAATTGTCTCTCTCACGTGAGGCAGTCCACAAACCCATGTGACTGTTCTCTCGATGCCAAGGCCAAATCCCGCATGGGGGAAAGATCCATATCGGCGCAAGTCGTTGTACCAACGAAAGTCTTCTTCGCGCAGATCGTGCTCTTTAATTTTTCTTTGTAAGATTTCAAGATTGTCTTCGCGCTGACCACCGCCGATGATTTCGCCATATCCTTCCGAAGCCAGCAAATCACTGCCCATCGCGAAGCCACGATCCTTCGGATCTTCTTTCATGTAGAAAGCTTTCACCGCAGTTGGGTAGTGATGCACAAACACAGGGCGATCAAATTTCGAGCTAATGATCGTTTCATCGGGCGCGCCAAAGTCATCGCCATTTTTAAATTCAGGATTTTCTTTCAAGATCATTTCCACAGCTTCGCGGTAATGCAAGCGAGTGAATGGCGCTTTGACTGGAGTCAGTTTTGAAATATCGCGCTCTAGCGCTTTTAATTCTTCGGGTTTGTTTTTCAAAACTCGTTGAACAATATACTCAACAAATTGTTCTGCCAAATCCATATTGTCGTACATGTCGTTGAACGCCACTTCGGGCTCAACCATCCAAAATTCGATCAAGTGACGACGAGTTTTAGATTTCTCAGCGCGAAACGTTGGGCCGAAACAATAAACTTTGCCAAGCGCCGCAGCTGTGGCTTCCATATAAAGCTGGCCTGATTGCGACAGATACATTTTTTCATCGAAGTATTGAGTTTGAAAAAGGTTCGTCGTTCCCTCGCAAGCGCTCGGCGTAAAAATCGGCGCATCGGTTAGAGTAAATCCACGACCGTCAAAAAAATCCCGAATGGCGCTGATGATCTCGTGGCGCACGCGCAAGATCGCTGCCTGACGTTTCGAGCGAATCCACAAGTGACGATTCTCCATCAAAAAGTCAGTGCCATGATCTTTGGGAGAAATCGGATAATCAACAGAAGCGCCGATGATTTCTAAAGTCCCAGCTCCAAGCTCATAAACATTTTCGTGTTTGGGATGTTTGCGAACAGTGCCAGTGACTTTGACAGAAGTTTCTTGAGTGACCTTTTCAAATTCAACCAGCGCACTTTCTTCGCACTCGCCTTTAAAGAAAACACAAGGCACGATGCCGGTGCCATCACGAAGCTCAAGAAATTTAACTTTGCCTGAAGAGCGAGTGTTGTAGGCCCAACCTTTGAGCTCTACTTTTTGACCCACATAGTTTTTCAGATCGCCAACGTAATACCGCATAAATCCCTCTGGTTGGGTTGATGAATAAACATCAATTTTTACCTGAGGGGCTTCCCGGAATCATCGTTTTTTTAATGAGTTTGACAGCTCTCGCGAAATTTTCTTTCGCGAGCCGTCATTATCACTTCGCGGCAGGAGCAGGAACTGCTTGAAGCAGGTTCGCCAACGCTTTTTGCACATTCAGGCGCCCCCGCGACGACACTTTGTAAGGGCGCTGTGCAATAACATCAACGGAAGATAGAATGGCTTGCTTAATTTGAGTGTAGGTTGCATTGGGTCTTGCACTCATCAAAAGTGCGACGGCACCAGTCACGAAAGGTGTCGCCATCGAAGTGCCATCCATATATTCCTGAGTGGCATTGGGTATCGTGGACCAAATGTGCACACCGGGAGCTCCGATGTGCACGAGAGTATAACTCTTATTTGAAAAATCGCTGATGTAATCGTTGCTGTCGGTGGCAGCAACAGTGATCTGATTCGGTAAATTGAAAACCGCAGGGTAAGAGTAATAAGCCGGGCCTGATTGGTCATAGTCGACAAAATCATTTCCTGACGCCGCAATAAACATAATGTTCTTGTCAGCAAGCGAAGCAATCACTTCCTTCAGAGTGTCGGAACAAGTGCCACCGCCCCAGCTGGCATTGATGACATTGGCTCCGCGAGAAACCGCATATTTAATTCCTTGAATGGCAGCACCCAAGGAGCCGCCACCTGTTTGATCCATGAAATTCACCGGAATCAATGTCGCATTTGGCGCCATTCCTAAAACCGGTCCGGTGCTGTGATTGGCAAGAATAATTCCTGAAACGTGAGTGCCATGATCATTGCCCGCAGTGATGTCGGGCTGAGGTTTGTTGCCCGCAAAATCCCAACCATAAACGTCATCGACAAAGCCATTATCGTCATCGTCGACTCCGGGTTTGCCGTTGTATTCCGCTTGATTAATATCTAACTGTGGATGGATTTGCGGTTGCGAGTAATCCACCGCCGCGTCCACAATCGCAACTTTAATTCCATCACCAAGAACGCCAGAACTCCAAACAGCGGGAGCTGAAACCTGAGTTTGCCCCCAATTGTCAGGAATCGTTGCGTTTGTAGAAACAGCCGACGCCCTTTCGTTAAAATCCTCTTTGTGCAAAAAGATTTGCGAGTCGTACTCAACAAGTTTTACTTGCTGCAAACGCGGCTTTAAATATTTTTCGACAAAAGTATCTTTGTTTTCGCTGTTCACAACTTCAAAACGACCGTCGTCATAGCTGACAAGAAAACGCTTGGTATTCAAAGCATTTCCCGAGCAATCCACGGCTTGAGTTGAGCTTGGAAAAACTTGTCCCACAGTCTTTTGCGGAGCACAGGCGGTTAAAAAAATTGCCGAAAAAAGAAAAGGATAAGCGAAGCATTTTTTAACATCCATGTTAACTCCGGCACCATCATGGGCCCATCAGTGAGACCACGAAAAAGAATCGCGCCGGTTAGTTCATCGGAGAAAAGACCCGAAATCTCGAGTCGGGATTTTTTAGAGCAAGCTGTGGGGGATGGGAAAGAAAAGCTGGACTAAAGGGCTGAGTTTGAAAAACAGAAACAATGACCACAACCTGAAATAGAAGGACAATATTTTGGGTATGAAGAAATTTTTCCTCGCTTTGTTTTTAATTCTTTTTACAGTTTTGGTATTTTTCAAATCCTTGCCAGGTCAATTTATAGGTTGGGATGACGAGCCCAATATTACGTCTAATCCGTATTTTATCACAAACAGCGTTGAGAAGATGTGGAGGGAGCCTTACCTTGGCATGTATATTCCGTTAATTTACACGGTTTGGGGAGAGGTTTATCAGAGATCTCATGGAGATGCCGAGTCCTTTAAAATTTTAAATTTAGTAATTCATATTATTAATACATTGCTTGTTTTTTGGTTGTTTCTTCGTTGCCTAGGCGAGAGAGCCGAACTTTGGAGTTTTCTCGGAGCTTTGCTTTTTGCTTTGCATCCGTTGCAAGTGGATGCGGTTTCATGGATTACTGGCGGTCGGGATTTGCTTGCTAGTTTTTTTTCCTTGCTTGCCATTCATTGTTTTTTCACCACCTCGTCTAAATTTTTGAAATTTATATTGGCGCCAGCGTTATTTTTATTTGGTCTTTTATGTAAGCCAGGAATTATTGCCCTGCCATTAGCCTTGATGGTTTATGAATTAATCAAAAGACGATTTTTACTATCAAATTGGAAAAATCGAATATCTGTTCTGTTGTCTTTTTTGCCTTGGTTTGCCATAGCTTTGCCATGCATTTGGATCACAGCGAGCCAACAGCAAGATTTTATAATACAGTCAGTAATTTGGTGGCAAAGACCGTTGGTGATGCTCGATACCTATGGTTTCTATTTAGAGAAGTTTTTTTACCCTTTGCACCTTATGGCTAATTATGAACGTTTGCCGTTGGAAGCATTACAAGATTTTTCACAGCTCATTTTTACCATCATATTTACAATAGTCTTGATTATATTGATGTTTTATAAAAGGACCAAGCGACATTGGCAAATCCCCGGAACATTTTTTTTCATTTTACTCTTGCCTATATCTGGAGTTGCTTCATTTGCTTACCAGAATATTTCGGGCGTAGCAGATCATTATTTTTATCTAGCATCGGTGCCGTTGATTTTGGGATTACTCAGTCAGGCGAAAGAGCTAGTCTTAAACCTAAGGCCGCCTCGTCAACTGGCCATCATTTTTGCAGTGGTCATTGTTAGTTTTCTGGGCTTTTTATCATACAAACGAAGTCTTACTTGGCAGTCGGATAAAACTTTTTCGGAGGAGTTGCTTAAGGAAAATTCAAATAGCTTTACTGGACACACAGATCTCGCAAAATATTATTTTGAAAAGGAAGGAAATTTAGAGCTTGCTGAAGAACATGCGGATATGGCTTTTCGTTTAAAGCGACAGCTGCGTTCGACAAGTAATTTATTTGCGATTTTATATGCTCGGGGAAAATATGAGCAGGTTGTTATTATTGATCCTGATCTTGACACCCCGGACCTCTTGGAAAAGGCAAAGCTCTCTCCGGCGCTCGCGTCTAATCTTTTTCTGGCTGTTGGTTTGGCTTGGCGCCACTTAGGCAAGTCTGACAAATCTTTTTTGCGCTTATGCCAAGCGTATAAATATAATCGGCTTAATCAATCAGCCGTCAAAAATCTAGTAGAAGCAAAGTCCCTACAACAAAAACAAGGACTTGATTCCCGCTGTGAGTGATCTAAATAAAATTTAGCGACACTACACCATGGTTGAATTCATCCAAGATGTAGCGTCTTGATATTTTTGATTTTTAATTCGTACTTACACATGTGTAGTCATCTTTTTCCCATTTTTTGGCGATATTGCCGGGAAGTAAAATGGAAGAAACGATCGCGATGAGCAAAATATTTAATATTAAATTTCCGCTTAGTTAATAATTAGTGAAGAGTCATTGTAGCTTCGGTTAAAAAGTCTGAATAAATTCTTTCAAAACCAAAGCGAAATCATTTTCCACTCGGCGAGCGGTTTCAGTGACTTCTTCATGAGTCAATTTATGCGCGGATAAACCTGCCGCCAAGTTGGTAATGCACGACAAAGCGACGACTCGTAAACCCATGTGATTGGCGGCGATCGATTCAGGCACTGTGCTCATGCCGACGGCGGAACAGCCGATCATTTTTAAGAAACGAACTTCTGCCGGAGTTTCATACGTTGGACCGCTGAGGCCTGCGTACACGCCTTTGTGATAACGAATTTTATGGCGAGCAAAAACTTCTTCAAGTCGTGCATTTAATTTTTTATCATAAGCTTCGGTCATGTCGGGAAAGCGCGGCCCGAATTGTTTGATGTTCGGCCCCATCAACGGATTGTTGCCAACCAAGTTGATGTGATCTTCGATGATCATAAAGTCACCAGACTTCATGCCATCACCCAAGCCACCGGCCGAATTGGTGAGAATCATTGTTTCAATTCCGAGGAGTGCCATGGTTCTCGTTGGAAAAACCACGGTCTCCATGCTGTGACCTTCGTAGTAATGCAAGCGTCCTTGCAAAGCGACCATCGGAATTCCGTTCAAGTGACCAAAAATAATATTTCCTTGATGGCCCTCGACGGTCGGTGGAATAAAATGCGGAATATCTCTAAAAGGTAAAACAGCTTCGGCTTGAATTTCTTTGACGAAAGCGCCAAGGCCCGAACCCAAAATCACTCCTAATTTTGGCTTGATTTGAGTTTTCGATTTGAGGAAAGTCACGGCTTCTTGCAGACGACTGACCAACAATTGAGTATGAGATGATTCGTAGTTGCTCACAAGATCCTCGCTTTTTTTACCGCACATCCCCCGTGCGAGATTTCGAGCTTACTTCACATCGGTTCAGTGCACAAGTCGACGAATTTTGTTGCAAGTCTGAGCAGGTCTGTCATGAATTTAGCTGGAGGTTCTTATGATTCAAAAATTTCTGTTTTGCCTGATGTTTATTTGCGGAGCTCTTTTTTCAACAACCGTGCTTGCCGATGGCAATCCGCCGACTCCAGCACCTGCGCCATGCATTCATTATGATTGGGCAACAGGAGTTGACGGCTGGGGATATTGCTTTTCATACAATGAGGTGGGAGAGATTTTGAATTCAGGTCGTCCCGTGCCGAACTCTTTTTGCGAGCAAACACACCCCAGCAGTTTTGCCTGGGGACGCGCCACCAATGGTTTTGGTTATTGCTTTCAATTTTCACCTTATGGACAAGTGTTGAATCAAGGTCATGCTGTGCCGAATTTTCAGTGTGAAGCAGTTCAGCCCTCTTACTATGCTTGGGGCCGAGGAATTAACGGCTATACTTATTGTTTCCAATTCACACCGAACGGCGATGTGATGAATGACGGACGATCTGTGCCGTCGTACTATTGTGCTAACGGCAGATAAATTTTTCTGCGAAATTTATAAAAGAATTTTTGCAATCAGAGGCTGGGGTTCTGCTCCGGCCTCAGTTATTTTTACGGACCCGAGCAAGCGATCTTCGATAGACTTCAGTAAAGACAGATCTTCACCAAACACCGTAAATAAAATATCACCAGTGCGAACCTGATTGCCAACTTTAGAGTGAAATTCAATGCCGGCGGTCGGTTCGATGATATCGGTCACTTTCGCTCGCCCCGAGCGGATTTGAATTCCAGCGACACCAATTTGCTCTGTGTCCATGGATTCAATCACGCCAGCTTTTTTAGCTAAAACATCGTATCTATTTTTTGGTTTCGGCAAAGCTTTCAGATTTCCGCCATGAATACGACAAAGCTCTTCAAATTTTTCATAGGCACGACCTGAACCCAATGCCACTTGCGCCAGGTGATAGGCATCGTCGATATTTTTTGTCGCGCCCCCCATCCACAACATATAAGCCGATAATTGCAACGAAAGCTCTCGGCAGTCAGCATAGGTATCTTCGCCATGATGATTGTGATGAACTTCATTTTTCATGATGGCCACACACTCTTCAATTTCCAAAGAGTTTCCGGAATATCGACCGAGAGGTTGATCCATATTGGTGATCAGCGCCGCCACTTTTTTTCCGTAACCTTTAGCGATGGTCATGAGTGCTTGCGCCAATTCTTCCGCTTGATCCAAATCTTTCATAAAAGCGCCCGAGCCAAATTTCACATCAAGAACTAAGCCGTCAATTCCCTCGGCCAATTTTTTTGACATGATACTGGCGCAAATCAGCGGCAGGCTGGCAATGGTCGCTGTGACATCACGAAGCGCGTAGATTTTTTTATCAGCCGGGCAAATCTCTTTCGTCTGACCAATAAAACAAATGCGGTGTTTCTCAATCGCCGCTTGAAAATCAGGAAGTGAAAATTGAGTGTTAAATCCCGGAATACTTTCCAGCTTATCAAGAGTTCCGCCGGTGTGTCCAAGGCCTCGACCTGAAATCATCGGCACACTCATGCCGACAGCGGCAACAATCGGTCCTAATATCATGCTGGTTTTATCACCAACTCCGCCCGTACTATGCTTGTCGACTTTAAAGCCAGGGACTTTCGAAAAATCAATAATAGTGCCCGAGTGAAGCATCGTATCGGTGAGCGCTAACGTCTCAGCATTATTCATGCCTTTGAAATAAATCGCCATGAGCAGAGCCGACATTTGGTAATCGGGAATTTTTCCAGCGGTGTACTCAAGAATGAAATATTCAATTTCTTCCTTGGACAAGGCTTCGCCATTGCGTTTTTTCTTAATCAGTTCCTTGGCTAAAAACATCAGTAACCACCTGTCACAGCTTTTCCTTGAACAAGAGCCACACCCGAGCTCGTGCCAATGCGATTAGCTCCTGCTGCAATCAAAGCTAGCGCTTGTTCGATCGACTTCACACCACCGCTGGCTTTGACTCCGATGTTGGGTCCTACCACCGAGCGCATCAGTTGAATATCAGCAACGGTTGCGCCACCACCATTAAATCCGGTGGAGGTTTTCACAAAGTGAGCACCGCCTTCAACAGCCAAAGCACAAGCAATGCGTTTTTCATCTTCGCTTAAAAGGGAAGTTTCAATAATCACCTTCACCAAAGCGCCGCGAGCGGCAGTCACCACGGCGTGAATATCTTTTCTGACATTGTCATAATTTTTTTCTTTTAAAGCACCTATCGCGATCACCATATCAATTTCGCGAGCCCCATGACGAACGCACCACTCGGCTTCAAAAGCTTTTGCCTCTGTCGCCATGGCTCCTAAAGGAAATCCAACAACAGCGACGGCGGCAATAGCAGAACCGTTTAATTCCCGGGCGACCAAAGGAATAAAAGTAGAGTTTACGCACACACCAAAAAAATGAAAATCTTTAGCCTCTTGGCACAAACGAATCACTTGGGCGGAGGTGGCCTCGGGCTTCAGTAGAGTGTGGTCGATATACTGTTGCACCCGTTTCTCCTGTGTGGTGAACTTGAAAAGTATGACCTACCATATTTTTGTTTCTGGTCGAGTGCAAGGGGTTGGCTATCGAAGATTTGCGCAAAAAAGCGCTGAGGCGATAGGACTTAATGGCTGGGCGCGAAATTTGTGGGATAACAGAGTAGAAATCATGGTTTGCGGCTCTGAGCAGCAACTCGATGATTACTGCGAGAAGCTAAAACGAGGACCCGTATTTTCCCAGGTTTATGATGTGGTGGTTAATGTCAGCGAAGAGATCACTCAGCAAGGGTTTCAAATTTTACCCGATCTTGAGCTCGGATCTAAATTGGGTAAAAACTGAAGGAGCAATTCAATGAAAAAAATCGGTCTTCTTTTCGTGTCGATCTTCATGACGATTTCTTTCGTAGCAATGCCGATCGCACAAGCTCAATCCAGCACGACACATGTTAAAAGAAACATTGCGACCGTGATGTTTGCAGGGCTTGGCGGCGCCGTTCTTGGTGCGAGCACGCTCAGCTTTTATGCTTCACCGTCAGATCACACCGGAAATATTTGGCTGGGCCTGGCTGCTGGCTTGATCGCGGGAACAGCGTACGTTGTGAATCGTGAAATGCAGGCTCCCGCCACGGACTACGGCAAAATACAATGGCCGACCAATCCATCACAACAAGTAGCGACTCAGAATCAATTCAATTTATATAACTATAAATTGAATTTCTAGTCTTAGATTTTATCCATCAGGTTTTTTTTATTGATCGATTTTTTCAGAGCTAAAAAGGCTTGTTTGCTAAACGGTTGTCCTAAAATATCCTCGATATATTGAACGGCCTCATCGGCAGTATAAGATTTACTGGTGCCGTGTTGAGGAATCAGAAGATTTGCAAAATAATTCGCCAGCGCCACAACTTTGGCAAAGGGACTCACTTTGACGTCGCGAAGTTTTTTTGGAAACCCTGTGCCTTGCGAATTTTCATGGTGTTCGGCGACGATCAAAAGCACATCACTGGGAACGTCTTTTAAATCACGCAACATCTCAACGCCTTTGAGGGGGTGTTGTTCGTAAAGCTGAACATCTTCAGGACTCCACAGATGCCGAGGTTTTTCTAGAGTTGCTTTTGGAACAAATTTAAGCCCTACGTCATGTAAAAGTGCGCCGAGGGCCACCTTTTCCTGAGCGGCTTTTAAAGAGATTTGCATTTCTTCACAGAGAACCAGCGAAATCATACAAGTCGCCATCGAGTGCTTTGATTCATTGGCGGGCATCGTCATCAGGAGACCCACAATTTCATCAAAGGCGGTGATTGTTTTATGAAGGTCGACAATGACCTGAGACACTTTGTGCAACTGAGCCATCGAGGCAAAGCCAGTTTTCTCAAGGCTGGTGAAGGATTCCTCAGTCAGACTTGAAACAAACTTAATCTTCACTTGATCCGGCATCGTCTTTTGTGAAACCACTTTCGTGGTGAGATCAGCAATAAACTGAATGAGGTGATTGTGATCGATGGTCTTCACACAAACTTCTGAGCTGGGATGGCTGAAGCTATGTAAACCAGAAAAAGTCACCTTGTCGCCCTTTTTACCAATGATCAGATAATTACCCGGCGTCATTTTTAAAAAGACAGCGACAGGTAAAACCATTCCATCAAAGAAAAATTCCTTGGAGACGACAGTCATTAGGTGATCTGCAATGGCGACAACGCCAGTGTCATTTTCTTGAGCCATATTTTTTCGCCAAATCAAAGGGTGAAATTTAAATCACCTTTTTTGCATTCACATTAATGCCAACAGTTGTTTCCGCCGCCACCGTTTTTGAACCTACAGAAGTTGGTGTTACAATATCTTCGGTATCTTTTCCTAAGAAAGAGTTCGCATCGGCTCTGTTGATAAGGCCTTTTTTCAAAAGTTCTTCCACCGATTTTTCAAAAAGCACCATGCCAAATTTATGACCCGTCTGCATTTGCGAAGCAATTTGGTGAATTTTATTTTCACGAATTAAATTCGAAATAGCTCGAGTGCAGCGCATGATTTCATAAGCAGCAACGCGACCTTGGCCGTCGGCTTTGGCAAACAAAGTTTGCGCGATCACTCCACGCAGAGACTCAGCTAGCATTGTTCGAATTTGTTGTTGTTGTCCTTCAGGAAAAACGTCAATGATACGATCGATGGTTTTCGCCGCCGAATTCGTATGCAAAGTTCCGAACACCAAATGACCTGTCTCGGCCGCAGTCAGTGCCAAAGAAATTGTTTCAAGGTCACGAAGCTCACCCACCAGCAAAATATCTGGATCTTCCCGCAAAGCTGATTTTAAGGCATTGGCAAAAGATTTTGTATGAGTTCCCACTTCTCGCTGATTCACCAACGACTTCACGTTTTGATGAACAAACTCGATCGGGTCTTCGACAGTGATAATATGAGAATCTTTTGTCGTATTGATATGGTGAATGAGCGACGCCAGCGTCGTTGATTTTCCGGAGCCCGTTGGACCCGTCACCAAAACCAAGCCTTTATCGCAATCGATCAGATCTAAAATCGTCGACGGCAAATTGAGCTCTTGTGGAGTCTTGATTTTTTCAGGAATAATCCTGAATACAGCTCCGAGGCCCTTTCGCTGCATGAAAACGTTGCAACGAAAACGACCGATGCCTGCAACTTGATAAGCAACATCGAGTTCCCACTTTTCAACGAAACCTTTTTTCTGTTTTTCATTGAGAATTTCAAACACCAAAGACTGAACATCTTGGCTGGTGAGATCGCGATAATTCATGGGCACCATGTCGCCATGCAAACGCAAATAAGGAGGTGCGCCTGCCGTGAGATGAAGATCCGAGGCCCCTTGATCAACCATGATTTTAAATAATTCGTCGATAGCTGCCATAAAACTCTTATCGGCAATCAACAATTCATCATGAGTCCTAATGGGTACTCCGTACCTTTTGCGGAAGCTCTGCGACACAGACTGCAGACTTAGGTCTAACTTAACGCAAATTTTTCTGCTAGGTTAACGGCACACCAAGGATAGTGGATGTCTGCAGAAATTCTCATTAATGTTCGTCCCCAAGAAACTCGCGTTGCCTATGTCGACGGCGGAGTTCTGACTGATTTTAAGATCGAACGCAAAACATCCCCGACTTTGGTCAGCTCGGTCCATCGTGGAAAAGTGATTCGTGTGCTTCCGGGAATGCAAGCCGCCTTTGTTGATATTGGTCTTGAGAAAGCGGCCTTTCTTTATGTCGGCGATATCCGCCCTGATTTGGATGAAGGTTTTGGCGAGCTCGATCGTGAAGATCCTCTGGTCTCTGAAGACGAAGAGGCTCCATTGATCGAGTCCCCTAAAGTTCCAATTCAAGAGCTTCTCTCAGAAGGCCAACATATTCTCGTGCAAGTGGCGAAAGATCCGATTGGCACCAAGGGCGCAAGACTGACGACTCATATCAGTTTGCCGGGACGATTCGTAGTTTATCTGCCGACGGTGCGCCATCTCGGAATTTCTCGTCGCATTGAAAGCGAAGCAGAGCGTGAACGTCTCAAGCAACTGGTCACTAAAATGAATCCATCAGGTGGAGTGATTGTGCGCACTGCGGGCGAAGGTGCGACGGAAGAGCAGCTTCGTGCGGACATCGAGTATCTCGATCGTCTCAGTAAAGAAGTCATCAAAGGTTATGAAAAGAAAAAAGGCGTTGGCGTCATTCACCAAGAAATGGATGTCGAGCTCCGCGCTCTTCGCGACATGATGAATGAGCAAGTCACCAGCGTTTGGGTCGACGATGCCGAGGTTCACAAAAAAGTGGCCAAGTTTGTGGCTCAACTCATGCCCAAATATAAACAAAATATTATTCTCTACGAAGAAAACAAACCGCTGTTTGATCTCTATGATATCGACATGGAAATTTCTCGCTCGATGGATCGAAAAATCTGGCTTAAATCAGGTGGCTATATTGTTATCGACGAGGCCGAAGCTTTGGTTGTTGTTGACGTGAACACCGGAAAATTTGTCGGCAAGCGCGATCTCGAAGATACGATTTTGAAAACCAATCTCGAAGCAGTGAAAGAAATTGCGCACCAACTTCGAATCAGAAATTGCGGCGGCATTATCATCATCGACTTTATCGATATGGAAAAAGAATCGCACCGCGAAAAGGTGATGAGTCTTTTGGCAGAAGATCTACAGAAGGATCGCTCTCGCACCAATATCATTTCAATGTCACCGCTGGGCCTTGTGGAGATGACTCGAAAACGCATTCGCCCAAGCCTGATTAAAACTTTGTGCGAACCTTGTTCGTACTGCGATGGCAAAGGCTACATCAAACGCAAGGCGACTGTCGCGAACGAGATTTTCCGTGAACTCGAGCGCGACCTTCCTCAGCTTGAAGGTAAGAAGACAGTGGTTGAAGTTCACTGCCACGCCGCTGTGATTGACTGGATTTACGAGGTCGAAGGCGAGACTCTCGCATTTATTGAGAAAAAACTCAGCCGCTCGGTCTCTTTTAAGATCGAAGCCAGCTATCATATTGAGCAGTACGAGATCTTTCTCAACTAACAATTCAGCCAACAACTCATTGAAATAACAGAGAGTTAGTCGTTCCCGTGCGATCGAGTGGGCTTTTGCTGGATGCTTTGCTTCTGGCCTTGCCCCTCTGAAAGATTATGTGGAAAAATCAGCCCCTTATAGTTGACAAGGCGCTCAGCGGGTGGCATCTAGATGAGCTTCATTCGTCCAAGTTTTGGAGAGGTCCCCCCGAAGGGATGCAAGGAGATAAAAATGTACGCAATTATTCGTACAGGCGGCAAGCAATATAGAGTTCAACCCGGTGATGTGATCCGTGTTGAAAAAGTTGACCAAGAGTTGGGATCTGAATTCGATCTGACTGACGTTTTGCTCATTGGTGGAGATGCTCCTGTTGCAGGAACTCCGTTGGTGAAAAACGCAACTGTCACAGTCGTTGTCACGAAACAAACTCGTGACCGCAAAGTGATTATTTTTAAAAAGAAACGCCGTCAGGGCTATCGTCGTTTTAAAACTCATCGTCAGCCATTTGCAGAGTTGTTTATCAAAGCAATTTCTCATGATGGTAAAACTGCAAAAGCAGAAGGTTCTGCCAATGTGATCGACGTTGATCAAGCTCGCCAGGATAAAATCCAAGGGCGCACAGACTTGAAAAACGAAGCAAAACAAAACAAGGCTGTTGCCGAAGAAAGAGCAGCGAAACAAGTTGCTAAGAAAACGGCTGCAAAAAAAGCTCCTGCGAAGAAAAAAGTAGCAAAGAAAAAAGCGGGCGCAAAAAAAGCAACAGCGAAAAAGACAGCGAAGAAAACTAGCAAAAAAGCTTAATTTTAACGGAATTATTTAACGGAGTAGGACAATGGCAAGTAAGAAGGCCGGTGGCTCAACGAAGAACGGACGGGACTCACAGAGTAAACGTCTTGGCGTCAAAAGATTTGGTGGCGAAACAGTTTTGGCTGGAACGATTATCGTTCGTCAGCGCGGAACAACCTTTCACGTTGGTAACAATGTGAAAATGGGCCGTGATCACACGATTTATTCTGTGATTGATGGTTTGGTTAAGTTTGAACGTTTCAGCAAAGAAAAGTTCAAAATTAGCGTTTATCCAAAATCTGCGTAGTTTTACTGGGTGATTTTGTTACTGAATAAAACTGCCGATTCAAGGCGAATAAGGGGAGCCCTCAAGGCTCCTTTTTTATTGCCTCTTTCTAGAGGAAAGACTTTTTAGAAATTTATGAAATTTATCGATGAAGTTCGAATCAAAATTGCATCTGGTCGCGGTGGAGCTGGCTCTCTTAGTTTTCGTCGTGAATCGATGACTCCTCGGGGCGGTCCCGATGGTGGTGATGGCGGTCGTGGGGGCGATGTCATTTTGCAAGTTGCTGAAAATTTGAATTCTCTGGTCGATTATCGTCAGGGCAAAAGATATGCAGCTCCTGCTGGTGGCAATGGGGCTTCTCGTAATTGTACGGGTGCTGATGGCGAAGATCTCATTTTGCTTGTGCCTCCCGGAACCTTGATTCGGGATGCTGAAACCAAAGAAGTGCTTGTCGATATGACTGGAATTAATCGCTACACTTTGCTGAAAGGCGGGCGTGGCGGAAAAGGTAATCATTTTTTCAAAACCAGTGTGAATCAAGCGCCTGAGCATGCTCAACCCGGCGAAGACAATGAAGAACGTGAAGTGATGATGGAATTAAAAATCATCGCTGATGTTGGTATTATTGGATTTCCCAATGCCGGAAAATCAACGTTGATCTCTCGCATTTCTGCAGCGAAACCAAAAATCGCCGACTACCCATTCACTACGTTGACACCTCATTTGGGCGTAGTGAAAGCAGCGGAATTCCAATCTTTCGTGGTGGCCGACATTCCGGGGCTTGTGAAAGGTGCGCACCAAGGTGTGGGCCTTGGAATTCAATTTTTAAAACATATCGAGCGCACTCGTCTCTTTATTCATTTGATCGATATTTCTGGAGCGACCTCAGAAGATCCGTTGCAAGATTATCGTGATATTAACTATGAACTTGAAATGTATGATCAAGCGAACGGTGAAAAAGAAGGCTTTTTCCCTCTCAGCACACGGCCGCAAATGGTTGTCTTAAATAAAATTGATGTTTTGTCTTCGGATAAAGTGGAGCGCCTCCAGGTAAAATTTCAAAAAGAAATTGGCTACAAACCGTTTGTGATTTCGGCGGTTTCTGGAAAGAACTTGGAAGCTCTGATTTTTGAAATCAAAAAGAAGCTTGATGAAAAAGGTGAAAATCTATGAGAGTCGGAATTTTCGGCGGAAGTTTTAATCCTCCCCATATGGGACATCTGACCAGTTTACAAACGGTGCTTAAAAAAGCGGGCTTGGGGCAAATCCGAGTCATTCCTGCCGCGCAAAATCCTTTGAAAGTTCAGACAGAAGGTCCGACTCCTGAGCAACGTTTTAAAATGACCGAATTAGCACTGCAGGGTTGGGGTGATCAGTTTGTCGTCGATGATGTCGAAATCAAGCGCGGTGGAAAATCTTATACCATCGATACCATCAAATATCTCCGCAAGACCATCGCCGCCGACGATCTTTATCTTATTATTGGAATGGATAAATTGGATGAGCTAGATCAATGGAAAGATTTCCCCGGAATCTTAAAAGAAGCCAATCTTATTGTGACTTCGCGGCCGGGTTTCTTTTTTCCTGAATCGGAAAACGAACTTCCTGAAATTCTTCGTGAACAAGTTTTGGAATTTGATTTCAATTTTATTGAACTTAAAACCGGAAGAAATATTCAATTTTTAAAATTAGAAGATGTTGCTATTTCTGGAACTGAACTGCGCAAATGGTTACGCGTGGGCCGCAATGTGACGAAATATATGCCGTTAGCGATTGAGACCTATATCAAGGAGCAAGGCCTTTATCGCCATATGGGCGAAAAAATCAACGACTACAAAAAATTCACTGAATTTTGCGGCAATGCTTTGTTTGCTCGTAAGGCGATTCAAGTTCGTGGCTATGATCTTCGCCAAATGTCAGCGCCCGCCGAATTTGCTCTGACAGCTTCGGGAACAAGCACTCGGCATGCGGCTTCGCTGGCAGAAAATATGATTCGCGCCGTAAAGGATGAGTACAATATATTTCCTCAAGGTGTTGAGGGTATCGATGAGGGTCGCTGGGTTGTCGTGGATTATGGTTCGCTGATGGTTCATATTTTTTATGATTTCGTTCGCCAAGAGTATTCAATCGAAAAACTTTGGAAAGATGGCATCGATTTGGGTTTAAAAGATCCAGACGCGGACAAAAAAATAATCGGATAGGTGAGGCCATGAAATTTATTTTGCTGACATTGACCACAGCAAAAGAACCTTGGGCTCAAGAGGCCAGAGAACTCTACACTCAGAAAATAAAGCCGTTTATTCCTTTCGAAGTGAAGGAATTAAAACCAAAGAAAACGGCTCGCGACCAAAAAGAATATAAATTAAAAGAAGAATCCGAGATGATTTTAAATGAAATCACTTCAGATGATTTTGTCGTTCTCTTTGATGAGCGAGGAAAAAGTATTTCTTCAGAAGAATTCTCGCAACAAATTGAAAAAATATTTATGTCTGGGAAAAAGCGTGCCATTTTTATTATTGGCGGTGCCTATGGCGTTGATGAATCCGTTCGCAAAAAAGCTCAAGTCTGTATCTCGCTTTCAAAAATGGTGATGAATCACTTAGTCGCGCAAACAGTGGCACTTGAGCAAATTTACCGCGGCCTGACCATTATCAAAAAAATCCCCTATCATAACAGCTGAAATTTCGATGAAGAATTTCTTGTGAAGGTGGCATCAATCCTGCTTTTCAGGATCAGCTATGGGTCTTTACGAATTTATTCATCGCTGGGGTCGAATTTGTCTGCAATGCGGATGTTACCGAGTACGGCCGTCCCTTTTTTGCCAAAACTGTGAAGAGTCCTTGTGCCAGCGTCGGCAGAGAAAAGATTTATGGTGGCCTCACAAAAGTGAGCTCATTCGGGGTTACGCCCATTTCACATGGATTCCGAATCAAAGTCGGGCCTTGTCGCTTCTCGTTGAAGACCTCAAAGGCGAACATATGAAAGAGGCTTGGAATTTTTGGGCCCGACAGAGTTTGCAAGGTCTTACTGAAAGCGCGATTTTAAAGTCAGGTCTGAAAATGAAGGACGGTCGCGCGCCGATTCTTATTCCGGCGCCGAGTTCAAATTTTCAGAAGCAAGATCACGCCTTTGTGTTTGCACAAAAATTAGGAGAGCTAACTGGTTGGCCGATGAAAAGTTGTCTGCAAAAAGTCTCTGCCGGATCCCAAAAACATCTCGATAAGAAGGGGCGCCAGGCTGTGAAGCTTGTTGCCAATGAAAAAATTTCAGATGATCAGCCAGTAATTTTTGTCGATGATGTCGTCACCACTGGAGCCACGGCGAAAGCAGCCTATCTAGCACTCGGAAAACCAAAGAACTTCTTTGTCATTGCACTGGCTTACCGCCAATCTTAAGACCGTAAGTTGCGGCGCCATCTAAGCTCTGTTATAAGCTGACTTCACTGAAAAGGACCTCCATTGAAGTCAGCAATTTTCCTTCTTACTTTATTCTTTTTTACGACTGTCGCAGCAATGGCTGACGGTAGTGCTACTTGGGAATCGGTGGCACAAAAATATCGCGAAGCAGCTATGACGAAAATGGATATGACTAAAACAATCAAAAAGGAATTAACTGGCGAAGAAAATTACGAAGGAAAAATGTTTTTGACCAAAGGTCTTTTTCGCATGGATTTCACAAAACCTGAAAAATCCATAGTTGTTTATGACGGAAAATATATCTGGAACGAACAAGCGCCTTCCGCTGATTTTGGTGGCAAAGCTCAGGTCAGCAAGACAAAGATTGATAAAAAAAATGAGATGCTTCGTTTGGTGACCACGGTTTTTGAAAAAGGCGTTCTACAAAAGCTTTTTAAAATCGAGAGCGAAAAAGTAGTGCATGATGAGAAATACAAAAAAGATATCACCATCATTAAAGCGCGCCCATTGACCAAAGAATTGCCTATGAAGCTTTTGGTTTTGGGGGTTGATCTGAAAGATCAACTGGTGACTGAAATTGGTTACACTGACGATATCGACAACCAAACGATCATGCACTTTTCAAATATTGAATTTTCTTCTGATCTCGACAAAAAACTTTTTAAATATAAGCCACCCAAAGGTGCTCAGGTGACCAATCTATGAAAACTGAAATGACAGCGACGCCAAAACAGAAAGTTCATTTTATCAGCCTTGGTTGCCCGAAGAACCTTGTCGACTCTGAAATTATGGCCGGAACTTTGATGAAAGACGGTTACGAAGTGGTCGGCGATGCCGAAGGTGCTGACACGGTGATCGTGAATACATGTGGATTTATCGAAGACAGCAAAAAAGAATCAATTCAGCGAATCCTTGATATGACGGATCTGAAAGAAAAAGGCTCTGTCAAACGTGTGGTCGTTGCTGGTTGTCTGACTCAACGATACAAAGACGATTTGGTGGAAGGTCTTCCCGAGGCAGATCTCTTTGTCGGAAGCGGTGAGTTTCAAAACATTTCAAAAATTTTAAAAAGCCACGATAAAGGCGACAAAAAAAGAACGTTCTTTAACCTGCCAACCTATTTGCAAGAAGAATCAACCCCTCGAGTGAACTCACAACCTCGTCATCGGGCGTATCTTAAAATTTCTGAAGGCTGCTTAAAGCGCTGTGCATTTTGTGCAATCCCGGTGATTCGTGGCAATTTGCAATCGCGCACTCTGCAAAATGTGGTGAACGAGGCGAAGCTGTTGGTTGCTGGCGGAGTGAAAGAATTAATTATCATCAGTCATGATTTCACGGACTATGGCTGGGACCTGCGCCGTAAAAATAAGGAAGCTATAGAAAACCCTGTCGAATTATTGCGGGCTTTAGGAAATGTCGATGGCGTTCAGTGGATTCGTCTTTTGTATCTTTATCCAGACGGCATCACGGCGGAAATGATCGAGCTCATGAAGAACAATAAAAAATTCGTGAAATACTTCGACATGCCTTTGCAGCATATTAACAACGATGTTTTAAAATCGATGAATCGCAAGATGACTCGCGAAGAAATTTCGGAAGTGCTGACGAACATTCGTCGTGAAATTCCTGAAGCTGTGATCAGAACTCAATTTATCGTTGGTTTTCCCGGCGAAACAGAGGAGCAATTTGAAGAGCTCCTTAAATTTATTTCTGAGCAAAAATTTGATCGGGTGGGTTGTTTTAAATATTCACCGGAAGAAAATACCCCTGGCGGAAAAATGGCGAATCAAATCGACGAAGAGACAAAACAGCGTCGCTATGAAGCAGTCATGGAAATTCAGCAAAATATCTCTCGTGAAAAACACAAAGCCTTTGTTGGCCAAACAGTGGAAGTTCTTGTCGAGGGTCTGAGTGAAGAATCAGAATTATTACTGCAAGGTCGAACTTCTCAACAAGCTCCGGACATCGATGGCGTTGTCCTGATCAATGATGGTCAGGCTGAGGTCGGAGAGATTGTGAAAGTGAAAATCACCGACAGCATGGAATATGATTTGATTGGTGAAATTGTTCAGGTTGAGGTTTAGTTGTGTCGGCGCTGGCGGTGGTTCAACTTCGCAGTCTTGGCGCCGCGTATACTCTTTCGAATGCGGTATTTAGAAACACAGAGCTGAAGCATTTAGAAACTTGTCCGATGAATGGTCAGGCCTTGGTTTTGTTTCAAGGCTCGCCCACGAATATTCTGCATGCGGTGGCACAAATATCATCGAACGAAGTGATCGCAAGCTCGCTGATTCCTGAAGCCAGGCCTGAACTTTTGCAAGCCTACTACAGTCTCAGTAACTGTAATCCTTTAAAATTTTTGATTATTATCGAAAGCGAATTGGCAGGGCCTCTGTTTGAGTCAGCTCAGTTGCTCCTTCAACAAGATTTGAAAATTATGGATTTTCGAATTCCTCGAGCTATGGGATCGCGCGCGCATGCGATTTTGACCGGAGAGCATTTGCCAGATGTGGTTGTGCAAGAGCTCAAAGATCAAGGCTTGCAAGTGACAGTGGTGAATGAAATTTCAGAAAATTTTCGTCGGTTTTTAAGTTTAGAACCAAAAATTTGAAAAACTATTTTTCACACTGACCAATTCCGACTTCGAATTTTTTGAGCCAATCCTCGCTTTTTAATGTGCGAAGAGAGTTCGCAGCTCGACGAAAATAGGGCAGTGAAGTTTTATCAAGCATACAAAGTTTACCAAAGCTTTCCAAAGACTCAGCGTATTTTTGAATTTCAAAGCTAGCTTGAGCAAAGCCCAGCAGTGATCTTGAGGATTTTGGATCTGCAGCCACGGCTTTTTGATAGGCCGAATAGGCGCTGATAAAATTTTTGTCATCAGCGAGATATTTTCCGTAAGTGTATTGGGCAAGCTCTGATTTTGGGAATGAAGCCGAAGCTTTTTTGAAATAGCCATTGGCTTGAGCTATATTTCCGGTCTCTTTATTGGCCATTCCAAAGTACACGAAATTGGCGGCTTCCGTTGGCTCCAATTTCATGCCGCGCTCGCAATAGTCAAAAGCCAAATCATAAAGGCCATCCATCGTGGTCAGTTCACAAAGTTTTGTAACAAACTCAGCGCGCTCGCCAACATGAGTGATCATATCTTGGTAAAGAAGTCGCAGCTCGTACTTGTTGTTTCTTTTTTCATAAATTTTTACGAGAGCCTGATATGCTGGCAGATATTTATTGTTGGTCTCCAGTGCCTCTTTCAAAGTCTGGAGGGCGTCTTTTTCTTGATTCAGAGCCAATTGCTCAAGACCGATCAGGGTTTTTGACTCGACGTCATTGTTATTTTTTGAAAGTGCTGCCGTATAAACTTTGATGGCGGCGGCTGGATTTTTTTCGTGGCTATAGGAAGAGCCTAAAAGCATCAAACCTTGACGATCCAGCTTTTCCACTTGTGGAGAAAGCAATTGAATGACTTTGGCGAAATCTTTTTTATGGTAAGCCCCCTGGGCCGCAGGCAGGTCATAAGCCCAGGCGGTGGTGAGGCCTCGATGATTGTCTAAGAATGAGACACAAAGGAAGAGTCCTAGTCCCAACAAGATGCTTTTCATATGGTATATTATGACGAGATGGCGTGCGCTTTTCTAGAAAATAATTCGAAGATCTCGGCTCGGCAAAGCGGGCTTGGAGAAAGTGGCCAGGGATTGGTTGAGTACATCCTTGTTCTGGTGGTCACCTGCATTTTAATTTTGGGTTTGATGTCCCAATTTTATAAGCCATTCCAACAATGGATGACGAGCTACATGGGTCCCTACTTGCAATGTTTGTTGGATGTTGGCGAGCTTCCATCTTTTGGATCTTCCGGTGACAGCGGCCTTTGCGCTTCCGAGTTTCAAGCAGGAAATGGAGTTTACTCAAAAACTACGCCGATTCCCTCAGTATCGTCGTCCTCATCAAGTTCGGGAGGGACGGAAAATAATTCAAACTCTTCCAGCGGCAAAAATTCAGGTGGCAGCGGCGGTGGCTCTAGCGCTTCCTCTGAATCCAACTATCGCGTGAAGGGATTTGCCGTCGGAAAATCCAAGGGCGCTGACGGCCCGACAGAGGCCGCTTCTGGCGGCGAGGTACCACTTAGTCAAACCCGGTACTTTAAAAGTGGAGGATCATCCTCTGAAGCTGTCGCTGTGAGGCAGTCAGATGTGGTGGGGATCTCTGGATTAGGTGGCGCAGAGAAAGAGCGTATTGAAAAGAATAAGGAAAAAGTGATCAATGCGGGCTCATTGGGCGATGGTTTGCCGGGATCAAAGAATAAAAAGTTAGAATTGAAAGAACCAGATCGAAAAATTGCCAGCACAGCGCCGGAGGCTCCTTGGAGCTTCAGCTCTTACATGAAATTTGCGGTCATTTTGATGATCATTATCGCCATCGTTCTCTTCTTGGGTGGTCAAATTTTGCAAATTTCAAAATCGATGGAAAAATAGTTAGAAAAGCAGTCAACTTGGCCCCGTTTCAATGAAGACGCGTGGCACTAGAATTTGTTTCACGGCGTTTTACAAAAAATGGCAGAGAGTTCAGAAATTCTTGAAACTCTGGTTAAGTTCATAGATGAAGGTGCTCCTGAAGACATTATTTCGCGAGAGAGCACAGCATGGAAAACAACATTGAAAATACGATTGAAAGCATCATCCCGCTGAATCACAAGAGGACTTTCAACCTTGATCAGGCGCAAGATATTTTGCCCATCGTCTATCGTGTGACCGATACCGCGCAAAAAGAAGTCAAACATCTCATGAATAAGATGGAAGCCATCAAAAATGTCAGTGGTCAGAGAGCTTCTGAGGTTGAGATTGAAATCAATGCGATCGTGGAGCGTTGGCAGTCAAAGATGCAACGTTTGGGAGCCAGTCCCAAAGGATTATGGCTTGCTGACTTTGATAATGGGCAAGGCTATTATTGCTGGAAATTTCCCGAAACTGAAATCGGATTTTGGCATGGCTACAATGATGGGTATTCGGGAAGAACGCCGGTATAATATGTCTTCGAATTTGCGGATTGCAGTCGCTCAAATCAATGTCACTCTGGGTGACTTTGCCGCCAACCGCAAAAAAATTCTTGAGCAAATTCAAAAAGCTTCTGAAGAAAAATGTGATTTGATTCTTTTTCCGGAAGCGACCCTTTTTGGTTATCATCCTTTTGATCTTCTTGAGCGTCGGCAGCTTGTCGAAATGCAATTAAAAGAACTTCGAGAAATCGAAAAAAAAATTCCTGCAGGCATCGGCGCACTGATTGGCTTGATCAGTAAAAATCCGTCAAAAAAAGGACGCCCCTATTTTAATTCGGCAGCGCTTGTTCAAAAAGGTAAAAAATCTCAAATTTTTCACAAGCAACTTCTGCCGACGGGCGATGTTTTTGATGAAGCCAGATTTATTGAATCAGGAAAGACGATAAAAAACATTTTCTCTTTCAAAGGAAAAAAAATTCTGATGACGATCTGTGAAGATATTTGGGCTTGGCCAATGAAAGACGGCAGCAGTCAATATGCAGAAAATCCTCTCGAAGTTCTCAAAGGGAAAAAAATTGATTTAGTTTTAAATATGAGCGCATCGCCCTTTTATCTGGGCAAAGAAAAAATTCGACAATATTTAGTCGAAAAAACGGCCCAGCACTTCAAGGCCCCTGTGATCTACGCCAACCTCGTTGGCGCTCAAGATGAAATTATTTTTGATGGATCTAGTTTCGCGGTTTCAGCCAAAGGGACAGAGATTCTTCGTTGCGCAGAGTTCATCGAGGATTTTCAAATTTTTGATTTGAGGGACAACACGAAAAGAAAAACAACTCCGAAAAGATTAGAAGCACGGACTTTGCGCCAAGCTTTGGTTTTGGGGATTAAAGATTTTTGCCAGAAAACGGGGCTTCAGAAAATCCATCTTGGTCTCAGTGGTGGAGTTGATTCTGCCTTAGCGGCTTGCTTGGCTGTCGAAGCCCTGGGGGCAAAGAATGTCGCTGGCCTTGCGATGCCAGGCGAATTTAATGCGCCCAAAAGTCTTTCTTTGGCGAGAGAGCTTGCAACTAACCTAGGAATTCAACTTTTAGAAGCGCCTATTGGACAAATTTATGAATCGACCAAGGAAAATATCGACGCCGTTTTCGGTGTTCGTGAGTTTGGTCTGGTGCATGAAAATTTGCAGGCACGAATTCGTGGTTTGATTTTAATGGCTTACTCGAACAAAGAAAATTCATTGTTGCTTTCGACGTCGAATAAAAGTGAGTATGCGGCCGGTTATGCAACGATGTATGGTGATATGTGCGGGGGCTTGGCTCCTTTGGGAGATCTCACCAAGTCTCAGGTTTATGCGATTTGCGCTGATTACAATCTTGATGGTGATGTAATTCCAAAAGAAATTCTCACTCGGGCACCGAGTGCTGAGTTGCGCCCGAATCAAAAAGATCAGGACACGTTACCACCCTATGATCAGCTAGATCAGAGTGTGCGAAAACTGATTCAGGAATGTGCTCTTGCAAAGACTGCGACGGATCGTTGGTTGTTACCGATATTGATGAGAACAGAATTCAAGCGCTGGCAGGCGCCACCGATTCTTAAAGTTTCGTCACACTCATTTGGTCGCGGACGTCGCTATCCGATCGCTCATCGAGCCAAAGAAATATAAAAAATAACTGTAAGAATGCTTAGCCGAAAAGATCCATTTGCTTTGGTTTTCGCTCGATGAGCGGAAAACGGTATTCTGGTTTTCCTGTCAGTGCGATCAGGTTTTCCAACGCTGGCGGCTGTCCATTGATCGAAATTCTTTTGGTCATTTCGATAAATAATTTTCCGCAATAGGTCGCGTCTTCTTCAGCTCGGTGAAAATCTGTTGTCGGAATTTTCAAATGCTGAACCAGAGTTCCTAATTTGTAATTGGGAAGGCCTGGAAAAACTTTGCGCGAAATAGACAATGTATCAAGGATGACTCCGCGAGGCGCTGTCATCTCGTGTTTTTTAAGATCTGCTAAAACAAATTGAGCATCGAAACTGGCATTGTGTGCAACCAAATGGTCATCGCCACAAAACTCTGTAAAAGAAGTTAAAAGTGTATCAATGGTTGGTTTGCCTTTAACCATGTCATCAGTGATGCCATTGACTTTGGAAGCGCCCGGAGGAATCGGTCGAAGTGGGTCGACAAGTGTCGAGAAGATGGCTTCGACTTGTCCATTGACGAAACGAACGGCTCCAATTTCAACGATTTGGTCAGCGCCCGCGACAGTTCCAGTTGTTTCAAGGTCAAAAGCTATGAATCTCATAAGTTCCTTGATACATAATGGGTATAGGAGTTTCAAGCACTGATGGTTTGGCGAGCAAAAAAATCAGAAAGTTTGGGGAGTCATTCGGATCAAGTGAACTCAATTTCGATTGAGATTCTTCCTGAGCAAAAAATTGTCCAAGCGAGTCAAGGGCAGACCATTTTGGATGCGCTTTTAGAAAACGAAATTGAGATCGATCACAGTTGTGGCGGCATGGGGAGTTGCGGGACCTGCCGAATTTTTGTGCAAAAAGGTCTCGAGCAATTTGAAGCACGAAATGAAGTTGAGCAAGAGATCGCTGACGACCGCCAATTTTCCGAAAATGAAAGATTGAGCTGTCAGAATTTAGTGAAGCCAGGATTGGTTCTCAAAAAACCTGACTGAAGCTTATTGAATAGTGAACGTATTTGTATAAATCCAAGAAATCCATTTTTTTCCGTCAGGCAAAGGCAACGTGGGGCTGACTCGTACGACAATCCGATAAACTCCGGGAGATTTCACTTCGTAGTTAATGGCTTGATCATTGGAGATAAAATCTTTTTCACCATTTTTATAAACAATGAATTCAAAAAAATCGTTGGGCTTTGTCGGTAAGCTTGCTTGCAAGTGAAGACCTTTTTTATAAGGTAAAGTTTCGCCCATTAAATAGGTTTTATCTTTGTCGACAATTTTAGAAATGAAACCTCGTGGATCACCCAAAATATCCAAGGACACATAAAAATTTCCGCGTTTAAGCGCCGTAAAAATTTTCTGTCGGTCTTTGGCATAATTTCCAGTGAGCTCCGAATTGAGCAGAACGTGATTGCTCGTAATTTCAAAACTGGTGTGATAGCTGGGAAATTTAATCAATGCACCGGCCCACGGAATAGCTCTGGCAGAGGCATCCGCGCCTCCGAAGCCTGTGGTGTGATGTTCAGAAGAAAGCTTATCCCACAAAGCGAGCTCGTCGCTGGGCTCGCGAAATAAGCGCAGAAATGCATATCTTGGACTAAATGGATAAACGATGAAACTCCAAAAAACACTGAGCTTTGATCGTCGCCAGGCATCTTCAGAAATAGATTTTGGATTTACGATCTCGATGCCATCGAGGCCGGGAGGATAGGGGCCCGTCCAAGTTGCACCATTATTAAAAGGGCGCGCGAGAACTAGCAGAGAATCTTTATGGTCACTATTTTTTTGTGAAAGCAGATCTGTGAAGTAAACGGAAACTTCGCCAGGGCTCTCCGGAAGGCTTTCTTTTTCCAGCGAGTAGTGAAGCAGGCGAGAATCGAGATAGGAATACTCACCTTCGTTCATGACCAACAGGTTTCCGTGGTAGCCATTGATGGATTCACTGTGATCAAACTGATTGATATCTGTCAGAATAATAAAATCAAGACCGGCCAACTTTGCTTCAGAAATCACGTCGACGGGAGACGAGGAGCCATTGCTCAGCTCAGTGCGAACATTGGTGACGCCTCGATAGTCGTAGTAGCCCTCAGGATGCTCGCGCTTAAGCTCCGGGGGAATGACTGAATAATTGACCTGCGAAATGTAAAAGCCATAAATCAAGTAGGCCATCACAAGTCCGGTCAGCGAGATGATGAATCTCATGACACTCTTTCAAAAACAGTTACGGATAGCTTAGCTTTATTGGTTGTCCAATTGTGCCAGGCACTCCTCGGTCGCGGCCATTGACGATAATACTTACGGCGCCGCCATCACTGACGGACATCGTGATTTTATCTTTTGATTTAAATGTATGTACTTGATCGGCATTCAGCTCCAGGTTTTCCGCGGGGCCATCACCGAGAGTGTATTTGATCGAAACCTTATTTAATGCTTCGACAATCACCTCAATTGATTTTTTTGCAGCCAATGTCGTTGTTGTCACCGTTGGTTTCAGTGTCGTTGAAGTCGTTGTTGTTTTTGGAACTTTCGTTGTGCTTGTTGATGTGGTTGTGGTGGTCGTCGTTTTCGGCACAACGGCGATAATCTTCACGGTGGTTGTCGTAACTTTCATGGTCGTCGTGGTTGTCGGCCTTACAGTGGTTGAAGTTGTGGTCGCCTTGATTGGAGCAGAAGTCATCATTTCAGTTGGTTTTGGTGGTGTGGATATTCCGACAACCGGAGCGCCGTCGACAACTCCCCCATCAGCGCCATTGGGTGCTGCAAGATTTTCTGAAGGACCCATCGGAAGAGTGGTGGTGGTGACGTCTTGAGTCTCGTGTCGAACGGATTCTTTCTGATACTTTTCGACCATCTTGGCGACAAACGCGATTAGTAAAACCAAAACGATGGCACCAATGATCGTAAACACGCGACTGCTTGAGGAAGGATTCAGATTTTCATCTTTGGCTTTTCCTAAAGGTTTTTCTTTTTTTGGTTTTATAATTTTTTGTTCGATCGGGCTTTGATTGCTAGGATTTCCCTTGGGAGCCTCAGCGATCGGAGCGGCTGTTGTTGGCGTCGTTTCATTTTTAGGCTCTGCAGGACGAGTCGATCCCAACTCATCTTGAAACTGTTTGAGAATTTCTTCGACATCAAGACGAAGATACTGCGCATAGCTGCGAATAAAACCACGCAAAAAAGTTTTTGCCGGAAGATTTTTCTCATCACTTTCTTCAATGGCTTTCAAAATTTTGGGATTAATTTTAAGACTCATCCCAATTTCATGAAGTGAGAGATCTTTCTTTTCCCGTTCGGACTTGAGAATTTCACCGATTTTTCTCATACGCTACCTTCTGATGGTGTCTAACATTTCTTTTGCTTTATCTCGGTACTGACCATTGGGATAAAGTTTGAGGAGTTCCTCAAAACGAACTTCCGCTTTTGCTTTTTGTCCCAGCTGAAAATAAGTTAATGCTGAATAATAATGAGGCTCATCAAAAAGATTTTTTTGGCAGAAACTGACGGCACGATCCAAGGCTTCTGCGGCATGAGTGAAGTCTTTAAGCTCATACAAAGATCTGCCATAGTAATTGTTTGAGAGACAGTTATCGTGTTGATACCCTAAAGATTTTAAAAAGCGAGCTTTCGCATCTTTGTAATTTCCAATTTTAAAAAGCGCGAGACCCATGTTCAAAAGAGGTTTTTCAGGGGATGGATAAGTGAGATCTTCACTGGCAAGGCGGGCTTGCTCGTAAGCTTCTTTGTATTGCCCCCGATCCATCAAAACGCGAGATAAATTATTTCTTGCGTCTGTGTAATCAGGCTTGAGTGCAAGGGCTCGACGCAAATGAGTTTCGGCTAAATCAGGACGCTCGCGAAAATAATAGGCGAGACCTAAATTATTTTGGATCAAAGGATTATCACCGTCTAACTGTTCGGCGGTGAGGAGTTCAGAGAGGGCTTGTGGATATTGGCCACCCTGCAAAGCGCCGGTGCCAATTTGCAAATGCAAAAGAGCTTCATTTTTATTGCGTGCCACCCACGAGGTGCACCCAATAAAAGAAAAAAGAATCAGGAATAAACTGAGGCAAATGAAGACTTTCTGCATCAAATTTAGGATAGCAATCAAGGCTTGAGAGTCAATCTTATCTAACAAGTTCCACAAGTGTTTCCACATGATCTGTCTGAGGAAACATATCGAAAGGTTTTACTCGTACAAGGCGCCAAGGTTCTTTCTGTGAACGCAGTCGTGAAAGATCACGGGCCAGTGAAGAGGGATCACAACTAATATATAAAATGCGAGAAATAGGCTGATGCTCGAGATATTTAAGGACATTTTCTGAACAGCCAGCACGAGGTGGGTCAAGAACAACCAAAGCATTTTCAATCAGCGAGGTGCGCTTGAGAAAAAGCTCGACGTCAGCGAGAAAAAAATCAATTTTCTTGGGGCTGAGAGACTGATCGGCGATTGTTTTTTGCGCTAATTGTACGGTTTTTGAGTTGAGCTCAACGCCAATGATTTTCACCGTGGGAAATTTCTGCAAGAGGGGGAAAGTAAAATTACCAGCTCCTGCATAAAGATCATAAATGGCTGAAAATGCCGACGTGGCGGCCCATTCAAGAACAGTTTTGATGAGTTTCTCATTTTGCCAGCGATTGACCTGAGAAAAACCAACGCCTTCAAACGGAGAGTCTTCAAAAACGATTTCTTTTTCGCCAGAGGTTTTTAGCAGTAATTCAATTTTTGGAATCGATGTCTTGCGTCCTGTGGAAAGAGATTTTTTAAGAGCGGGAATTTCCTTGGCCAGAGCCTCTTCCGTGATCAAGCAGTCGTTGATGTCGACAATTTCGTGTGAGCCTCTGGCATAAAATCCCAGACGAGGCTGCTCATATTTCAACTGAATGCGATTGCGATAGCGAAGTGGCTGGGGACTTGCTTCGATCGCTTCAAATGCAGCATCATTCAAGTGATCTTTGAGTTGCTCGCGAACGATTTTTTCTTTTTGCTCGAGCTGTCCTTCGTAAGAGAGATGCTGCCAATTGCAACCGCCACAATGACCAAAATAAACACAAGGTGGTTTTACTCGCGAAGGGCCCGGAGATAAAATCTCAACGATTTCGGCTCGGGCAAAATTCTTTTTTTTCTCAGTGATTTGAACCAGAAGCTGATCACCAGGAGCGGCTAGAGCGACAAAAAGAACAAGGCCTTCGTGTCGGGCGATTCCATCCCCACCGAAGGCCATCTTTTCAATTCGAACTTTTAATTTTTCCAAAATTACAGATTACAGATCTCGTGTTTGTCGAAGAAGATCGCCAATTCACGAGTTGCAGAAGCGATGCTGTCTGAACCATGAACTGCGTTTTCGCCAACATTGTCGCCATGTTTTGCACGGATTGTTCCAGGAGCTGCTTTTTTAGGATCGGTCGCACCCATCAATTCGCGATTTTTTAAAACTGCGTTCTCACCAGCCAAGCACATCATGACCAAAGGACCTGAAGTCATAAAGCTAACAAGTTCTCCGAAAAAAGGACGCTCGCTGTGTTCCGCGTAGAATAACTGCGCTTTTTCTTTCGACATCACGCCAAGTTTTAAAGCTGCGACACGCAAACCGTTTTTTTCGAAATGAGTGATGATGTCACCAATCGCGTTTTTTTGAACAGCGTTTGGTTTAATGATTGAGAATGTTTTTTCGATAGCCATAATTACCCCTTACTTGAGCATTGATTTCAAAGTTTTGCCCATTTCTGCCGGACTTCGCGAGATTTTGCAACCAGCAGCTTCAAGAGCTTCAAATTTTGCCTCGGCAGTGCCTTTTCCGCCGCTAATAATAGCACCAGCGTGACCCATGCGTTTGCCTTTTGGAGCTGACGCTCCGGCGATGAACACAGCCACAGGCTTTTTGAACTCTTTTTTGATGTAAGCAGCAGCTTCCTCTTCGGCAGAACCACCGATTTCCCCAATCATGACGACGCCTTCAGTCTCAGGATCCGCATTGTAGAGTTTCAAAATGTCGATAAAGTTGGTGCCATTCACCGGATCACCACCGATTCCAACACAAGTACTTTGTCCCAGACCCACTTGCGTGAGTTGGTGAACTGCTTCATAAGTCAAAGTTCCCGAGCGCGAAAGCACACCGATATGACCTGGTTTATGAATCGCGCCTGGCATAATTCCGATTTTGCACTGTCCAGGAGTAATCACGCCGGGACAATTTGGACCAATGAGACGAGTTCTACGTCCTTGCATGTATTTTTTTACTTTGATCATGTCTTGAACGGGAATTCCCTCAGTGATGCAAATCACCAGATCCAAATCCGCGTCCACAGCCTCAAGGATTGAATCCGCAGCAAAAGGCGGTGGCACAAAAATCATCGAAACATTGCAGCCCGTTTCTTTTTTGGCATCTTTCACCGTGTTGAATACCGGAAGACCGATGTGTTTCGTTCCGCCTTTTCCAGGAGTCACGCCACCCACCATTTTTGTTCCGTAAGCGAGGCACTGCTCCGAGTGAAATGATCCTTGCGAGCCAGTCAGGCCTTGGCAAATCACGCGAGTATTTTTATCAATTAAAATTGCCATTAGTGACCTCTCACAGCTTTTACAACTTTTTGAGCTGCATCAGCTAAATCATCAGCCGGAGTGATATTCAAACCGCTGTCTTTGAGAATTTTTTTACCCATTTCGACATTGGTTCCTTCAAGACGAACCACCAAGGGAACTTTAAGGCCCACTTCTTTCGAAGCAGCAATCACACCTTCAGCAATGATGTCGCACTTCATGATGCCACCAAAAATATTGACGAGGATCGCTTTTACTTTTGGATCTTTCAGAATAATTTTGAAAGCCGCAGTCACTTTTTCTTTATTTGCACCGCCGCCGACATCCAAGAAATTAGCCGGAGTTTCGCCGTTTAACTTAATGATGTCGAGAGTCGCCATCGCCAGCCCCGCACCGTTCACCAAACAACCGATGGTTCCATCGAGCTTAATAAAAGCGAGATCATATTTTGAAGCTTCGATTTCTGTTGGCTCTTCTTCGGTCAAATCGCGGTACTCGACGATATCTTTTTGGCGATAAAGCGCATTCGAGTCGAAATTCATTTTTGCATCCAGCGCGATGATGTCGCCTTCTTTGGTCAAAACCAGCGGATTGATTTCAGCAATCGAGCAATCTTTTTCGACGAAGGCTTTGTACAGGCCTTGGAAAAATTGCGAAGCTTTGTTTATTGATTCACTAGGAATTCCAATAGCAAAGGCAAGCTCGCGAGCTTGCCAAGCTCCCAGCCCAACTGTCGGATCAACGTCGACTTTTTTAATTTTCTCAGGATGCTTTTCAGCGACCTCTTCGATCTCAACGCCGCCTTCCGATGACGCCATCACGGTGACTCGGCCGGTGGCCCGGTCAACAAGGGCTGCCACATAATATTCTTTGGCGATGTTGCAACCTTGCTCGATATAAACTTTTTGAACTTCTTTGCCTTCAGGCCCAGTCTGATGAGTGATCAAAGTCATGCCGATCATATTTTTCGTCAGCTGTTCGACCTCATCGATGGATTTCGCAATCTTCACGCCGCCGCCTTTGCCGCGACCTCCAGCATGAATTTGGGCTTTGACGACCCAAACGCTGCCGCCAATTTGTTTAGCAGCGGCGACAGCTTCATCGGGAGAATGCGCGACACTGCCTTTGAGAGTGGCGACTCCATAGCGACGAAGCACTTCTTTGGCCTGATACTCATGAATGTTCATCTGATGTCCTTACTGATTAATATTGCAATTTTCCAAGTGCTTCGACGAGTTCACGAACAGCGCCCGCTGATTTCTCAAGGCCAGCACGTTCGGTGTCGTTCAATTTCATTTCCATGACTTGCTCCATGCCTTTTCCGCCGAGACGCGCAAGCACACCGATGAAAAGACCTTTCATGCCATACTCGCCATTGAGCTCAACAGCACACGGAAGAATTCGTTTTTCATCTTTCAAGATGCTCTCTGCCATTTGCACCGCAGAGGCTGATGGAGCATAATAAGCAGAACCTGTTTGCAGAAGCTTGACGATCTCGGCACCACCAGTGACGGCCCGTTGAACGATCTCGTCAATTTTTGCTTGTGGCAAAAGTTCTGACAAAGGAACTCCGCCAACAAAACAATAACGTGGCATCGGCACCATGGTGTCACCATGTCCCCCAAGAGTGAAACCTTGCACATCTTTTACAGATGAGCCGGTGGCTTCCGCAACAAAAGTACGGAAACGAGCTCCATCAAGAACTCCGGCCATACCGATCACGCGTTCGCGCGGGAAGCCCAAAGTTTGTTTCGCCACGAACGCCATTGCATCCAATGGATTTGAAACGATGATCACGACTGAGTTCGGAGCATATTGTTTGATCCCAAGACAGCAAGCCTTAACAATTTTTGCATTCGTTGAAAGTAAATCATCGCGGCTCATTCCTGGTTTCCGAGGAAGTCCCGCAGTGACAATCACGATGTCTGAGTCAGCGATGTCTTTATAATCCGCAGTGCCGGTGATTTTTGAATCGAACATCTCAACCGCAGATGCTTGATACAAATCAAGCGCTCTACCTTTTGCTGCGCCCTCATTGATATCTAAAAGGACAACGTCGCCAAGTTCTTTCGCTGCTGCCCAATGAGCACACGTTGAACCAACAAATCCTGCGCCGATAACTGCTATTTTTTTTCTTTTGTGAGTCATGTTTCTCCTTTACGCACTGCCAGTGCGATATCTCCTTGCAAATGTTAAATTATTCAATCTTAAATCAGAGTGATAGACAAGGCCGGAGGAGAAAAAATGAAGACATCGTTAGTCACTATTGCAACGGCGTTATTTTTTGCGCAACTCGCCTTTGCGAGTCCAGCAGTGCTTGTTGAAGAGACGCCGATGACAAACACGACTTCGGTCGCCGCACCTTTTGAAAAAGAAATTGTGCCATTGTCACAACGTGCTTCAATTCGAGATGTTGAAACGCAGAGCTTCGATGATGCTTTTGCGCTTCGAGCAAAGCGTCGAGTCGGTGTTGGATTGTCGACAATGGGGCAATTGGGGATGTTCGGCGCGCTGCTCGAGCTGAACTTCACACCAGACAAGACGTTGAATTTAGGGTTTGGCGGCGGTCCGGGTTACAACTCATTTGGTTTGGGCTGGAAATATTTGTTGGGTGGAAGTTCTTTGACACCATATCTGAGTGCGGGCTACTCGATGTGGCATAATTCTTCGGGATCCGGAGATCTTTCAAATGCGACGCCCAGTGTGCTGAGCTCAAAGTTTTTAACAGACGATGAGAAGCGTGCAGGACAATTCAATATCAGCTTTCTAACGCCGACGACAGGACTTCAGTACACACAGCTGTCTGGGGATTATTTAGGTTGGAGCGGCTTCTTGGAAATTTCAATGATGACAAAGATTTCTGGGGGCTTGGCAATGGCGCCACTGGCTTCTCTCGGCGGGATTTACTACTTCTAAGCGCAACAGAATTTAGTTGAGACACTTTGCTGTAACAATAAATTGTTACAGCAAAGGTTTGGGCATAAAAAAACCCTCGGGGTTGCCGAGGGTTTTTCGTACTTTGAAAGTACTAGAAAACCTAAAAAACTAGCGTTTTTTAGTGGCTTTCTTTTTAGTAGTCGCTTTTTTAGCAGCTTTCTTAGTAGCTTTCTTTTTCTTCTTTGCCATGTGTGCTCCTCCTGATTTGGTTCCCTTATCGGAAACGCAAAGTTGTTTTTTCTTCTTTTAAAGAAGACTTCTTAGTTAAGTGTTAACAACGTGACCATTATCGTCAATAAAAATTTTTTCTTGAGTTCATTTTTTGCTTGAAGGGGGGAAATGGAGGTCAACATGGTGTTGATGTGGATCTTATTTTCCGTTTTCGGACTGTTCACCGCCGTTCGAACATTCAATGTTTGTGAATCTCAGAGGATTTTCCCAGAAAAGTACGCTGAGCCCCTCGCCATTTTTATTTCAGCGCTGATTCTGGCATTGAATTTTTTTCTCCGCGAGCATTTGTTGGCACAAATTTTTCTGCAATTGGGTTTATTTCTGACCCCAGCTTTTCTCTCTCGGATCATCTTTTTCCGTCGAGAAATGCATATTTTGAAAAACTTTGTCTCAATTTTAGATTCGGTGGTGATCAAGATGCGCGTCGGAGCTTCGTTGCGTGAATCTCTGCTGAGCACAGCAAGCTCACAAACGGTGTCGACGCAGTTCCTGTTGCAGGAATTTGTCACGTTGCTGTCGTTTGATCGGCCTATTTCGGAGCTTGTGAGCCATCCTAAGCTGCAAAAAAACTTTTCTGAGCTGAAAAAGATCGATCAACAACCCCATCGCGCCATTGAGCGGCTAAAATCGCTCCGAAGACGTCTTCAAATGGAGAAAAAGTTGCGACAGAAGTCGAGGAAGGCTCTGTTGCAGGCTCGCGCACAAGCAACAATCCTGTCAGTGATGTACATCTCGTTGCTGATTTACTCGCTGTGGAAATACGGGTGGAAAAGTTCCGGTTCCGTTTTTGCGGTGTCGTTGATGTTGTTTGGAGTTGGATCTTTATGGCTTTGGAATTTAGGAAGGAGATTTCAGTGGAAAATATAGCGCCGCCTCTTGAAATGTTGTTGTCGGTGAGATGGAGCCTCGAGAAGGGAGATTCTGTTCGAGCCGCAATTCTCACTTATATAGATGAAATTTCTGATTCACGCTGGAAAGAGGACGTCTTGTTGTGGTGGTCACTCTGCAATATGCGTGGGGACACCCAATCAGCTCATCAGCGGCAGAAAAGTCTTTATCGTCGCACTCTTTTGCAAACTCTCGAGCAGGGATTAGCCGGAGCCTCTATTTATCAACAAATTTGTCAGTTGGAAGAAGAAACCTGCCAAGCTTGCGAAGATGAAATCGAAAGATACTCTGCCCTTTTGTCGATTCGAGCGTTGATTCCACTGCTCTTTTTTCAATTTCCGGCTTTTTTCGTTCTGCTTTTGGGGCCTTTGCTGGCAACAGTTCTTGAAGCGGCGTCTTAAGGAAGCGCAAAGTTGTTGAAGCTCCTTCTTGGGATCGCTAAAGTCACCCCATTGAAGGAGAACGACCATGCATTTAAAAAATAATTTAAAAGACATTGAGCAAATTGAGCAGCTTGTTCTTGAACTGAATAAAGAAAAGCCAAGCCAGGAAAATGTTCGCTCATTGATGACGGCGGTCGGCCTTAACTACACAGAAAATTCAATTGATCAAATGAGTGCTGTTTTGACCTTGATGGGACAAATGCAGGCGTCTTCGATTCGTCAGCAGAAAAAACAAAAGGTTGCAGAGTTATGAGTGCTGAGAACAGAGTCTATAATAATGTTCTCGAAGCGATCGGGAACACACCGTTGATTCGCATGAATCATGTGACAGGCAACTCGCCACATACTTTTTGGGCGAAGGTTGAATATTTTAATCCGGGCACGAGTGTGAAAGATCGCATCGCCATTGAAATGATCGATCAAGCTGAAAAGCGCGGACAACTCAAGCCAGGTTCTATCATTATCGAAGCGACGTCAGGAAATACAGGACTGGGCCTGGCTATGGTTGCTGCAGCCAAAGGTTATAAATGCATTTTCGTCATGCCAGAAAAAATCAGTGAAGAAAAACGCGCCATTCTTCGCGCTTATGGAGCCGAGGTTGTGATCACTCCTTCTGTTGATTTCGATGATCCGCGCAGCTATTTGTCAGTGACAAAAAAAATGGTGGAAGACACGCCGGGCTCATTTTGGCCCAATCAATTCAACAATCCAGACAATGTGATGGCTCATTACAAAACAACAGGTCCTGAGTTATGGTCACAACTGGGTAGCAAAATAGATATGTTTGTCTCAGGTGCTGGAACGGGCGGTACTATTTCTGGAACTGGAAAGTTTTTGAAAGAGAAAAAGAAAGACATCAAAATTATTTTGGCTGATCCGATCGGAAGCATTCTCTACGATCTTCACTATCATAAAAAAATTGTTAATCCACCTCAGCCTTATAAAGTTGAAGGTGTTGGTGAAGATATGCTGCCAGATAATGTGCATATGGATGTTCTTGATGGTGCCGTTCAGGTTTCTGACAAGGACGCTTTTCAAATGACGAGAAAAATTATCTCTAAAGAAGGTCTTTGTGTGGGACCCTCTTCGGCGATGACTTTGGTTGCAGCCATGGAGTATTCAAAAAAATTAGAAAAGCCATCGAACATCGTTGTGATGTTCCCTGACAACGGTCGGGCATATATGAGCAAAGTCTTTAACGACGGATGGATGAAAGAGAACGGACTTTTATGAAAACAGAATCAAAAAAAATGGGGTTTTCCACTCGTGCGATTCATGCTGGTCAAGAACCTGATCCCAGCACGGGCGCGATCATGACTCCGGTCTATCTGACCAGCACTTATGTGCAGTCGTCTCCGGGAGTTCACAAAGGTTGGGAGTACAGCCGCACTCACAATCCGACTCGCAAAGCTTTCGAGAATTGTTTGGCAAGTCTTGAAGAGGGAACTCATGGATTTGGTTTTGCTTCTGGTTGTGCGGCGACCACAACGGTTTTGCATTTGGTAAAAAATGGCGATCATGTGATTGCAGGCGATGATATGTACGGCGGAACTTTTCGGCTGTTTGATAAAGTGCTTAAACACGATGGAATGCAATTTTCTTTTGTGGATTTGACCAATCCTGAAAATTTTAAAAAAGCGATTCAGCCAAACACCAAAATGGTGTGGCTTGAAACTCCGACAAATCCAACGATGAAGTTGGTCGATATTAAAAAAATTGCGGCTGAAGCCAAAAAACATAATATCATCGTGGCTGTTGATAACACGTTCATGAGTCCAATGTTTCAACGTCCACTGAGTTTGGGTGCCGACATCGTTGTTCACTCGGTCACAAAATATATTGGTGGACACAGTGATGTGGTGGGTGGCGCTGCAGTCACCAATCGTGCGGACTTGGCCGAGCGCTTGGCCTTTCTCAGTAATTCCATGGGTGGCATCATGTCTCCGTTTGATGCTTTTATGTGTCTGCGAAGTTTGAAAACCTTGCCGCTACGAATGAAAGCTCACGAGCAAAATGCACAAGCGGTGGCCGAGTTTTTAGAAAAGCATCCCAAAGTGCAAAAGGTGGTTTACCCCGGATTGAAGTCTCATCCTCAGCACGCTCTGGCGAAAGAGCAGATGGTGGGAATGGGTGGAATGATCACGTTTTTTATCAAGGGTGGAATGGAAGCAGCTCGAACCTTTTTGGAAACAGTCCGCATTTTTGCACTGGCTGAATCTTTAGGGGGCGTTGAGTCTCTGGTTGAGCATCCGACCATCATGACGCATGCTAGCGTGCCGCCGGAAAATCGCAAAGCTTTGGGCATTGATGATTCATTGATCCGACTCAGTGTAGGAGTTGAAGATCTGCAAGATTTATTAGCAGATCTCACGGCCGCGTTTGATAAAGTGAAATAATCTTTTTAGGAACCTAGAGGCCGTTTCCGACAAGTTTCGTTGACTTGGATATATGTGAAACGGTAACTAAATGATCTCTTTTTGGACTGTTCCAAGAATGACACTGGCCTGGTAGCTCAGTTGGTAGAGCAGCGGACTGAAAATCCGTGTGTCGGCGGTTCAATTCCGTCTCAGGCCACCATCTTTTTTCCCACAATGAATTTTTAAAAGAGTATAATCAGATATGATTTTAGAAAGCCTTGTCGGTTACATGCTGGGGAGCGAGTTCGTTTTGTGGGCGCATTCTCGCTCGGGAACTTTGCCACAAAATCCGCAGTATTTGGTTCTGTTGGGCCATAAAGGTGGCGAGCAAAGTCCTGTCACTCAAGATCGATTTATCAATATTATCGAAGCGATGAAAAAATGGCCGCAAGCGCAGCTCATTGTCACTGGCAATGAAGAAAAAGGCGAAATTTCTGCTTATCAAGCGATGCTTGAGCAAGTCGGAGTCTCTCGTTTTCTGATCGAAGCAAAAAGCAAAACAACCTGGGGAAATTTCAAAAATATTTTGCCGCTTTTAAAATCGCGGAAAGAAGCCGTTGTCATTGTCACCAGCGAATATCATCAACGCCGATCACTTTTGATTGCGCGCTCCTATGGACTTAATGCGCACGCATTTGGAAAAGATTCGCAAATTTATAGCAACGCTAAGAAATTATTTTTGAAAGAGCGATTGGCATTGTGGTACTCAGTGCCGCGCGCTTTGTGGAATCGTATCACTTTGAAATAGGTGGTCCGCCAACTCGCCCGTCCCTGACTTCTTATCTCTGTTGGTTTCCATGCTCATCCTGAACAAGAGTCACTGCACACGTTGAAGAAACCAATTCTACTTACAGTTCCAATATCTTCCTTACGATTTCCAAGACTAGCAGAACTAGACCAAGGGCCTCTTTAAGTATCCGCAAAATACGACGAACAGTAAACCGGTGAGAGTTTGTGTCCGGCATTGAATCCTCCTTTTGAAATTCGGAGATTCAAAGTCGATTAAAAGCGAGATTGGCGAACCAGTCTCGCTTTTTGCATTTTATGGGCCAGCTATTTCAAAGCGATGAAGCTGAGTTGGCGTCCTGAATTTTCTTTATCGCGGCGGAAAGAATGAAAATCAGAATTGGTCATGGTGTCGTGTGAGTAAAATGAAATTTGCTCAGGCAAGATATCGTATTCGTTCAGTTGATGTTCGATGATTTTTCCTAGATTCACCAAGTATCGGTCACCGCGCTGTTTATAGACCGAGGTTTTATCTTCGTTATCAAAGCTTTTTAGTAATTGCTCAAGCACGTCTCGTTGCACTTCGAAACTTTTCTGTTCGATGTGGGGGCCTATGAAAAACTGCATTTGCTCGGGAGAACAATTTTCGTCAATCAGCTTTTGAATTGTTTGTGGAATAAGCCTCTGTTCAACTCCACGCCAGCCAGCGTGAATTCCAGCAATCCATTTTTGATCGGCACAGTAAATCATCACCGGAGTGCAATCCGCAGTCACAACATTCAGGGCCCAATTGGTTTTGTCAGTCATTTGAGCGTCACCGTTTCGAATTTCACCGTGATTTTGAGCCAAAAGAATTTCGTGGCCATGGACTTGCTTCATGCGGCAAAACTGAAATTGCGGATATTTTTTTTGCAAGTTCTCAAGACTGGAATTTTTATTGCCGAATAAAATCAGAAAATCTTCACTTTCAATTTCGGCCCCAAGCGGAGTCTCCATTTTAAGGAACATTTTTAAAAAGTCCTTTTAAGGTCGAGCGCAGATCTTCGGGCCAGTTGACCTTGAAAGATAAATTTTCTTGAGTGCGAGGATGAATAAATCCAAGCTCTGCGGCATGCAAAGCAAAGCGTGGAAATTGAGAGAGTTTTTCGCGAAGATGCGAACTTACAATAGATTTGAGTTTTCGATCCGATCCATAAAGACGATCACCAATGATCGGAATTCCAAACTCAGAGAGATGCACCCGAATTTGGTGAGTGCGTCCGGTCTCAAGTTTTAATTGCAAATAGGAAATCCCCTGAGAGCTTCGCTCGATCACTTGATATTTCGTCACCGCCCATTTGCCAAATTCAGGAGGATCGTTTTGATCTTGAAGGGGACGACGGTCGTTTCCAAGAACGTTAGCGAATTTTTTTCGATCGATCGGATGTCTTGCCAAATAACTTTGAATCACACCTTCAGTTTTGGCCGGCGTTCCCAAACAAGCGGCATAATAAATACGATGGACAGAGCGAGCTTTAAATTGCTCGGATAATTTTTCTTGAGAGAAGTCATTTTTGGCGACGACCAAAACACCGCTGGTGTCTTTATCCAAGCGATGCACAATTCCAGGACGCTCATCACCAAATTTCATATCGAAATCATCAGCATGAGCAATCAAAGCATTCACCAAAGTGTCTTGGGCATGTCCAACTGCTGGATGAACCACAAGACCCGGCGGCTTATTCACAACCAGAAGATCGGAATCCTCAAAAAGAATTTCGAGTTTGAAATCATAAGGCTGTAGAGTCGTAGGCTCCGCTGTCGGCCAAGAAATTTTTAATTGATCAGAGGCTTTGATCGAATGAGAAGACTTCACTGTTTTGTCATTTACAAGAATGCGTCCTTGATTGATCAAACTTTCAGCGCGAGATCTTGAGCGAATGTCGGGGAGAAGGCTCAGAGCCTTATCAAGCCGAAGCCCGATCATTTCAGGCAAAAGCTCGATCGATTGAAACTCTTTATTTTCCAAGAGTGGCCTTGAAGCCTTTCATATAAGAGTCGCAGACTTTTTTCTCGTCAAGGCCGAGAACTTTGGCGACTTGGCCGACGTAACCACGAACAAAAACAGGTGCTGGCAAACTGCCGCCATCATTTTTTTCAATGGCATTAATGTAATAAGCGCTGATTTTGGTGATTTCGCTCATGCGTTCGAGTGGAATTTTTTTGTATTCGCGAACCTTCTTAATGAAGTCGCCGTTCCAATCGTCTTGATTTTTAATATCGTCTTCGAATTTTTCATCAAGACGATATTCAATTTTTGTCGAAGGCTTTGGTTTTTCCGGCAAAGTGATCTGACTTTGTAATTTTAAAGACTCGTAAGATAAATCGCCTAATTTGATTCCGGCTTGAGAAAGCTTTTCATCGTAGAGAGATCGTAAAGTCTTATTACCCAGAACAAGATAGGCCTCTTCCACTAATTTTAAAAGCTCGCGAGCTTCTTCTTCGGTAAAAATTGTATAGATCGCCGGATTTTCGCCAGAGTAAGTTGATTTTGCGCGCTCGTAAGCGCCAGTAACTTCGTGTTGTGGACAATGGTGACTGACTTCGAGAATGTCGTAGTAATTGTATTTTAAGTTTTCCATCGCACTTAAAAATATAGCACGGGTTTAGACGGCAGCTCTATATAAATTCGCAGTCGAATTCGTATTTGTCAGCTGCTTGCACACGCTTAGAAATTGTCCAGCCAAAGGTGTAAATGGCTTTTCAATCAGCATCGGTTCACGACTTTTCACTGACTGCCAGACGGCGTTGTCGAAATCGATCGCACCAACATAATCCAAACGCAAATCGTAATATTTATGACAAACGCTTTTGATAGAATGACCTAGATCTTGGTCTTGGCGGCAGCGGCACGAATTGACCAACAAGCGCACGGGGCGTTGATTCAATTGCTCAAAATAATCAAAAGAAAATCCCACAGATTCTTTCAAATAAGAACGGAAAGAAAAATATCCTTTATGATCCGAACTTCGGTAAGCCCGCAAAGTGGCCTGCAGCTTTTGATAGCTTTCGGTCGTTGAAGATTCGCGGAGTTTGTAGCAAATAAAAGATTCTAAAAAGCGGTATGTTTTTTCAACAGATGTCGGCTCTGAATCAGAAATCAGAATTTTTTCGTCGGCTTGAGTAAAAAGCTCGAGGTAAGAAAGCAAAGGGCCGGCGCCCAAATCAAAAAGCACATAGTCGTAATTCAA
>Ga0134125_10000076_pt1 | contig 146468 bp, 130 predicted proteins | sample KB31751_FD_96464 | JGI IMG/M metagenome (GOLD analysis project Ga0134125, IMG submission 96464) | Terrestrial soil microbial communities with excess Nitrogen fertilizer from Kellogg Biological Station, Michigan, USA - KB3-175-1 | ecosystem: Environmental > Terrestrial > Soil > Unclassified ...
GATCTCGCGGGCGAGAGGCCCTTCGTCGCCGCCGGTCAGGCAGTGGAGGCCGCCCGCATGCTCGGCCAGGAGGCCCCAGGAGACCCGCGCCTCCCCTTTGGGCCGGCCGCGGGCGGCGGCGGTGGCCAGCCGGCAGAGGTTGCGGTAGCCGGCCTGGCTGGCGGCGAGCAGGGTGAGCCGGGCCTGCGTATCCACTCCTCGCCGTTCGACGCCCGGCTTGGGATCGGGCACCAGTCCGATGGGGCCGAAGCGGGCCCGCTGCTGGAAGAGGCTGGGCTCCTCGTCCAGAGCCATCTCGGCGCCCACGAGAGCCTTGAGCCCCGCCTGCTTCGCCGCGGTATGGAAGCGGGGAGCGGCATACACGCCATTGGCGTCCACCAGGGCCACCGCCGGCAGCTCCAGGGCCGCCGCCCGTTCGATGAGATCCTCCGGGAGAGAAGCGCCGTCAAGGAAAGAGAAGGCCGAAGCGGCGTGGAGCTCGGCGTAGGGGGGCGGCGCGGTTTTGCTCGCCATGGCGTAATTCTATGGCGGAAGAAGGGCGTAAGACAAGCGTTGGGCAGGGCCGCTACGATCAACCATTCCTAATAGCTGATGCGGTCCGGTTTCTCTGCGAATTCTCTCTGGATGTCCTTCTCTAAGCACAGAGGGGCGCAAAGCGGGAGAGCCATGCGTTAATAGGCTTGCGTGTCCGTGCCTATCGACCGATGATTTTCTGAGCGCAGAGAACTTCGTGATGACACAGCAATCAGAGCGGATGAGAGACGAGGTGGCCGCTGCCCTTCCAGCAGGTGCCAGCGCGATGCCCTACTTCGCTGTCTATGAGCTTGCAGGCGCCGCCACGGCCCCGCACCTGGAAGACTTCGCCGGTCTCGAGCTCGTGCATCGCATCCAGACCGAGTCGCCGCCGGCCGAGCGGCTGGTGACCTATTGGCGGAGCCGTGATCACTGGTCAGCCCAGGACGAGAAGCTACGGCGGGCCCTCGCCGCCAGCGAGCCGGTCCTGGCGGGCTCTGCCTGCGATGCGACGGCCAGCCCCAAGCCGCTCTGGAGGCGGCTCCACCTACAGACCTGGGCACTCGGGCTGGCGGCGTTGTTGGGTGCCCTCGACGCCATTGGCAACCACTACGAGTGGCTCTTCTCGCGACCGTTCATCAGCCTGATGGTCAAGGAGCCGCTGGGTCCAGAGGCGGTCGCCGGACGGAGATTCGCTGCCACCGTCTTGGTCGCGAACTCAACGCGGATCGAACATCGGGATCTCCGCTTCCGCGCCGTGCTGATGCCCCTCGACGGCGCCGAGAAACCGACGCCGCTGAAGGTGATCCCGGAGACAGTTGTGGCGCTCAATCCAGGTTCGGCGATAGAGGTCGAGCTTGCGGGCGAGGCGCCGACGGCTGGCCGATATGAGCTCCAGACCACGGTGGCCGGCAAGGCCGGGTGGCTGGCTGGAGAGGGCGTCTTTCCGCTCGCCAGACCCTTGCGCGTATGGCCCCTCAAGCCCACGGTAGAGTGGACCCTCAAAGGCCAAGGCACTGGCTTTGTCCGGATCGACGCAGAGTTGAGCTTGGGGAAGGAAGCGAAGCATGGCGTTGCCTGCCAGCTCTTCCTATTCCCGCATCGCTCTGCGGGGAAGCCGATCCTCGACTTCTTTGACGCCGCTGAGGATCAATGGATCGCAGACAACAACACTCCCGGTGCGGAGCGAGAGTCGTTGAGCTGGCATGGGCCCGCGAAGGCACGCGAAGAGAACCCCCCCTTCAGCTTGGTGATCCCGGTTACGCCGCCGACGGATCTGACCTCACTCAAGAGCGCGATCATGGTGACTTGTACGAACAACGAAGGAGGTTAATAAGGTGAGACTGAAAAAGGTGTGCGTGGGGGTCCTTGCGTTCTCTATCGCATCCTCCACGGCGAGCTTTGGGGCGGACCGGCAGACGACGCTTCAGGGGGAGGTTGAGGAGATAAAAGATCCGCCGGCCGGCATCCCGGGGGTCGAGGTGGAGGTCCTTGATGCGAAGGGGAAATCGCTGAAGACCGCACTGACCGATCCGAGAGGGTCGTACACTGTCCGGGGACTGCCGCGTGGTGCATTGGTGTCGATCCATCTGCGCCGAAACGGCTACAAGGAGAATCCCACGATCCTGCCGCCGGTCATGCTTAAGGGGGAGGCGACCTCTGCGCCGAAGGCAGATATGGTGAAGAGCCAAGGCGACGACACCTACTACGCCAGTGTCGCGCGGGAAGTCCACCGCCGCCTGCAGGTACATCCGGCGGACGCCAAGGCGCTCCGCAACCTTCTGGACAGCCTAGGCTCGGCGGAGAAGGCAATGGTCAACGACCGCTTGCGGACCTACTCAGTGGAGCGCGGCCCAAGAGTCTTCGATTCCAAATTCAGGGAGACTCAAGGCGCGCAGGCGACGGCCGGCAAGCCGCCCGGCTCCAAGGCAACTACGAAGACCACCAAGGCGACTCCGCCGCCGGGCTTCAAAACCACCACCACCACAACAGCCCCGCCCCCGCCGCCGTTGTGAGTCCAGGTTAGAGCCGAGAGGGAGGGGTGGCGGGTCTTAGGGGGCACTCGTGGCGCGCTGTGCGCCGAGCACCAGCGCGACGGATCCGTTGTGCCCAATACGTCAGCTATAATCTGCGTGATGAAACTGAGCGAGACCGTCTTGGAAGGATTGGCAGAACTGGTTGTCGGCGACAATGCTCTGTTTCCGTATCGTTCTAGCACGCGCATCACGCGATTTTTTCAACGGTGCGGGTTCTCGTACATTCACGATGGCACGACGCGGAAGTGGTGGGCGAAGGATAGGCTTGCAGAATTGAACCTAGGGCCGTCGTATGCGCCCGACCTGCCGCCCAATGACCTTCTTCGCATCATCTCCGAACTGTTCGAACCTGGAGGATTTCGAGAAGGACGGTGACAAGCGGGTTGAGCCAGCGCTTGAATCTTTGAACAAGCTTCTAAAGCGGACTGGCCTGATTGCCTTTCTTGATGCCTCAGGCCGATGTCATCTGCGTAACACAGGAACTGGCGTAACTTCGGCAACTATGCAACAGCCGCGCCCGCTGTCGCAGGAAGAGATTCTTCACCGGCAAAAGCTTGAAATTTTCAGCGGCTTGGGTTTCATCGCGTCAGTCCTGCGGGACATAAGGAGAAGGTCCTTGAGTTTGGCAAGGACTTATGGATGAAGTATCAGCTTCCGACAGGACACTGGCTCTACTTCTGCGCACAAGTCAAGCGCGATAAGATCGATGCCGCTGGCGCAGGCGGTGGAAACAATGTTGCCACCGTTCTGGCGCAGACCAAAATGGCAATAGACCATCCAATTTTTGACCCAGACGCTAACCGCAAGGTCTTGCTGGACCACGTGTCCTTGCTCCGCCGGTGAGATCACCAGAGCCGCGCGAACTTGGCTTGTAGAACACCTTGATGCAAGCCAACGACGACACATCATCTTTATGGATCGGGACGAGTTTCTCGACCACTCCGCACGCATTCTTTTAGATCTTCAGGTTCAGGAAGTAGCGTCGTTCGATCTTATTGACGATATTTCTTTCTGAAAGCCCCAGTAGTTGCTAGGGGGAAAGCTAGTCGTCGTTCCGACTACGAAGAGATGGCTGTCGTTCTGGGTTAGGATCTTGCCGTCGTTGTCGATGGAGAGCGGAGTGTAGGCGGCGCCGATGACGCGGGCGAGTCAAGGTATACTTCTCCTGGAGGAGGAGATCAATGGCCATCGTCAAAGTCTTCCGGAATGGCCAGATGGTCCGGCTCCCGGAGGGGCTTCGGGTTGGAGGGCGCCTCGAGCCGGGGCAAAGCGTCGTGTGGCCGGAGTCCTTCTGGCGCGCCTTCGGAGGAGTAACCGAGGACTTCGCACGTCCGCCGCAGGTTCGGCAGGAGCGTGAGGCCCTGGACGGATGAGATATCTGCTTGACAGCGTCTGCGCCTACGCTTGGGCGTAGCGGGTCAGGTCAGCACCTCGGCGCAGCCCGGTCACCTACGTGGCCACGAGTCCCGGCCGAGGATGCTTCCGATGTCCTTTCGAACTTCCTTCACCCAGCAGAGGACTCGGTACGACATCGAACGAGATAAGCTCTTTTCGTGGGCGGAAAGGCCGCCATCAAAAAATGGACGCCGAGGCAGGCCAAGAGATTGCTCGATTTTGAGCCACCCGTGGAACTAGCCCAAGACCTTGGGAAGTGGTTGGCGGAGTACCTTCAAGGCATCGACAATACTCCCCTACGTGTCACATCCAGATTGGGGTAGACTGTACTGTTGTTGCGTGATCTGGCTCACGATGCGGAGGTCCCAGAGTTGTCGGCGGAAGGACACCGCGAGTCCGGGCGTCGCTTCATCCCCTTTCCCGAGATTCGCGGATGGCGTCCAAGATGTCCTGTGTCGTCGCCCCGGTGCTGATGGGTGATACGTCAAAGGGAGAGGTGCCGTGCTTCCGAAGGACGATGCTGAACTGGTCGCCGTTTTCGGCGCCGTATGATCACCTCTTGCTGCCTGCCTCCTTCTGCACGGTGGCGAGGTGCTTCCTGGCTTGAGTGAAGGTATAAATTTTCATGGTCATACCAGCAATCGAATGCCTGGCTTCTTGGCGACCGCCCGCATCTTACCGGCGAGAGTGACGAGGGGCCGCCGATGCGACAGCTAGCCCGTTCGGCCCGGATGTGACGCCGTAAGGTAGCTGATGACGGTCTTTTCCAGATAGACGCGACGCCTCATTCGGTGAGTTTACCGTAAAACGGTACCTTATTCCTCCCAGCGAGTACTACAGTGTGAACCTCGCGATCCTTCTCCATCCCTCGGTGAGCGGGAGATGACGGGGACAGGTGCGCGCGACCTTCCCAGGTACGAGGTCGACGGTAACGGCTCAGGGGCGTGGTCGCCCTTGAGGGCCGGATTTCCCGGAAGGCATAAGCGTTTTGCTGGAATGTCGAGAAATGTGGTGGGACGCCGTAAAGTTTGGAGCGCCGCCGTAAAGTTTGCTGCGCCAGCGTAAAGTTTGGCGGAGCGCCGTAAAGTTTGCTGGGACGCCGTAACCTTTGCTGCGCCACCGTAAAGTTCGGCAGGCCGCCGTAAAGTTTGGCGGCCCAGCGTAAAATTTGGCAGGGCGACGTAAGGCTTGGCAGACCACCGTAAAGTTTGCTGCGCCACCGTAAGGTTTGGCGGGCCGCCGTAAAGTTTGCTGGGGCACCGTAAACTTTGGCAGGACGCCGTAAGGTTTGCCGGGCCAGCGTAAAGTTTGGTGGAGCGCCGTAAAGTCTGCTGCGCCAGCGTAAGGTTCGGCGGGGTACCGTAAAGTTTGGAGCGGCTCCGTAACGTTTGCTGAACCACCGTAAGGTTTGCTGGGCCGCCGTAAAGTTTGGCGGAGCGCCGTACGGTTTGCCGGGCCGGCGGAAAGTTTGGTGGGACGCCGTAAGGTTTGGCGCGCCAGCGTAAAGTTTGGCAGCACGCCGTAAAGTTTGCTGTGCCGCCGTAAAGTTTGGAGCCGACGAACAGGGACGCAGCCTGCCGGCTGATTCGAGACGCAACTCACCTGGCCGTTGGAGTCCCGCGAGCAGGGCACGGCAGCCGCCGGGAGCGCCGTTGGGCGGCAGTTGACCACGGATGGACGGCGGTCACTGGTCCCCCATCCAGTAGGCAATAAGGATGGGGGCCTGCTATTCCAAAGCGGTGAGTGCCGCCGCCTGCATCTTCTTCAGGCGATGATATCCGAAGGTCAACTGGATCGCGCGAGCCGAGAAGAGGACCCAGACCCAGGGGAAGGCCGCGGGAAAGGCGAACAGGGCGTTGAGCAAGGAGAAGGCCATCAGGAACACGGCCGAGGTGCGGCTTCTGGTGAGATAGAGCAGGAAAGCGATGAAGGCCAGGATGAGCGCACCCACCAGAGCCGCCGCCTTGTGGAGGACCACCAAGCCGATGACCCCGCTCAGCAGGGAGAGCACCATGAAGACGACTCCGATCTGACGAATCCCATCCTCCGCGAGGTCAAGGTAGATCACAGGTCCGAAATGGCGCGCCAGGAAACCCTTCAACCCGCTATTTCTCTCACCTTCCTCAAAGCTCTCGAACATCTTGGGCCTCCCTCAGGACGAGTCTGTTGCTGAAGGTGACTCCGCTGCCGAAAAGATTTCAAGGGTATGTCGAGCCGCCAGCCCTCCGGAAGCCCAAGGCGGAGGGGCGCAGCCTACCGGCTGCGCCCCCGCGGACTGGACTAGTCGTCGTCCTCCTCGTCGCCGACCACGAAGAGGTGGCCGTTGTTCTGGGTCAGGATCCTGCCGTCGTTGGCGATGGAGAGCGGCGTGTAGGCGGCGCCGATCGCGAGCTCGAGGAAGAGGCGATCGCGCAGCGTGCCGTTCGGACGAATGGCGTAGAGGTTCCCGTCCTCGCTGTTGACGAAGACGTTGCCCTTGCGGTCGACCACCGGGGCGTTGACGCACCACTCGAAGCCGGCCGGGTGATCCGAGACGCAGCTCACGTGGCCATGGCTGTCACGGGTGCAGCTCTGGGTGTTGGTGCTCTGGAAACGCCACTCCGGCTGGAGGTTGCTGTCGAGCCGGGTGATGAAGTAGGCCTCCGGGTCGGCCGGGTTGCTGGCCGTGCGGTCCGCCGGGCAGAACGCCTCGACGTTGCAGTAGGAGCCGAGGCCGGTGTAGTGGTTGTCCTTGGTGACGATGGAGTAGGTGCCGTCGTGCGTGAAGACCGCCGGCGTCTCGTCGAAACCGAAGAGATAGGAGGCCAGGAACCGCCCGCTGGAGCTGAATTTCATCAGGTGGCCCTGATCGTAGTTGTAGCGGGTGAAGGCGCCGAAGAGGATGCTGCCGTCGGGGAGCACCACCGGCACGGAGCTCGAGTCGTCGAGGATGCGGCCGGTGCCGCCCCGGTTCTGAGAGGGGTCGACGCCGGTGTGGGCGCCGGCGCGGCAGCCGCCGGGCGTGCCGTTGGACGGCAGCGTGACGTTGCAGCCGTCGAAGAGCCGGTTGGCGAGCGACGAGATCCACTTCGGCGTCAGGTCGGGTTTGACGGCGACAAGATAGGCCTCCCGGTCCCAGAGGTGCGCCACGGTGACGATGTAGATGGTGCCGTCCGGCGCGATGGCGGGAGCGGAATTCGCGGGAACCCGCTGGGCGCCGCATGTTACCGTGCCCGGCACGGCGTCCGGGCTCGGCGGCCAGGGCAGATCAGCTACCTTGAAGGTACCTAGGCACGGGTCGCCGGCTGCGGGCGCGCCGGGCGTCAAGGAGGCGATGGTGGCGGTTTTGGCCGTATTGTTGGGCGAGACCTTCACCAGGTACGAGGCCGGCGGGTTCTGGTCCCAGGGGTTGTCGTGGTCGACCTTGAGAACGTTGTAGTAGACGTTGCCGGCCGCGTCCGCGGTAAGCGGGCCGGCGACGTAGGTATCCGGGTCGAGCGTGGAGCCGAAGGGCTTGATGCGCGCCACCAGATGGCCGTCGGACTTGGAGACCTTGTAGATCGAGCCACCGAAGCCCGGGATATAGACCGAGCTCCCCACCAGGGCGGCATGGAAGACGGGCTCATCGAAGGCGCCTCTGCCGGTCGCGAAGCTGCCGAAGGGCAAAGGCTTCCAGTCGGTTTCGAAGCTCCACACTTCCACCAGTCGGCCGTGCGACCGCCGCAGTTTCTTCTCGTTCCAGATCAGGGTGTTCCGGGTCTCGAGACCCGTGAACACCCCGGTCTTGAATTCCATATAGACGTCGTCGCCGTCGGTCAGCGGCACCTGATAGTGGACTGTCAGGACGCCAGGTCCTTCGGGATCGGTTTCGATCGCACCCGCGAAAGGATCGTAGACCACGTCGTCGAGGATCTCCCGGGCATGCTGTCCCGAGACGTTCACCGCTCCAATGTGCTGTGGGGTCCGGCCCCACTGCGGCCAATCCTGGGACCAGCCGGGCAGGCCGGTCATCAAAAATACAGCGAATGACACGAGCGAGCTTCTCCGCATGGACATGTACTCCTTCTTCAGGAATGACGAGCTCTGTTTTGGGTTCAGTGAGTGCAGTGCCATGCGGGGGGAACGTCGGCGTGGCGGCTTCCCCCTCAGCGATCGTCGAACTCTGAGTGGGACGCCGGCGGGAAGCCAGCCGGCGATGAGGAGGACCTGAACCGAGCTTACTTGCCGAGCACGAAGAGGTGGCCGTCGTTCTGGGCGTAGATCCGGCCGTCCTGCGCGATGGCGAGCGGGGTGTAGGCGGCGCCGAGGGCGAGGTTGAGGAAGAAGTGCTCGCGCAAGGTGCCGTCAGGCCGGATGACGTAGAGGTTGCCGTCCTCGCTGTTGCTGTAGACGACGCCTTTTTTGTCCACGGCCGGTGCGTTGACGCACCATTCGAACCCTTCGGGATGGTCGGCGACGCAGCTCACCTGGCCGTGGGGGTCGCGGGCGCAGCTCAGCGGGTTGGAGTTCTGCCAGCGCCACTCGACCTCCAGGTCGGAGCTCAAGCGGGTCATGAAGTAGCCCTCCGGGAAGGACGGGTTGGTGGCGGTGCGATCCGACGGGCAGACCGCTTCGTCATCGCAGTAGGAACCGACGCCGCCATACTGGTTGTCCTTGGTGAGGAGGGAGTAGGTGCCGCCGTGAACGAAGATCGCCGGCGTGTCGTCCCAGCCGAAAGGATAGGCGGCGAGGAACTCGCCGTCGGGGCTCCACTTCATGAGGTGCCCCTGGTAGTAGTTGTAGCGGGTGAAGGCGCCATAGAAGATGGCGCCGTCCGGGGCCACGACCGGCGAGGCGGAGCTGTCGTCGAGGACGCGGCCGGCGCCGGGCCGGTTCTGGGCGGGGTCGACGCCCGTGGCGGCGCCCACGCGGCAGCCGCCCGGCTGGCCGTTGGGCGGCAGCAGCACGTTGCAGCCGTCGTGGAGGCGGTCGCGCAGCGAGGAGGTCCACTTGGGAGTCAGGTCGCTGTTGGCGGCCACGAGGTAGGAGCTCCGGTTCGACAGGTGGGCGACCGCGAGGGTGTAGATCGTGCCGTCCGGCGCCAAGGCCGGAGCGACGTTGAGGCCCGGCCGCTGCGAGCCGCAGGTCACGGACGGCGGCACCGCGTTCGGATTGGGCGGGAATGGCAGGTCGGCGGAGTTGAAAACGCCCAGGCACGGGTCGCGTCCCGCCGGCGCGCCCGGAGTCAGCGAGGCGTACGTGGCGGTGAGGACCGTCCTGTTCGGCATCACCTTCACCAGCCACGCATTCACGACGTCCGCGTCCCAGGGATGGCCGGCGTCGAGCTTCAGGACGTTGTAGTAGATGTTTCCTTTGGCATCGGCCGTGATCGGACCCGAGAGGAAGGTATGGGGATCGAGAGCCGGGCCGAAAGGCGTGATCCGTGCCACCCGGCGGCCATCGTTCTTGGTCAGCTTGAAAACGGAGCCGCCCGCCCCGGGAATGTAGATGTACTTGCCTGACAAGACGGCGTGGAAGACCGGCTCCCAGGACGGGCCGTTGCCGAAGTCGCCATGGGGCACGGGCTTCCAGTCGCTGGTGAAAGACCATTGCTCGCGCAGGCGGCCGCGCACCCACTTCAGGCGCTTCTCACTCCAGAGCTGCGTTTCCCAGTGCTGGATCCCGGTGAAGGCGCCGCTCTTGAACTCCATGAACACGCTGTCGCCGTCGAGCAGAGGCACCTGATAGTGGACGAGCAGGTCCCCGCCGGAGCTCGGATCCGTCTTCTCCGCGTTGGCGAAAGGGTCGTAGATGACGTCCGCGAGGCGGCGGCTCGCCGTCTGCCCCACCGCATTGGTGGCGTTGGTGTGCTGCGGGCTCCGCCCCCACTGCCCCCAGTCCTGCGCCTGGGCCGGGAGACTGGCGGTCAGCAGGCTCAGGAGAATGGCGAACCAGGGGCTTCGACTCATGCTGGGCTCCAGGACCACGGTTGAAGCCCGACAGTATGCCCCGCCCCTGAAAGCTGTCAAATGAAGGGGATGCAAGAGGCGGGGGCGCGGTCTGCCACGCCCCCGCGATAGCGGACCGGACTCTTTAGTTGCCGACCACGAAGAGGTGGCCGTCGTTCTGGGCCAGGATTCTGCCGTCGGACGCGATCGAGATCGGCGTGTAGGCGGCACCCAGGGCCAGCTTCAGGAAGAGGTGATCGCGCAGCGTGCCGTCCGGACGGATGACGTAGACGCCGCCGTCCTCGCTGTTGTTGTAGACCACACCGGTGCCGTCGACGGCCGGGGCGTTGACGCACCACTCGAAGCCGGCCGGGTGATCGGAGACGCAGGTGACGTTGCCGCTGTTGTCGCGGTTGCAGCTCAGGGTGTTGGTGTTCTGCCAGCGCCACTCGGGCACCAGGTTGCTGTTGAGGCGGGTGATGAAGTAGGCCTCCGGGAACGCCGGGTTGTAGGCCGTACGGTCCTCCGGGCAGAAGACCGGGTCGTTGCAGTAGGAGCCGGCCTCGCCGTACTGGTTGTCCTTGGTGAGGATGGAGTAGGTGCCGTCGTGGACGTAGAGGGCCGGCGTGTCGTCCCAGCCGAAGCGGTAGCCGGCCTGGTACGCGCCGGTGGAGCTGAACTTCATCAGGTGGCCCTGGGCGTAGTTGTACCGGGTGTAGGCGCCGTAGAGGATGCTGCCGTCCGGCGCCACGACGGGCGAGGAGGTCGAGTCGTCGAGCACGCGGCCGGCACCCGGCCGGTTCTGCGCCGGATCGACGCCGGTGGTCGCGCCGACGCTGCAGCCGTTCGGCGTGCCGTTGGGCGGCAGCAGGACGTTGCAGCCGTCGTTGAAGCGATCGCGCAGCGAGGCCGTCCACTTCGGCGTCAGGTTGGGGTTGACGGCGACGAGGTAGCCGTGGCGGGTCCACAGGTGGGCGACGCTGATCGTATAGATCGTGCCGTTCGGAGCCACGGCCGGGGCGACGTTGAGCCCGGGGCGCTGCGAGCCGCACTGCACCGTGTTCGGCACGGCGTCCGGCGCCGGCGGCCAGGGGAGCTGGTTGATGTTGAACACGCCGAGGCACTTGTCATTGCCCGCGGGCGCGCCCGGCGTCAGCGAGGCGAAGGTGGCCGTCTGGAAGGTGCCATTGGCCGCGATCTTCACCAGCCAGGAGTTGTTGACGTCGGAGTTCCAGGCATTGCCGTGGGTGAGCTTGATGGCGTTGTAGTAGACGTTGCCGGCGGAGTCGACCGTCAAGGGGCCGGCCACGAAGATGTCCTGATCAATGGCGCCGAAGGGCGAGATGCGCGCCAATTGCGCGCCCGTCGTCTTGTTCAGCTTGAACACCGAGCCGCCGGCGCCCGGTACGTAGATGAAGGAGCCGGACAGCGCGGCATGGAACACCGGCTCCCAGAAAGGGCCGCCGAGGTTGGTGCCGAAAGGCTCGGGCTTCCAATCGCTCTCGAAGCTCCATTTCTCCACGAGGTGACCGCCCTGCCATTGCAGCCGCTTTTCGTTCCAGATCTGCGTGTCCCAGTGCGGGACATCCGTAAAGACGCCGCTCTTGAACTCCATGTAGACATTGTTGCCGTCGAGCAGAGGTACCTGGTAATGGACCAGCAGGTCGGTATCGCTCTGAGGATCGGCCTTCTCGGCGTCGACGAACGGGTCGTAGACGACATCCTCGAGGATGTGCGTCGCCGTCTGACCCACGGCGCTCGTCGCGTTGGTGTGCTGCGCGTTCTTTCCCCACTGCGCCCAGTCCTGCGACCAGGCCGGCATGCTGGCCATGACCAAACCTACGAAGACCACCAATAGACTCTTTCGCATTCCACTACCTCCTCCCAGGTTCCCCTGGAGAAAAGTGATGCTAAAACTGCAAGTGCGTCGAAAAACCGAAACCGAGACTAAGGACTCGGTCAAATGATGGAATGCCGCGGGCTGCGAGAAGCTTGGCCCCGCCGGAAGGTGCTGTCGAGAGGAAGATCTTCGGGGCGCGGCAGGCCGCGCCCCGGCGGACTTGCGACTCGGGACTAGTGGTCTTCGCCGACGACGAAGAGGTGGCCGTCGTTCTGAGCCAGGATCTTGCCGTCCTGGTCCAGGGACAGGGGGGTATAGGCCGCGCCCAGGGCGGTATTCAGGAAGAGCCGCTCGCGCAGCGTGCCGTTGGGACGGATGACGTAGACGTTGCCGTCCTCGCTGTTGTTGTAGATGTTGCCGATTTTATCCACGGCCGGCCCGTTGACGCACCACTCGAAGCCCGCCGGGTGGTCGGAGACGCAGGTGATGTGGCCGTGAGAGTCGCGGCTGCAGCTCTGGGTGTTGGTGTTCTGCCACCGCCAGTCGATCTGCAGGTTGCTGTTCAAGCGGGTGATGAAGTAGGCCTCCGGGAAGCCCGGGTTGGTGGCGGTGCGATCCGGCGGGCAGAGAACCTCGTCGTCGCAATAAGAGCCGAGGCCGCTGTACTGGTTGTCCTTCTGGAGCACCGAGTACGTTCCGTCGTGGCTGTAGATCGCCGGAGTGATGTCCCAGCCGAAGCGGTACGAGGACAGGAACTGACCGCTGGAGCTGAACTTCATCATGTGCCCCTGGGCATAGTTGTAGCGGGTGTAGGCTCCGTAGAGGACGCTGCCGTCCGGAGCGACGACGGGCGAAGAGGTCGAGTCGTCGATCACGCGGCCCGCGCCGTTCCGGTTCTGCGACGGATCGACGCCGGTGTGGGAGCCGTTGCGGCAACCGTTCGGCTGGCCGTTGGGCGGAATGAGGACGTTGCAGCCGTCATGGAACCGGTCGCGCAGGGAAGCGGCCCACTTCGGCGTCAGGTTGGAGTTGACCGCGAGCAGGTACGACTGCCGGTCCCAGAAGTGAGCGAGGGTGACGACGTAGATCGTGCCATCCGGCGCCACGGCCGGCGAGGCGTTGGCCGGCGGACGCTGCGAGCCGCAGGTCACCGTGCCCGGCACGGCGTTCGGGCTCGGCGGCCAGGGCAGATCGGCGGGATCGAAAATGCCCAGGCACTGATCCGTGCCATGCGGAGCGCCTGAATTCAGCGTGGCATAGGTGGCGGTCTTCACCGTGCCGTTGGCCGAGATCTTGACCAGCCACGAGTTGACGACGTCCACGTCCCAGGGATTGGTGGGATCGAGCTTGAGGACGTTGTAGTAGACGTTGCCCGAGCCGTCCACCGTGGGCGGCGCGACCGAGTAGGTGTTGGGGTCGAGAGTGTTGCCGAAAGGCTTGAAGCGCGTCACCAGGGAGCCGCTGTTCTTGTTCACCTTGAAGATCGAGCCGCCGGCACCCGGGATGTAGATGAACGAGCCCGACAGGGCGGCATGGAAGACGGGCTCGAAGAACGGCCCGTTGCCGGTGTCGAGACTGAGGAAGGGCACCGGCTTCCAGTCGCTCGTGAAGGTCCACTTCTCCACCAGGTGGCCATGGTCCCAGTCGAGCTTCTTCTCGTTCCAGATCTGCGTATTCCAGTGCTGGATGTCCGTATAGGCCCCGGTCTTGAACTCCATGAACACGTCGTCGCCGTCGAGCAGAGGCGCCTGGTAATGGGCCAGGAGGTCGCCGCCGGCGAAGGGATCGGCTTTCTCCGCCTCGACGAACGGGTCATAGATGACGTCGTCGAGGATGCGATTCGCATGCTGGCCGACGACGTTGGTCGCGCCGGTATGCTGCGGGTTCTTCCCCCATTGCTGCCAGTCCTGTGACCAGGCCGGCAGGCTGGCCGTCAAAAATACAGCGAACAACACCAGCGAGCTTCTCCGCATGTGCATGTTAGGACCTCCTTCCCAGGTTCTCTGGGGAAAAAGCGGTGACATGAACCGCACGTGCTCCACAAGGCTGAATTGAGGCGCCGGCTGGAGGAGCCGGAAGAGCTTCGTCATCACAGTGAGGGGAAAATTCAGGGTCGGACGCATGTCTGGCTCCGAAGCACCGTGAGGTGGAGCCCGACACTATGCCGAGCCCCGGGAAGCTGTCAAGTGATTGCGGTTAAAGGAGTTTGGCGCAGATAGGAAAGCAAAAAAAGTCCGGAAGAGGGAGCTTCCTCCGTGTCTGGACCTCACTAGAGTTCGTCCTGGAAGAACCGGCCGCAGGCGTGGGGGAGGGCTGGCGGGGGAGACAATCAAGAAATGACAAACCCGTCCCGTTCCTGGAGCCGCGGGGGCTCCAGGAGGCGGAACGGGCGGTGGGCCGCCGGGGCTAGGCGGCGGTGGCCATCTGCTTGCGCCACTTGGCGAAGAGGGCGCGGGCCTCCTCTTCGTTGTCCGCGAACTGGACGGGGTTCTTCTCCGGGCCCATGCGGAACAAGTTGGCGGCGGTGAGCAGGAGCTTGGCCAGCACGCGGGCGCGCAGCGGAGCGTTGAAGACGACCGTGCCCCGTACGGGAAGAAGCTTGACCGTCGCCGAGGCCTCGCGGCGCACGGCGGCCGGTAGATCCTCCAACTCCGTCAAGTTGATCCAGTAGAAGAAATACTCGACCTCTTTGGCGAAGTCGAGGTGGGCCTGGTTGATCTCCCGGCACTCCTCGAGAGTGACCTCACCCACCAGCTTCATGTGCACGATGTCCGGAAGCTCCAGACTGGTACTCTGACGACCACACTGAACGGTTCTCGACGTCGACATTCGCGGCGTTCCTCCTCGGAGGCGCAACGGCCTGAAAAGCCAAACAAAAGAAGTTGGCGGCTATCATAGAGAAGCCGCAGAGATTTCTCAAGAGCCGGACCAAAGAATCCGCCCCCCGGGGCTGCTATGCTCGCCGGACGGAGGCCCGCGGCCCCCGAGATTTCGAGTCTGGAGGACTGGCGATGAGCGAGGATCTGCGGTATCCCGTGGGCAAGCTGCAGGAGGAGGGTCCCCTCGGCGACGAGCGGCGATTGGAGCTCATCGAGCAGATCGCCGAAGCTCCGGAGCGGCTGCGCGCCGCCGTCCACGGCCTGAGCTCCGAGCAGCTCGACACCCCCTACCGGCACGGCGGCTGGACCGTCCGGCAGGTGCTGCACCACGTCCCCGACAGCCACCTCAACGCCTACGTGCGATTCAAGCTGGCTCTCACCGAGGACTCTCCCACCATCAAGCCCTACGCCGAGGACCTCTGGGCGGCGTTACCGGACACCGGCCGCACGGCGCCGGAGATCTCGCTCGCCCTGCTCGACGCCCTGCACAAGCGCTGGGTCATCCTGCTGCGCACGATCGATGCCGCCGGCTGGTCCCGCACCCTGCGGCATCCGGAGAGAGGGCTCCTCACCCTCGACCAGGTGCTCGTCACCTACGCCTGGCACGGGCGTCACCACGTGGCCCACATCACCTCGCTGCGCGAGCGCGAGGGTTGGGGCTAGTTTTTGGGGGGTCGAGCCGCCGTGAGCGCCGAGCCCTTCCGCGACAACGCCGTGCTCCTCACCGGGGCCTCGCGGGGAATCGGCCGCGAGATGGCCCTCCAGCTTGCCGCCCAAGGCGCGCGGCTCGTTTTGTCAGCCCGCGAGGCGGGGCCGCTCGAGGCCGTCGCCGCGCAGTGCCGGGCCCTGGGCGCCACGGCCTTGGCGATTCCGGCCGACGTCGCCGAGGAGGCTCAATGCGGCGGGCTCGTCCGGGACGCCGTCGCCGCCCTGGGCCGCCTCGACACGCTGATCAACAACGCGGGCATCGGCATGTGGGCTCGCTTCGACGAGGTGACGGACCTCGCCATCTTCGACCGGCTGATGCGGGTCAACTATCTGGGAAGCGTCTACTGCACCTGGCATGCCCTGCCGCATTTGAAGCGTACCCTTGGCCGGATCGTGGGGGTGTCGAGTCTGACGGGGAAGACGGGAGTGCCCACCCGCTCCGGCTACGCCGCCAGCAAGCATGCCATGGCGGGCTTCTTCGACTCGCTGCGCATCGAGCTCACCGGTTCGGGCGTCACGGTGACGATGGTCTATCCAGGCTTCGTGGCCACCGAGATCCGCGAGCGGGCCTTCGGCGGCGACGGCCGCCCCCTGGGCAAGAGTCCCGTCCGCGAAGGCGAGGTGATGACGGCCGAGACCTGCGCCCGCCTGATCCTCGCCGCCGCCGCGGATCGCCGTCGCGAGCTGGTGATGACCCGTCGCGGGCGGCTCGGGATGTGGCTCAAGCTGCTCGCCCCCGGTCTCGTGGACCGCATCGCCCGCCGTGCGATCGAGCAGGGGAAGTAAATAGCCCGGGGAAATTTCAGATCTGCCGCGAGGTGAACCGCATGACGGCTCTACGGCACATCCTTGCCATCCTCCTGCTGCCCACGACGGTCACTCTGGTGGTGCCGTACCTCATCCTCTCCTCCCGCCCGGCGGGCCTGGGGTGGGTGCCGGCTGCGACTCCCCTGGATTGGACCGCGATCCTCGCCGGGGCCTGCGTGCTGGCAGCGGGGTTGGGACTGATCTGTACGACGGTCTGGCAGTTCGCGACCCGGGGGCGCGGAACGCTGGCGCCGTGGGACCCGCCGAAGCATCTCGTGGTGGCGGGGGTGTACCGGTACGTCCGCAACCCGATGATCACCGGCGTGATCCTGGTCCTCCTCGGCGAGGCGCTGGTGCTGCGGTCCGGTGCGGTGTTGAACTGGGCGGCCTTGTTTTTCGCGATCAACGCTACCTACATTCCTCTGCTTGAGGAGCCGTTGCTGGAGAGGCGGTTTGGCAACGAGTACAGTGAATACAAAGCGCACGTGCCGAGGTGGTTGCCTCGAGTCACGGCGTGGGAGCCCCGGTCATGAAGAGCTTTGGGCTGTTTCTTGCTGCTCTGCTTGCCTTGCCGGCGGCTCCCCGGCCGCCCGGTCCTGGAGGGCCTCGTCACTTCCTGGTCGGGGCCGCTCCGGCGAGCGTCGCCATCGCGGACTTCAATCGCGACGGGAAGCCCGATCTCGCCGTCGCGAACAACGGGAGCGGCGACGTGACGGTGCTTCTCGGCGATGGCAAAGGGGGCTTTGCGCCCGCTGCTGGCTCGCCTTTTCCCGCGGGGAAGAACCCGAACGACATCGCGGTGGGCGATTTCGATGGCAACGGGACGCTCGACCTCGCGTTCCCGAATCACGACACGCACGGCGTCACCGTGCTGCTCGGAGACGGGAAGGGAGGATTCCGTCCGGCCGCAGGCTCTCCCTTCACGGTCGCGAGCCGGCCCCACCCGCACGGCATCGCCGCGGGCGACTTCAACGGCGACGGCCGGCTCGACCTCGCGGTGGAGAGTTGGGGGGACAACGCGGTCGAGGTCCTCTTCGGTACCGGCAAGGGAGGTTTCACGTCTCCCGGCCGCAGGTTCGCGGTCGGACGGATGCCCTACCAGCGGCTGCGGAGCGCCGACGTCAATCGCGACGGCAAGCCAGACCTCCTGACGACGAATTTCGAGGGGAACAGCGTGAGCGTCCTCCTGGGAGACGGCAAGGGCGGCTTCACGAACGCTCCGGGCTCGCCGTTCCCCGCGGGGCGGTCCCCGTTCTGCCAGGCGATCGCGGACGTGAATGGAGACGGGAAGCCCGACGTCGTGATCGGTGGCTTCTCCGGCCATCCCGAAGATCCCTCCGCGGATGGAGTCAGCGTCCTGCTCGGCGACGGAGCGGGCGGTTTCCGGTTGCTGGCCGGTCCTCCCTTCGCGGCAGGGCGCACGCCCGTCGCCGTCGCCATGGGCGACTTGAACGGCGATGGCGTTCCGGAGATCGCGGTGGCGAACATGGCCGGAGATACCGCCACGGTCCTTTCCCGCGGGCCGAACGGGCGCTACCTGAAGACCGCGACGATTCCCGCCAGCGGCGCGGAGGCGGTCGCCATCGGCGACCTGAACCATGACGGTAAGGGAGACCTCGTCATCGCCGCGCTGAAGAGCAATGAAGTGCTTGTGGTCTTGGGAAAGTAAGACGCGGCAGGCGGCCGGATGACCAGCCACCTGTCCGCTCGTTCATGGAAGGTTTTAGCTCTCAGAGCCGCAGGCAGTGAGGCAGCGGTTGAGGTTGTCGTCGCAGGAGACGAAGCAGGGGTTCTTGCTGCAAATCTGCTGGCACTGAACGTACTGCGAGTGGCAGTCGTTCTCGCACTGCGTGGCCGCGGAGCTGTTGCTGGCTGTCAGGGCCGTAACCGCCAAACCGAGCGCGAAGCTCAGCATCATCATCTTTTTTCTCATGTTATTCTCCTCTCAGAAGTAGTGAGGGTGACAGCTTTCACAATGGATAACGGATGAGAACGGTGATAATTCCCGCCAAGTCTGATCAATCGGCCGAACGCAGTCCTGATAAGCTTTTGGCGAGCCGATGACTGGTGAATTTTTGACAGAAAATGATGAAAATGGGGAAAAATAAAAAGGAAAAATCGGTAAGATTTCCAATGTTATTCCATCCGATTGGGGATCTGGTATCGAGGAGACCGGGAGCCCCGAGAGGCGGTATCGCCCCGCCGTAGGGAGGTGACGTTTCTGCCGTTCCGCCGCGCACGCAACTTGCAAGCCTCCCCGGGCCGGTTTGTCATTGCGAGGGAGAGAGCCGATGAAGATTCATCCAGGAGCGCCGTTTCCCCTGGGCGCCACGTATGGCGGCGCGGGGACCAACTTTTCCATCTTCTCGGAGGTGGCCGAGCGCGTCGAGCTCTGCCTCTTCGACGCCCAGGAGCAGGAGACCCGGATCGAGCTTCCCGAGGTCACCGGCTTCTGCTGGCACGGCTATCTGCCCAACGTCGTGCCCGGCCAGCGCTACGGCTTTCGCGTCCATGGGCCCTGGATGCCGTCGGAGGGGCAGCGCTGCAATCCCGCGAAGCTCCTTCTCGATCCCTATGCCAAGGCGATCGACGGCCAGGTACAGTGGCACGAGGCCACGTTTCCCTACCACTTCGACGATCCGGACGGCTCGCGCAACGATCTGGACAGCGCTCCCTACATGCCCCGATGCGTGGTCATCAACCCGTTCTTCGACTGGGGAAGCGACCGCACGCCCGGCCGGCCGGCCCATGAGTCGGTGATCTACGAGGTCCACGTCAAGGGCTTCACCCAGCGCCACCCAGCGATCCCCGAGGAGGCGCGGGGCAGCTACTCGGCGCTGGTCGATCCCGCGGCTCTCGCTCACCTCAAGCGGCTGGGAGTGACGGCCGTCGAGCTTCTCCCCGTCCACCAGTTCGTCCAGGACAAGAACCTGCTGGACCGCGGCCTGCGCAACTACTGGGGCTACAACTCGATCGCCTACCTGGCGGCGCACAACGAGTACGCCGCGTCCGGCGGCTCGACGGGCCAGCAGGTGCAGGAGCTCAAGCACATGGTCAAGACCCTCCATCAGGAGGGGATCGAGGTCATTCTCGACGTGGTCTACAACCACACGGCTGAGGGCAACCATCTGGGCCCGGTGCTCTCCCTGAAGGGGATCGACAACGCCGCCTACTACCGCCTGATGCCGGACGACCGGCGCTACTACATGGATTACACCGGCACCGGCAACAGCCTCAACATGCGGCACCCGCACGTGCTGCAGCTCATCATGGACTCGCTGCGCTACTGGGTGCTCGACATGCACGTGGACGGCTTCCGCTTCGATCTCGCCTCGACGCTCGCCCGCGAGCTGCACGACGTGGACCGCCTGTCCGCCTTCTTCGACATCATTCAGCAGGACCCGGTGATCAGCCGGGTCAAGCTCATCGCCGAGCCCTGGGACGTGGGGGAGGGTGGCTACCAGGTGGGCAACTTCCCGCCGTTGTGGTCCGAGTGGAACGCACAGTACAGGGACACGGTGCGCGACTACTGGCGCGGGGAGCCGCAGACCCTGGGCGACTTCGCCAACCGTTTTACCGGCAGCCCGGACCTGTACGCCACCACCGGCCGGCGCCCCTCGGCGAGCGTCAACTTCGTCACCGCCCACGACGGTTTCACCCTGCGCGATCTCGTCTCCTACAACGACAAGCACAACGAGGCGAACGGCGAGGACAACCGCGACGGCGAGAGCCACAACCGCTCCTGGAACTGCGGCGTCGAGGGTCCCACCGACGACGCGGAGATCGACAATCTGCGCTTCCGGCAGCAGCGCAACTTCCTGGCGACGCTCTTCCTCTCGCAGGGCATCCCCATGCTGCTGGGCGGCGACGAGATGGGGCGCACGCAAGGGGGGAACAACAACGCCTACTGCCAGGACGACGAGACCTCCTGGTTCGATTGGGAGTCGGCCGACGAGTACCTGATCGACTTCACGGCCCGTCTCATCGCCTTCCGGCGCGAGCACCCGGTCTTCCGCCGTCGCGGCTGGTTCCTCGGCAAGGCCATCCACGGCGAGAGCGTGCGGGACCTCGGCTGGTTCCGGCCAGACGGCGAGCTGATGACGGAGGAGGACTGGCGGAGTGGCTTCGCCCGGTCACTCGGCGTCTTCCTGAACGGCGACGCCATTCCCGGGCTCGATCCCCGCGGCGAGCGGGTGGTGGACGACACCTTCTACATCCTCTTCAACGCCCACCACGAGGCCATCCCCTTCCGTCTCCCCGCCCGTGCCGACTGGGGCGAGCGCTGGACGAGGGTCTTCGACACGGCGCTGGACGGCGTCAAGCAGACGGACGAGACGTTCGAGGCCGGCGGTGAGGTGCCGGTCGAGGGACGGTCGGTGGTGGTGCTGATGCGGGTGGCGGCGCCGGTCTGAGAGTGAATGACCTGTCTCCGGCCTATCTTGCCGCCTCGCGCAGCCTCTCCACGTCCCGCAGGGGAGGCTGTCCGAACAGCCTTTTGTACTCCCGACTGAACTGCGAGGCGTCGTCGTAACCCACCCGGTAGCCGGCGCTGGCGGAATCCAGGTTCTCGCCGAGCATGATGCGCCGGGCCTCCTGGAGCCGGAGCTGTTTCTGGAACTGCAGGGGGCTCATCGCCGTGACCGCCTTGAAGTGGTGGTGAAAGCCCGAGACGCTCATCCCGATCTCCCGCGCCAGGCTGTCGATTCGTAGCGGCTGGTTGAACTCCCTGCGGAGCCGCTCGACGGCGTCCGCGATGCGGTCGGTGTGGCCGCCCAGGAGCGCCAAGTGACGGAGCCGGTTTCCCTGGTCTCCCATCAGCAGCCGGTAGACGATCTCCCGCGTGATCAGCGGCCGCAGAACCCGCTCTTCGGCGGGCGAGTCCAGGAGGCGCGCCAGGCGTACCACGGTATCCAGCAGGTTCGCGTCCAGCGGGCTCACGTCGATCGCCCGCACGTCGCCCCGGTTCCCTGATGAGAGATGACCCGCCTCCACCATCACCGAGCCGACGAGAGCCGGGTCGAGCTCTAGGCGGAGGCTCAGATACGGCCGTTCCGCCGACGCCTCGAGGACCTGTCCCACGACAGGCAGCTCTACGGTGGCGAGCAGATAATGGGCCGGGTCATAGCGGTAGCGGCTGTCCCCCAGCAGCAACTCCTTGCTCCCCTGCGCGATCACGCAGAAGGAAGGCTTGGAGACTCCATAGAGCGGTCCCGTTGGGATTGAGTAGCGATTGAGGTGGAGCCCCTTCAGCGGCTCAACCGCGCCGTCCTCCGGGATGGCCCGCGCGATGCGTTCCGCGAGCTCCTCCCGGTAAGCGTACGCCCGGTGCATTCCTGGCTCCGATTGGTGGCGTGTCGAGTCCATGTTCTTATCCTAGCCCCCTCCTGTGGACTCTGGATACTTTTCGAAGTGTTTTGCAGGATCGTCTAAGGATCTTCGAGGATCGTCATACCGCCCCGTGCCTCGGAGCCCTTACCCTGGGCATCGTCGGGGAGCGTGAAAAAGGAGATGTCATGAGGAACAGGAAGATTTGGTTGATCACTGGCGCCGGCCGTGGCATGGGCGTCGAGCTCGCCAAGGCTGCTCTTGACGCCGGCCATTCGGTCGTGGCGACCGGCCGGAACCCGGACGCCGTCGCCAAGGCCGTGGGTGAGTCGGACGACCTGCTGGTCGTCAAGCTGGACATCACCAGTCGCGCCGATGCTGGCGCGGCGGCGGCGGCGGCTGTCGACCGCTTCGGCCGTATCGACGTGCTGGTCAACAACGCCGCCAACTTTTATGCGGGCTACTTCGAGGAGCTGACGCCGGAGCAGATCGAGCAGCAGTTGGCGACGAGCCTCATCGGCCCGATGAACGTCACCCGCGCCGTCCTGCCGGTCATGCGAAAGCAGCGCTCGGGGCACATCATCTCCATCTCGTCGAGCGCGGGCCTCGTCGGCTTTGAGTTCTGCACCGCCTACGCCGCGTCGAAGTTCGGCCTGGAGGGGTGGATGGAGTCGCTGCAGCCCGAGGTTGCACCGTTCGGCATTACCACCACCCTCGTCAATCCGGGGTTCTTCCGCACGGAGCTCCTCACGCAGGAGTCGACGGCCTACGCTGCGCCGTCGCTCGAGGATTACGCGGAGCGCACAGCGGCGCAGCAGGAGTGGTGGAAGGCCCAGAACGGCCGGCAGGGCGGCGATCCGGCCAAGCTCGCGCGGGCGCTGGTCACGATCGCGAGCGAAGAGCAGCCGCCGCGCCGCTTCATCGCCGGCTCCGACGCCATCGCCACCGCCGAGCAGAAGATCGCCGCTCTCAAGGCGCAGATCGAGGCCTATCGCGAGCTGTCCACGTCGCTCGCTTTCGACGAGGATCGTCATACCGCCCGCTGAAGGGCGAGGAGAAACCGATGCAGAAACGGAAACTTGGCAACAGCGGCCTTGAAGTCTCGGCCCTCGGGTACGGCTGCATGGGCCTGAACTTTGGCTACGGTCCGGCCACGGACAAGCAGGAGGCGATCTCGCTGATCCGGTCGGCCGTCGATCTAGGCGTGACGTTCTTCGACACCGCCGAAGTCTACGGTCCGTTCACGAACGAGGAAGTGGTGGGCGAAGCCCTGGCTCCCTCCCGGGACCAGGTGGTGATCGCCACCAAGTTCGGGTTCAATTTCGACAACGGGAAGCAGGCCGGCCTGAACAGCCGGCCCGAGCACGTCAAGGAGGTCGCGGAAGCCTCGCTCAAGCGGCTGAAGACTGATTGGATCGATCTCTTCTACCAGCACCGCGTCGATCCGGAGGTGCCGATCGAAGACGTGGCGGGGGTGGTGAAGGAGCTGATTCAGGAGGGCAAGGTCAGGCACTTCGGCCTCTCGGAGGCCGGCGTGCGGACCATCCGTCGCGCGCACGCCGTACAGCCCGTCACGGCCCTTCAGAGCGAGTACTCGCTGTGGTGGAGAGAACCCGAAGCGGAGATCATCCCGACCCTCGAAGAGCTGGGAATCGGCTTCGTTCCCTTCAGCCCGCTGGGCAAGGGCTTCCTCACAGGCAAGATCGACGAGAGCACCACCTTCGACAGCACCGACTTCCGCAACACCGTCCCCCGCTTCGCTCCGGAGGCCCGGAAGGCGAACCAGGGGCTGGTCGATCTGCTCGGGAGCATCGCTCAGCGCAAGAACGCGACGCCCGCCCAGATCGCGCTCGCCTGGCTCCTCGCACAGAAGCCCTGGATCGTGCCGATCCCCGGCACCACGAAGCTGCATCGTTTGCAGGAGAATGTCGCGGCGGTTGCCGTCGAGCTCACCGAGGGCGATCTCCGCGATATCGAAAGCGCCGCGTCCCAGATCACGGTGCAAGGGGCTCGGTACTCGGAAGGCGCGCAGCGAATGATCAACCGTTGAGCGGGCCATGGCGGCAATGGAGGAAGCGGCATGCGAGTTGGAATTCTGGGCTCGGGATTGATGGGCGGCAAGCTCGGGACGATCTTCGCGCGTGCGGAGCACGAGGTGGTATTCAGTTATGCGCGCCGTGACGAAAAGCTGAGAGAGCTCGCACGAGAGGCGGGCGAGAACGCGCGAGCGGGCACGCCGAAGGAGGCCGCGCAGGAAGCCGACGCTCTCCTGCTGGCTGTGCATTGGTCTCGAATGGACGACGTCCTGGCGCAGGCCGGCGACTTGTCGGGAAAGGTGATCGTGACCTGCTCGCTCCCGATGAACGCCGACGACACCGGGCTCGTCCTCGGCCGCACGGCCTCGGGCGCGGAGGAGCTCGCGAAGAGGGTTCCCGAAGCGCGAGTCGTCTGTGCTTTCAACACCGTGCCGAGCGAGGTGCTCTTCGGCGTTTTCGAGGCCCGGCGCAAAGCCACCCGGCCCAGTCTCGTATACTGCGGGGACGATGCGGGCAGCAAAGAGATCGCTGCCGAGCTGATCCGTGACGCGGGTTTCGATCCCGTGGATGCCGGTCCCTTGCGGATCGCCCGCTACACCGAGCCGTTCGCATTGCTGGTTGGTCAGCTCGCCTACGAAGGAAGCGATGGGCCGGAGGTGGCGTATCGTTTCGAGTGGCTTGGCAAGTAGGCGAGCAGCGACGAACAGTACAAGAAGAGGTAGCTTCAACATGCCGGCTGTTTCCATCCGCCCCGCGGCGCCCGCGGACCTCCAAGCCATCGGCCGGCTCGGCGCGCTCCTCGTCCGCGTGCACCACGACTTCGACCCGGACCGCTTCATCGCCGCGACGCCGCAGACCGAGCAAGGATACGGCTCGTTTCTCGGGGCGCAGCTCGCTAAGCCGAACATCGTCATCCTTGTCGCCGAGCGCGACTGCGAGGTGATTGGCTATACGTACGCGGGAGTCGAGGGGACTGATTACATGTCGCTTCGCGGGCCGGCGGGCGTGCTGTATGACATCGTGGTCGATCCCGCCCATCGCGAGCAGGGCGTCGGCCGGGTGTTGCTCGATGCGACCCTGGAGGCGCTCAAGGCGAGAGGCGCGCCCCGGGTCGTGCTCTCGACGGCAGAGCGGAACGAGTCCGCGCAGCGCCTTTTCGCCCGCGCGGGATTCCGGCGGACGATGATCGAGATGACTCGGGAGTCAGGCGCGGGCCAATCGTCACCTACCGATAAAACCGCGCCGTGATCGTCTTGCCGCCCTCTTCGTCGCGATATTCGAGGCGGTCGGCGAGGCGGGCGACGGCGCCCAGACCGGTGCCGATGCCGCCGCGGCGCAGATAGAGGGCGGGATCGATGGGTCCCTGGTCGTCGTTGCCGTCGATCATCGCCAGCTTGAGGTCCCGGATGGGAGGGCCGACGTCGTGGGCTTCGACGGTGATCTCGCCGTAGGGAGGCGAGTCGGGATCGAGGGTCAGGATGATCTCGCCCTGGATCCCGTGCTTGACGATGTTCGAGGCCAGCTCCGAGACGACGATGGCCAGCTCCCCGGCGCGGCGCGCGTCGAGACCGAACTCACGCGCCATGCGGCCGGCATGACTGCTCACGACGATCACTTCGTTCCGGCCCCGGATGGGGAACGCCTTCCCGCTCAACAGCCTGCCCTCCGGGCTTCGGGAAAGCTCCCGGAGCACCCGCTAGATCTCGCTGTCCCGGCGGGCGAAGTGAGACTTCTGCTGCACCACGAGCTGCTCCGTCTCGCGCAGGTAGAGCTGCAGGGCATCACGCAGGCTGCGCAGGGTGCGCACACCGGTGAGGTCGACGCCGATGTGGGTGAGGGTCTGCGCGATCCCTGGATTGATGCCGCTGACGATGCACTCGGCGCCCAGCAGGCGTACGGCGCGGGCCATCTTGATGAAGTGGTCGGCCGTCTTGGTGTCCATCACGTCGATGCCGGTGATGTCCACGATGGCCATGCGGGCCTGCTTGGAGACGATGGTCTCGAGCAGCGTCTCGGTCATCTCGGCGCTGCGCTGGCTGTCGACGACGCCCACCACGGGCAGGCAGAGCACGCCCTGCCAGACCTCGATGATGGGAGTGGAGAGCTCGCGGATGGCCGCCTGCTGCATCTCGATGGTTTCGAGCTTGGCCTCCAGCTCGCGGTTGGCGGCCTCCTGCTGGGTGAGCGCCCGGTTGAGCTCGGACTTCGCCTCGCCGAGCTCGCGGACGAAGATGGAGAAGGCGGTCTCCAGCTCGGAGAACTCGTCCTTCTCATTGGAGAGCTGCAGCAGGGCGAGGCACGAGTCGAACTCGTCGACGCTCGCGTAAGAGAGTGCCTCGATCACCGACTGGAGTCGGCTGGATGCGACGTTGACGTGGGGCACTTCGGTCTGGTCCATACCTTTTTTCCTCGCCATACCCTTTCTCGTTGGACAGGCTTACTTCGCAAAAGTTATTTCGCAAACATTGTACGCCGAGAGGCGATCCATTGACGGCCTTCGTCCTCGGTATCGAAGAAGGCGATCGGATTCAGGTTCGAATCACGGCGGAACAGGTTGATGGCGGTGATCACCAGCTTGGTGACGACCTTGGCCTTGAGCGGCGCCTTGATGACGGCCATGCCGCGCAGCGGAATCTCCTTCAGGGTCTCGGCGACGGCCCGGCGTCCCTCGGGAGCGATGTTGTCGAGCTTCTCGGCGTCGATGAGGAAGAACAGCATGTTCCTGCCCTTGGAAAAGTCCATCTGGCGCCGGAGCAGCTCGAGGGCATCCTCCGTCGAGGCGCTGCCGCCGAAGCTCATGAAGATGATGTCCGGCTCCTCGAAGTAAGTGACGTGCTTGCCGGCGATGGAGTTCGCCGGGTTGGTCCGTTCGTCGCGCAACGCTGCCATGAGTAAAAAACCCTCCAATCAGAAGACATGGAAAAAAACGAGCTTCATCACTTCACTTTGACTTCGCTGGGCCGGGCGGCCCAGGGCTGGCCGGTCGAATCGGCCAGCAGAGCCGACTCGCCGAAGCCGACGACGAGGGCGGTGGCGTCGTCGTGCTCCCGTCCCCAGTGCTCGACGATGCGGCGCGCCACCGTTTCCGGCGGCCCGGGCAGGCACGATTTCAGGTTGCCCCGAGTCGAGACGCCGTCGCTCATCAGGCAATAGATGTCGCCGGGCTTCATGGTCACGCTCATCACTTTGAACGAGCGCAGGTTGTGGCCCACGATGCCGGCCAGGCAGAAGACGCTGGGGGGCGGACCGTTGAGCGACTGCACTTCGATGTTGCCGATGCCGCAGAACTCTCCCGCGCCCTGTGCGTCCACCTTGAGCACGCCGACGGCGGCGCCGCGGGTGATGCGCAGCTCCTCGTGGCAGCGCCGCAGGATGGCCTCCACCGACTTGTCGGCGAGGTCGCGGATGACCTCGGAGGCGCGCTCGGCCGCCACCGAGGACTCGTAGCCATGGCCGAGCCCGTCGACCACGGCGGTCAGCACCGTCCCGTCGCGTTCCTCGATCACGAAACTGTCGCCACAGATCGAAAGCCCCTTGTAAGGGCGACTGAATCCACCGGTCTTCAACGTTCCCCCTTGAACACGCAGGTCACGGTGGTGCCGAGGCCTGGACGCGTGTCGAGATGGAAGACGTCCACCAGCTTCTTGACCGCGACCAGACCCTTGCCCATTCCGCGCTGCGATTTGTAGGTGCCGGCCCAGATCTCCTCGAGCTTCGCGTTCGGGATACCCGGACCCTGGTCGGTGGCGATGATCTGCAAGCCGATCACCCCTCGGTCGTCCTTGAGGGAGCGCAATTCGACGGTGCCGTTGCCGGCGTAGAAAATGATGTTGCGGGCGAGCTCGGAGACCGCCGTCGCCACCTTCACCGAGGCGAACTTGGAGAGGCCGATGCGCACCGCTTCGCTCCACGCTTCCAGCCGGGCGGTGGCAATGTCCTTCTCCTGCTCGATGGGGAGCTTGCGGGGCGACGGCAGTGCCGTCACCGAGCCGCCGCCGCCGCTCGTCACGCCCGCGGTCGGGCTGCCGTCCGCGGTCAGCGCCTTGGCGATCGCGGCGATGAGCTGCGAGCTGTTGCTGCGCGCGAAGAGGCGCACCGAGTTTTCGAGCTCGGAGAGGATGGTGGCCCGGTCCCCCGGGGTGAGCTGTTGGATCGGGGTTGTGGCGAGGCCGCCCAGACGGTTGAAGATGCTCCGCTGGGTGATCGACGAGATCGTCCCCGCGAGGATCGCCCCGACCTCTTTCTCGACGGTTTTCACAGTAGCTCGAGCCTCTCCAGGGCGAGATCCAGGTTGAGCGCGGTGTGGACCGAGTCGAGCTCGACGCCCATCTCGATCAGGGTCATCGCCACCGCTGGGCGGATGCCGACGATGAAGCACTCGGCTCCCATGAAGCGTACCGACTTGCCGATGTCGTTCAGGATGCGGGTGATGTAGCTGTCGATCACCTCCACCGCCGAGACGTCCAGGATCACCCCGCGGGCGTTGACGAGTCGCACGCGGGCCATTAGCGAATCCTGGAGGTCCAGAGCGAGCCGGTCGTGGAGCTCGGTCTGAATGCTCACCAGAAGGCAGTTGCGGATCTGGATGATGGGTAGCTCTTGCTCCACAGGCGCTCCGATCACGAGTCGACGTCGGCTCTGGCGGTCCGAGGCCCGGCACCTGAGAAAGCCTCCGCTGGAGGTTTTCCCCGCCGGCAAGCGCATACCCTACCCGGTCTCGAACCGAGCAGCGGAAAGCGCTTCCCCGTCATTCCCGGCAATCGACGTCGGAAGTTAGGCAAGGTTTTAGCATATTGCCACGCAGAAATCCACCCGGCCGGCGCAAAGGCTCGGCCGGGTGGCGTAGGAGGGCCGGCCCTCTTCTCCCGCCCCCTCCCAACCTGGAGAGGGGGTAGGGGGTGAGGGTCTGGGGCGGGGGCGCTCGCAGGAGGCTTACGGCACGACTCGCAGGATGCCCCAGAGGCCGCCGTCGAGCCCCGGTCCCGTCTGGTCACGGAAGAGGAAGTCGCCGGTGGCCGCGGCGGCTCCGCCGGCTCCGTTGCGCAGCCTCAGGTCGAAGTGGTTGGTGGGACCGACTCCCATGTGAGCCCCTTCCCAGGGCGACAGGGGGTTCGGGCCGATGCGGGTGGAGTTGTTGGTGTAGGGCTCCCGGTCCCAGACGTGACCGTAGACGGTGAAGACGCCGTTGCGGCTGTGGCCGCCGGCCTGCAGCAGGCGGATGCGTACGGGCACGCCGGCGCCAACGGTGTAGATCGGCGTCTTCGGGTCGCCACCCACCTGGGTGTTGGAGAGGATGTTGTGGTAGTCGAAGGTGCGGGTGATTTGCGGCACCGTATCGGGCGGGTACTGGAGCCGCTTCCAGAACGGCTCGGTGCGATAGTTGATCGCCTTCTGGCCGCTGTCCTCGGGATCGTCCAGGCCCCCGAGGTTCTTGACGGGCGCCGCCGGCGAACCCGACTGCAGGTTGACGTCGTTCTGCATCATGACGACGAATTCCCGGAAGGTGCCCGCCGTGGCCGAGGTCACGGTGGCGGCGGTGCGGGTGGCGGTGTCCTCGGTCCAGGTGGCGTCCGCCGGCTCGATGATGAGGGAGCCGAAGAGGCCGGTGGCGACGTGCATCAGGGGGTCGGGGGGAAGGAGGTTGGTGGCGCCGAACTCGACGGGGGTCGCCACGACCGTGCCGGTGGCGCTGATCGTCACGTCGCCGGCATACCACTGGTAGGTCAGAGGAGCGCCTTTGGAGAGGACCGTCTGCGAGGCGTTGCCGCCGACGTTGGCGCCATCGTAGCGGCTGACGTCGTAGTAGAGGAGCTGGGGCGACAGGCCGACCTGCGGCGACGGCCTGAGGTCGTTGTTGTTGAAGCCCTCCACGAGCATCGGCAGGGTGCTGTAGCCGGTGGGGGTCTTCGGCGTCTCGCCGAAGCCGTTGCGCAGGGTGACCTGGACGCACTCGCCGGCCCGGGCGCGCAGCACCAGGGGCTCGACCGGCACGCCGGCCGCGAGCTGCGGCGGGTTGGTCCCGGCCACCAGGTCGCTGGTGCGGGCGAACATCATGCCGTAGACGTGGGAGAGCGGCCCGTAGGAGCCGTCGGTGCGGGAGTTGTAGATCACCTGGGCGCCCGGCAGGGACTTGAAGGCTTCGATCGCCGTCACGTCGAGAGCGCGCACCGGTGCGTCCTTCGGGCATGAGAAGTCCCAGGCGCCCACGGCGCCGGGATCGAGGGCCGAGCGGCCATTGGGGTTGCTGGGCAGGGCCGCGAGGTCCGGCCGGGTGTTGGAGTAAGTCCGGAAGAGTCCCCAGATGCCGTTCCAGTAGTCGTCCGTCGAGGAGCCCGCCGACCACAGCCGGTCGACATAAGGGCCGGTTGAGTTTTTGATCAACTGCGGCACGATGAACTCGAAGTGCTCGGAGATGCCCATCATCTGGCTTCCGCGCCAGCCGGAGTTGGGATCGGACGGCTCGGCGAGCCACTTCATCCCATGGATGCTGAAGTTGTGCCCCTCCTCGTGAGCGCCGACCAGGACGCGGATCTGCACGCGGTCGTTCTCATAGGCGCGCAGCAGGGGAGTGTAGGGGTCCTGGTCCTGAACGTCGCCGGTCAGCGGCGCGTAGAAGGTGGGCTGGACGTTGAACGCTGGGTCCGAGCGCAGCCTCAAGGAGGAGAAGGCGAAGGAGAGGTCGCCCGACTGGGCGTTGGTCGCCGGGTTGCGCATGCGCAGGGCCAGGGGCTCGTTGCGGTAGTTGACGGACATGGTGCCGTCGTCGGTGGAGGAGATCAGCTCCGGGCAGGGCAGCGGAGCGCCGCCTGGACAGACGGCCGCCTTCTGCAGCAGGTCGGGAAGGCCGATGTCGTCGCGCACCGGCGGATTGATGACGTGGGCCGGGTCGGGGAAGCCGGCGCTCTCGGCGGTGTAGGCGAGCTGGTAGTCGGCGAACTCGATCAGGAACTCGCGGTAGTCGTCGCCGGCGCCCGGCGGATCGATGATCGCCTGCCAGGAGGTGGGGCCGCCGTCGGCCCGGGTGTAGAAGGGAACGTTGGTTTCGCCGTGCTTCCAGGTCGAGCCCGCGGGCTCCACCACCAGGCCGGCGTAGAGGCCCGTCTGCTGGTGGGTCGAGGGACCGAAGTGGTCATGGGTGAAAACGGTGCGCAGGGTGCGGTCGTTGCCCTGGTTGTCGAGCACCGGATCGACGTACCAGCGCTGCACGGTGGTCTGGGCGCCGAGAAAGGAGTTGCCGGGGCCGGCGCCGAAAAATGGATGCGGCTGGGCCACCGGGCAGGCGAAGGTGCCATTTCTCGTATCGCCCGCGGTGCAGCCGTTCTGGGCGCGGATGGCGTTGATGCGCTCCACCACCTCGCCGGGGCCGAACGAGCCGTCCTCGTAGTTCCAGCCATTGCCGGCGCCGTCGGAGGCGGTGACGTCGAACTTCACGAGATGGATGTGCTGGCCCAGCACGTCGGTGGGGGTGCGCACCTGGAAGTCGTCGAGCGCGTACTCGTTGGGCACCAGGTTGGTGAGCTGATACTGAATGCAGTCGCCGGTGTTGGCGCGGAAGAACAGCGGCTCCGGCGGTTTGGCCGCGCCGCCGCCGGCCGGGCTGAGGTAGCTCGCCACGTCCTGCCACAGCGAGAGGAAGCGCTGCTGCGGGAAGTGCCAGCCGGCCTTGTTGAGCTTGACATCGGTCTGGATGTCCGCGGCTTTATACAGCCGGGCATTGCCCATCGGGGTGCCGGCGGCGTCGATGCAGGGATCGGCGAAGGGCGCGCCGGCGATGGCCGGGCGGCCGTTGGTGAGGAACTTGACCGGCCCGCTGTTGCCGCCGTCGCAAAGACCGGCGGGCGTGCAGCTCGGGTGCTCGCGCACCGCGTGATAGGCCATGGCCTGCAGCTCGACGGCCGAGCCGGTCTCGGGAATCGCCGTGGCCACGGCGGTCAGCAGCGTCTTGTGGAAGTCGAGGCGGGTGTGGGCCTCGTTGAAGGTGCCGCCGGTGATGATGTGGCGCGGCAGGCCGCCGTCGGTGATGGTGTCGAGCGGCGGATGGGGGGGCCGGTGGCCCGCCGAGCCGGGGACGAAGAAGGGGAAGCCGGGGTTGCCCGTGCCGGTGATCTGGGCCTGGCCGCCCACGATGGCCACGGCGGCTCCCGGCATCGGCGCCATCGGCTTGCCGGGCAGGGGAATCAGAGCCGGAATCGGGGTGCCGGCGGCGATCTCGCCGTCCGGCAGGGCGCGCGAGCCGGCGGCCGGCCGGCCGTTGGCGTCGAGCTGCGTGCCGTCTTCAAACACGTCGTGCACCCGCCAGAGCGACCACATGCCCTGGGCGAAGTGAGGGTAGAAGTGGCAGTGGAAGATGGAGTCGCCCGGCGTCAGGTTCTTGTTGCCGCTGCCTTCGTGCACGATGTCGCCGGTGAACGAGGAGCCGGGTCCGAGCGCTTGGCTATCGAGGTAGGACGACTTGTCGCTGTCGGCCGAGAAGAGCCACTGGTGGGCGTGCAAATGGTGGATGTGGTGCTCCTTCGAGCCGCCGTGGAGGACGCGGAACTTGGTGTGGTCCCGCAGGTAGGAGTGATAGACGTTCGACGGATCGTCGGCGTAGAAGGCCTTGGTGGCCTTGGCGCCCGGCGTCGGAGTGCAGCCCATCGTCCCGGACGGCGGCAGGGACGTGTCGCGGATGTTCTGCACCGTGCAGGGAGCGTTGGCCGGTACGTCCACCACCATGGCCGGATCGCCTACCGCCCACGAGGTGAGAAAGAACTCCTCGAACTTGCATTCCGTGCAGCCCCGCATGGGACCCACGCCGATGCGGTTGGCGAGCACCTCGGCGCCCACGCCGGCGGTGCCGTAGTTGATGGCGAAGGCATCGCGCCCGCTCTGCAGGGTGTGGGAGAGCACCTCGTCCTCGAACTGCGGGAAGGCCTGCACGGCGCCGACCTCGTCGTGGTAGATGATGGTGAACTCCCGGAACGGCTGCTCGCGCTGCGGATAGGTGACGTTGACCGGGAAGGTTCCGGCCGGGTACCAGCCATAGGCGCCGGTGTTCGGTGTCGAGCCGGCGATGATGGCCGTCAGGTCGGTGGCCACCACCTGGGTGCCGTCCAGCATGCCGAGGACGAGCTGGCCGGCGCGCGGGTGGCCGGTGGGGAAGCGGGCCTCGTAGTCGAGCGTCGGCTGGCCATAGGTCGTGGTGCCGGTGGTGGCGACCGCGAGGTCGGCGCGGGTCACCTGGCTGCGGTACCAGCGGGAGCCCGCGGGCTCGACGATCAGCGCCCCGAAGAGGCCGGAGTTGATCTGGCCGCCGTCCCCCTCTCCGCCGGTGGTGGCGCCGCCGCTGTTGAGCACGTGCTCCCCCTCCTTGTCGCCGTAGAGGGTGTAGACGGCGGAGCCGCCGGGCGGCACGAGGCTGGAGACGTTGGCGCCGACGTTGCTCCCGTCGCTACCGATGCCGCCCACCACCTGCATGCCGGAGACGTGGACCGACGCCCAGCGCGTGGCGGGCTGCTCCTGGTCCACCACGGCATTGGCGAGGTAGTTCTGGAAGTTGATCTGGAGGCAGTCGCCCACGTTCATCCGCAGCACCATGGGGCGCGGCCGCTTCTCGGACCGCACCCGCACGTTGCCGGGCGAAAGGGCGGTGCCCGTTATGGGCACGACGTCCCGGCGCAGGGCGAACATCATTCCCTGCGGCTCGACGGCGCCCAGCCGATTCCAGAAGAAGACCTGGTCGAAGGCCACGACATCCGCCGTGAGGGTTCGAGCGCAGGTAAGGGCGAAGCCGGGTGCCGGCAGGCCAAGCACCGCCAAAAAGGCGGCGACGGCGAGCCAGCGGCCGGTACGAAGGCAAGATCTCAAAGAATTCATAAGGCTCTCCTCGAGTTCGAGCCGGACGGATCCCGCTGCCCTTCGTGGAGGTGGCGATTGAGAAGGGCGAAGCGCCTGGCCGCCCGGGGCCGGAATCCGCCTGACTCGTGATGAACTACCGGGCTGCGCGAGAGTGTGGAGGAGCCAACCTTACTGGGGAATTACAGCGAGGGGTCAAGGAGAGGGCATGCACGAGAGACGCCGGATCGCCGATCGGGGACGTGAAGACGCCGGAGCTGAAGGTGCCCTGAAGGCTCAGCGGATCAGGCCCCTTCCTCTTCCCAGCCGCGGGCCCGCTCCACCGCCCGGCTCCAGCGGGCCCGCCGCTCGGCCGCGGTCCCGGAGTCGAGGACGGGCTCGAAGGTCCGGTCCACCTGCCAGCGGTCGGAGATCTCGTCCGTGCCCTTCCACACGCCCGTGGCCAGGCCGGCGAGGTAGGCGGCGCCCAGGGCGGTCGTCTCCTGCACCCGCGGGCGGACGACGGGCACGCCCGTGAGGTCGGCCTGGATCTGCATCAGCAGGTTGTTGACGGTGGCGCCGCCATCGACCCGCAGCTCGGCGGTGGGGAGCCTGGAGTCCGCTTCCATGGCGGAGAGCACGTCCGCCACCTGGTACGCGATCCCCTCCAGGGCGGCGCGGGCGATGTGGGCGGCGGTCGTGCCGCGGGTGATGCCCACCAGCGTGCCGCGGGCATAGGCGTCCCAGTGGGGAGCACCGAGGCCGGTGAAGGCGGGCACCAGGACGACGCCGCCCGCGTCGGGCACGCTGGCGGCCAGGGCCTCGATCTCCGCCGCCGAGCGGATGAGCCCCAGGCCGTCGCGCAGCCACTGCACCACGGCGCCGGCCACGAAGACGCTCCCCTCCAGCGCGTAGGCGGTGCTCCCGGCGCTGGTCCCGGCGTTGGTCCCGGCGTTGGTCCCGGATAGTCGCCAGGCGGGAGTCGTGATCAGCTCGTGGCGCGAGGGGATGGGGCGGTCGCCCGTGTTCATCAGCAGGAAGCAGCCGGTGCCGTAGGTGTTCTTCACCATGCCGGGAGCGAGGCAGGCCTGGCCGAAGAGCGCGGCCTGCTGGTCGCCGGCGATGCCGGCGATGGGAATCGGGGCGCCGAGGAGGCCGGCGACCGTCTCGCCATAGACCTCGCTGGAAGAGAGGACCTCGGGAAGAAGCTGGCGGGGAATGTCCAGGGCGGCCAGCAGCTCGCCGTCCCAGTCCCCCGTATGGAGGTTCCACAGCAGCGTGCGGGAGGCGTTGGTGACGTCCGTGGCGTGCAGGCTTCCGGCCGCGCCGCCCGTGAGCTTCCACAGCAACCAGGAGTCGACGGTGCCGAAGGCGAGGCGCCCGGCCTCGGCCGCCGCGCGGGCGCCGGGGATCTCGTCGAGGAGCCAGGCGAGCTTGGTGCCGGAGAAGTAGGGATCGAGCACCAGCCCCGTGCGCTCGCGAAAGAGGCTCTCGAGCCCGGCCCGCTTCAGCCGGTCGCAGGCGCCGGCGGTGCGGCGGTCCTGCCAGACGATGGCGTTGGCGAGCGGGAGGCCGGTCTCGCGGTCCCAGACGATCGTCGTCTCGCGCTGGTTGGTGATGCCGAGCGCCGCCACCTCGCCGGCCGCGATCCCCGCCCGCGCCAGGGCCTCCCGCGCGGTGGCGAGCTGCGAGTCCCAGATTTCCTGGGGATCGTGCTCGACCCAGCCGGGCCGGGGGAAGATCTGCTGGATCTCACGCTGGGCCATGGCGACGACCGCTCCGGAATCGTCGAAGACGATGGCGCGCGAGCTGGTGGTTCCCTGGTCGAGAGCGAGGACGAAGGGCATGGCGGCGAACTATAGCGGCTTCTGAGGGCGATAGACTCGCGCGCCGGAGGCAAGCATGCACGAGATCCGGTTTCGCCGCAGGGTGGAGTTCGTCGACACGGACATGAGCGGGATCATGCATTTCTCCCGCTATCTGGTCTTCATGGAGAACGCCGAGCACGCCTTCCTGGCGGCCCTGGGCGCCCGTGTGCAGTGGCGCGAGGGCGAGCGGGAGATGACGTTCCCGCGCGTGGCGGTCGCCTGCGAGTACCTGTCGGCCACCCGCTTCGGCGACGAGCTGGAGGTCCACTTGAGGGTGCTGCGCAAGGGAACGAAGTCGCTGACCTACGGCTTCGAGATCACCCGCGACGGCACGGCCGTGGCGCGGGGGCGCACCACCTGCGCCTGCTGCGAGCTGGACGGTCCGGAAGGGCTGCGGTCGGTGCCGCTCCCCGAGTGGCTCGCGGAGCGGATCGAGGAGGCCAGGACTTAAAGGACACCAGGGACCTCAAGGACGAGAATCGGTGTTTTTCGTCCTTGCAGTCCTTGGTGTCCCTGACGTCCTTTTTTTCTACTGCGACTGCAATTTCTTCTACTGCAAAACCACCAGCGCCACGCGGCGGTTCTGGGAGCGCCCCGTGCGGGAGCTGTTGTCCGACACCGGCACGGTTTCGCCGTACGAGATGACGTTGATCTTGTGGAGCGGGAAGCCGTGCTTCTGGTTGAGGTAGCGCCGCACGGACTCGGCCCGCAGCAGCCCCAGCTCCTCGTTGTACTTCACCGAGCCGACGTTGTCGGTGTGGCCCTGGATCTCGACGTAGACGTTCTGGTTGTCCGCCTTGATCTTGGCGGCGAACTCGTCGATGGCCGCCTGGGCCTCGGGGGACAGGTCGGAGGTGTCGAAGCCGAACTTCACCTTCTCGTCGGTCAGCACGGTCTCATAGAGGAACTTGCCCTGGGCGAGCTTGCCGGCCTGCTGGGCGCGGTCGAGCGCCTCCTGGGCGGTCTTCGAGAGATCGCCGATCTGCTGATCGTGCTGGCCGAGCTTCGTTTCGTGCGTGTTGAGGCGGGTCTGGGCCTGCTCGACCTCGCCCTGCACCTCGTCGACCCGGGTATTGACCGCTCCGGTCTCGGTCTTGACGTACTTCTTGGTCGCGCAGCCGGTGGTGCCGATGAGGGCGGCGGCGAGCGCGAGAGCCACGACATACGGTTTGCTGATCATGGTAGGTATCTCCTTGAGCAAGAAGATCTTCTCCGGGGAGGAGATCTCCGCGATTTAACCTCCCGCGCGGGTCCCCGCGGGAGGCGTTCCTTTGTAGCCGCGCCGGAAAACGACGGTGCGGCGATCCTTGCCTTCGACTACGACTTCGAGCTTGTGAAACTTGACAGCTCCGTCGCCGGTCGAGAACCCGAGGACGTATTGGTGGCGCACGTCGTCGAGGATGGCGGTCAACGCCTTCTGAAGATCCTCGGCGCCGTTGATCGAGTAGTAGCGGCCGCCCGTCATGGCCGCGAGAAGGTTGAGCACGTCGGCGTATCGATACACCTTCTTGCCTTCGGCCGAGAGCTCGTAGGGGTTGCCCGCCTCCAGCCCCAGGACGTAGGTGGGAAGCTGCGCCTCCTGGACGATGGCCCGCGCCTCCTCGGGCGTCATCTTGCTCGCGTTGTCCACGCCGTCCGTCACCAGCACCGCGAAGCGTTTGGGATTGCGCCCCTCGAGGGAGATCTGGGGCATGCGGGCGACGGCGTCGTGAAGCGCCGTGGTGCCATAGGCTTCCCAGCCCGCGATGGCCTCGTTCAGGGTCGCCGTGTTGCTGGTGAAGGGCACGTCGACCTGGAGCCCCTCGCTGGCGAAGGTGGCGATGGAGAGCTCGTCGCCCGGCAGCTCCTGGGACAGGAAGAAACGGACCACGTTCCGGCTCTTCTCCAACTTCCCCCCGGAGGCCATGCTGCCGGAGAGGTCCTGCAGGATCACGACGCTCGCCGGGGCGTCGGAACGTCGCTCGAAGCTCTCGATGGCCACGGGCTTGCCGTCGATCAGCAGGCGGAAGTCCTTGCGGTCGAGGTTCTTCGCGAACCCCGCTCCGGCGCGGACGACGACCGGCACCAGCACCAGACCGACCGACACCGAGTCCTGAAACGAGGAGGTGGGCGCCTGCGCGGCCGGCAGCTGCGGTGGAGTCTGCGCCGTCGCCCCCGGTGGGGCGGCTATGGGCAGGAGACTCGTCCCCAGGAGAAGGACGACTCCAAGTCGGCGTGGGCCGGTGACTCTCATGACGCCGTCAATTCGTGCAAATCTCGGACCACCGTGGGAGAATGCCCTGCCAGGAGGTAGGCCATGTCCGACGAGATCAACATCCGCAACATTTCAGTCAAGTGCGGCAACTGCAACACTTACCAGACTCTCGCCAGCTTCGGCCGGCGGGATGAATGGAACGTCTATACCTACGAGTGCGAGAACGGCGTCTGCGATCCTAACGTCACCCGCACCCTCGTGGAGGTGCCAAGAGAGCTCGATTCCTTCGCCCGCCGCGATCCCGAGTGGCGGGGCGGCGGCAAGCACGGCGAGATCGGGGACGGCACGGCGGAGGACTGAGGGTGCCATATAGATACTTTACAATAGATCGGCGAGGGACGTGCACCGCACGCCCTGTGCTACTCTCACACCCGCCGCCATAGCGGCCTCTAACTCCGTCGTTTCGCTGGATCTACCGATATTCTCGTGAGGGAACCATGAAGAAGATCGTCCACGTCGTGGGCACGGGCACGATTGGCGAGCCCCTGCTCGGGTTGTTCACTGACTTTCGGGACCGGATGGGGATCGACGAGGTCACCTTCCACAAGCGGACCCCGCTCGCCTCCGACCGCGCCAAGCTGAATCACCTCATCTGCCGCGGCGCCAAGCTGGCGGTCGACGAGGACGTGCGGGGCGAGTTCGAGAAGATGGGCCACGAGGTGAGCTTCGAGTCGCGCGAGGCCTTGGAACGGGCCACGGTGATCGTCGACTGCACGCCGGCCGGCAACGAGAACAAGGAGAAGTTCTACGAGAACCTCACCGGCCCCAAGGGCTTCCTCGCCCAGGGGAGCGAGTTCGATTTCGGCAAGCCCTACGCCCGCGGCATCAACGAGGACGTCCTGGTGCCCGGCGAGGACCGCTTCCTGCAGATCGTCTCGTGCAACACCCACAACATCTCGACCCTCATCAAGACGATCTGCCACGACGGCGGCCGGGATTACTGCCTCGAACGGGGCACCTTCGTTTGCATGCGGCGGTCGAACGACATCTCGCAGTCGGACAGCTTCGTGCCGGCTCCCAACGTCGGCAAGCACGACGATCCGGACTTCGGCACCCACCATGCGCGCGACGCCCATCACGTCTTCGAGACGCTGGACCTCGACCTCAACCTCTTCTCCAGCGCCGTCAAGCTCAACACCCAATACATGCACTCGATCTGGTTCAACCTCGACCTCAAGCGCGACATCACGCTGGACGAGGTGAAGCAGCGGCTGCGCAACAACCCGCTGGTGGCCTTGACGGACAAGCGCTTCGCGAACCAGATCTTCAGCTTCGGCCGCGACCACGGCTACTACGGCCGCATCCTGTCGCAGACCGTGCTGGTGGCGCCGACGCTCGCGGTGCGGCACAAGCGCGAGGTCTACGGCTTCTGCTTCACGCCGCAGGACGGCAACTCGCTGCTCTCCTCGGTGGCCGCGGCGCTGTGGCTCATCGAGCCGGACTGGGAGAGCGTCAATACCCGGATCTCCACCCTCAACCGCTGGCTGTACCGGGAGATCTGATCCGGGATCATCCCCCTCGGTCTGGTATGCGACCCGTCGAGCTGCGTTTCGGTGACCTGCGGATCGAGGGGTGGTCGCGGGCGGGCGACGACAACTGGTTTCGCGTCCACCCCCCGGGGCTCGCGCTCGACGTGGGGCGCGGCGCGACGCAGCTCGCGGGGGCGCAGGACGTCTTTCTCAGCCACGGCCACCTCGACCACGCGATGGGGATTCCCTTCGTCCTGTCGCAGCGCTCTCTCCACCGGCTGGTTCACACCCGGGTGTTCTGTCCGGCGGAGATCGTCGAGCCGCTGGGAGAGTTCATCGCCGCCGCCGAGAAGATGGAGAACGCCCGCTACCGCTACACGCTGGTCCCCCTGGTTCCCGGCGACCGGGTGGAGGTGGGGCGGGATTTGCACATGGAGGCTTTCGCCACCGAGCACGTGGTGCCGACCCTGGGCTATCACCTCTGGCGCCGGCGGCGGCACCTGGCGCCGGCTTTCGCCGGCAGTACCCGGGAGGAGCTCATCGATCTGCGGGCGCGCGGCGTGGATACCTCGGAAGTGGTGGAGGACCTCTGGCTCTCCTATTGCGCGGATACGGGGCCGGCGATCTTCGACCGCGAGCCGCGGATCTTCGGCAGCAAGGTGCTGATGGTGGAGTGCACTTTCGTCGGCGAGGAGCATTGCGACAAGGGGGAGCGCTTCAAGCACCTCCATCTGGGCGACATCGCGCAACACGCGGACCGGTTCCGCAACGAGGCGATCGTCCTGCATCACCTCTCCCGCCGTTTCCGGGTGGAAGAGCTGCGTGCCGAGGTGGACCGGCGCCTGCCGGAGCTGGCGTCACGCATTCATATCCTGGTGGAGGGAGCGGCTGGATGAGAGGACGACAAGGAGGACCGGGCGGAGCGGGACGGCCCCCAGGCGGACGCGGCTCCGGCGGACCGTCCCGTGGACCGGGGGGTGGCCGCGCTCCGGGCGCCCCTCCGCGGGGACCCGGCGGCGGCAGAGGCCCGGAAGGTCCGCGCCGCCCGGCCGGTGGACCTCCGAGTGGCGGTCGTCCCGGCGCGGGCCGGCCCAGTGCAGGCCGACCTGCCGAGAGCCGGGGTCCCGAGGAACGCCGTGGTCCTGCCGGCGACCGGCGGCCGAGCGGCCCTCGCCCGCCCCGTTCCGGGGCTCCTTCCCGCTCCGACCGTCCATTCCGTCCCGGTGATCGCAGCCGGGGTCCGGCCCGGCCGAGGGACGGCGCTCCCCGGCGCGAAGGTCCCCGGAATGGTCCCCGGGACGACTCGCGCCGGCCGCCGAAAGCCTTCGGGATCATCACGGATACCCGTCCGTCTCCCCAGCCGGCTCCGGTGCCCCTGGTGCCGCCTCCGGTTCTCCGGATTCCGCCCGGGGCACGGCTGGCGGGCGTCGACGTCCTGGAGCTGCGGGTGGAGAAGCTGGTGGCGGGCGGCGACGGACTGGGCCGCTGGGAAGGCGTTCCGATCTTCATTCCCCGCGCGGCTCCGGGGGACCTGCTGAAGGTGCGCATCGTCGAGCGCCGGCCAGACTACGGCCGGGCGGAGATCGTGGAGATCCTGGAGGCGGGCCCGGCCCGCCGGCCCGATCCCGTGCCGGAGCTCTCCCGCTCCAGCATCTGCGACCTCCAGCACCTGGACGACCTCACCCAGGTGCTGCTCAAGGCGGGAGCGGTGAAGGAGACCCTCGAGCACATCGGCAAGATCGCGATGCCGCACGATCCCGAGCTGATCACCGGCGAGCCCTGGCACTACCGCCTGCGCACCCAGCTCCACACCGCGATCGATCCGTTGACCGGCGCGGTGCTCGTCGGCTACCACGCCCGGGGGACCAACGAGGTGATCCCGGTCACCCGCTGCCCGCTGCTGGTGCCGGAGTTGGAGACGTTCCTCGCCGAGCTGCCTTCGCTCTTGAGCTCGCAGGCCTCGGATGCGCCGAAACGGCTGGACCTGGCCGTGGGGGACAGCGGCGTCGTGACGGTCTCGCCCGTGGTGCCGGGCCTGCAACAGGGCGAGGTCTCCACCAAGGTGGGCGACTTCACCTATTTCTATGACTCGCGCTGCTTCTTCCAGGCCCATCGCGGTCTCCTGCCGAAACTGGTGGAGGCGACGGTCGGCCCCTGGGAGGGGGAGACGGCGGTGGACCTCTACTCGGGAGTCGGGCTGTTCACCCTTCCGTTGTCGACCCGGTACCGGAGGGTGATCGCCGTCGAAGGCGACCAGATCGGGGCGCGTTTCGGACGGATGACCGTCAAGCGCAACCGGGTGACCAACGTCGAGGCGCTCAACAAGGCCGTCGAGACCTGGGTGCGCGACATGCCGGAGCAGGTGGACCGGGTGGTGGTGGACCCGCCGCGGGGCGGGCTGTCCAAGGACGTTCGTCACGCCCTGCTGCTGCGCCGGCCGGCGCGCATCACCTACGTCTCCTGCCATCCGGCGGCCCTGGCCCGCGACCTCCACGAGCTCGCGGACTCGTATCGCATCGAGCATCTGGCCTTCGTCGATCTTTTCCCTCAGACTGGACATATGGAAGTTCTTGTCCAACTTGTGGCCAAGCCTGCGCTCACCTGAAGAGGGCCGCGTTTTGAAAGAAGCCCGTCTCAGCCGTCTCGTCGCCTGCGCCTCGACCGTCGCTGTACTGGCCCTGGCGTCCGGCTGCACGATGCTCTCGGTCGACAAGCGCAGCTTCTACCAGTATGACCACCCCTCCGCCGTGGAGGACGGCTCCTTCCGCCGCTCGCTCGACGCCTTCGGCAACACGATGGTGGGCGGCAACCGCGTCGAGATCCTGAACAACGGCGACGCGATCTTCCCCGCCATGACCGGGGCGATCCGCGACGCCAAGGTGACGGTCAACCTGGAGTCCTACATCTTCAAGGACGACAAGGCCGGCGCCATCTTCGCCGACGCGCTGATGGCCGCCGCGCGGCGGGGCGTCGAGGTGCGGGTGATGGTGGATGCCACGGGAAGCAGCCGCTCCGGGGCGCTCCTCGACCGCATGCGGAAAGCCGGCGTCAAGGCCTATGTGTTCCATCCCATCCGGCTGTGGAGCCTCTACAAGATCGGCCGGCGGACGCACCGCAAGATCCTGGTGGTCGACGGCAACGTCAGCTTCGCCGGCGGCTTCTGCATCGCCAATCAATGGATGGGCGACGCCCGCAACCCGAAGGAATGGCGGGACATGATGGTGCGGGCCACCGGTCCGGTCTCGGCGCAGATGCAGGCGATCTTCGGCGAGGACTGGACGTACACCACCGGCGAGATCCTGGCGGGCGACAAGTTCTACCCGCACATCGAGCCGGCGGGAGAGATCCTGGGCCAGGGGATCAAGGTGTCGCGCGGCGACTCGTCCTCGCTCGCTGCGATGTTCTACTTCGTGGCGATCGAATCGGCCCGCAAGTCGATCCACATCCAGAACGCCTACTTCGTCCCCGACGCGCAGATCCGCGCGGCGCTCATCCGGGCGGCCAAGCGCGGCGTCGACGTGCGGGTCATGGTCCCCGGCCGGCACATCGACATGCCGCTCCTGCGCATGGCCTCGCGCCTCCACTACGGCGAGTTGCTCAAGGCCGGCGTCCGGATCCTGGAGTACAACCGGACGATGATGCACAACAAGAACGCCGTCGTCGACGGCCTCTTCAGCACCGTCGGCTCGATCAACTTCGACGCCCGCTCGCTGCTCCAGAACAACGAGGACAGCCTCTCCTTCTACGACCGCGACTTCGGCGCGCGGATGGAGGCCACCTTCGCGGAAGACGAGAAGCACTGCCGCGAGGTCACCTACGCGAGCTGGAGCAGGCGGGGGATCGAGCAGCGGATCGCGGAGCTGCTGTCGTCGTTCCTGCAGCCTCTGTATTGAGGGACGAACCGGGGATGTGAGAACCCGGGGATGGGGATTTCGGACCTTCGATCTGCCGCGGTTGGATTGGTTTCAGGTTGGGCGGTCATTGCCGATCCTGAGACGCCCCACGGGGTAGCTGGCGCTACCCTCTGGGCGTCCCTACATTGGGGTCGTACCGGTGTGGAAATTGGAACGCTGAGGCCTTTCCGGAAAGTCACCTGGTCGCCTTGTACGGGCGCCGCCGATCCGAATCACGTCGCCGGTTCGTCCCCACTGTAGAGACGCCCGCAGGGTAGCGCCAGCTACCCCGTGGGGCGTCTCCGAGGCGGCGAAAACCGCTCAGAAGGCGAGGGCCTTCCCCCGGGGGAGCACCTCCCTACGCGTGACAACCCCTCCCCCTTCCTCTATCTTTGTCCTCTCTATGGCCGAGACCTCCGTCCTGGAAGACCGAGGCGCGCAGGGGTTCGCGCGCGAGCTGGGGCTGCTCGACTCGGTGATGCTGGTCACCGGGTCGATGATCGGCTCCGGCATCTTCATCGTCTCGGCCAACATGGCGCGGCAGTTGGGCTCGGGGGGGTGGCTGCTCGCGGCCTGGATCGTCAGCGGCCTGCTGGTGATGGCGGCGGCTCTCTCCTTCGGCGAGCTGGCGGCGATGATGCCGCGGGTGGGAGGGCAGTACGTTTTCCTGCGGGAGTCGTACTCGCCGCTGCTCGGGTTCCTCTACGGCTGGACGTTCTTCCTGGTGATCCAGACGGGCACCATCGCCGCCGTGGCCGTCGCCTTCGCGCGCTTCCTGGGCGTGATCGCGCCGGGCATCTCCCCCTCGGCGTTCCTCGTCAAGCCCATCGACGTCTCGCCCGGCTACGCCGTCAGCCTCTCGGTGCAGCAACTCGTGGCCATCCTGCTCATCGTGGCCCTGAGCCTCGTCAACACCTTCGGCCTGCGGACGGGCAAGGTGATCCAGAACGTCCTGACGGCGGTGAAGACCCTGGCGCTGGCCGGGCTGATCGGGCTCGGCCTCCTGGTGGGGCGCAAGGCCGTGGCCCTGGCGGCCAACTTCTCCTCGTTCTCGGCACTGTGGACGCCCCGGGACACCGTCACGATCACGCCAGACCTGCTGCCGGTGTCGCCGATCTCGGCCCAGCAGGGCGGGATCGCCCTGTTGACCGTGTTCCTCATCGCCCTCGTCGGCCCTCTTTTCTCGGCCAGCGCGTGGAACGACGTCACCTTCGCGGCGGCGGAGATCCGCAATCCCAAGCGCAACCTGCCGCTGGCGCTGGCGGCCGGGGTGGGGCTGGTGAGCCTGCTCTACGTGCTGGCCAACGTGGCCTATCTGGTGACGCTGCCGCTCGCGGCCATCCGCGGCGCGCCGGAGGACCGGGTGGCGACGGCGGCGCTGGAGGCGATCTTGGGCGGCGGGGGAGCGTCGATCATGGCCGTGGCGATCATGATCTCGACGTTCGGCTGCAACAACGGGCTCATCCTCGCGGGTGCCAGGGTCTACTACGCCATGGCCCGGGACGGCCTCTTCTTCCGCGCCGCCGGCCGCCTCAACCGCTGGCGGGTGCCCGGAATGGGGCTTGGCATCCAGTGTCTCTGGGCGGGACTGCTGGTGATTCCGCGCACCCGGCTGCGGGACGCCTCGGGCGCCCTGATCGTCGACAAGGCGACGGGTGCGCCGCAGTACGGCAACCTCTACACCAACCTGCTGGAGTACGTGGTCTTCGCCGTGCTGCTCTTCTACGTCATCACCCTGATCGGCCTCTTCATCCTGCGGCGCAAGCGGCCGGACGCCGAGCGCCCCTACCGGGTCTGGGGCTATCCGTTCGTGCCGCTGTTCTATATCGCGGGGGCGATCCTGGTGGTGATCGCGCTCCTGGTGTACCGCACGCAGACCACCTGGCCGGGGCTGCTCTTCGTGCTCACCGGCATCCCCGTCTACTTCCTGTGGCGGCGGGTGGGCGTGCGCGAGACCGAGTAGATAATCCATCATGCCCCGCCGATACGAGGCCCCGGCGGGGACGGTGATCCCGTCCCTTCCCCTGAAGCTCGGCACGGCGCTGCTGGCGCGGCTGCACCACGGCTACAGCCGGGCCGACCTGCGGGCGGACGTGCTGGCGGGCGTCGTGGTGGGCATCGTCGCCCTGCCGCTCTCCATGGCGCTGGCGGTGGCCTCGGGAGTGGCGCCTCAGCATGGCCTCTACACGGCGATCGTCGCGGGGAGCGTCGTCGCCGCCCTGGGCGGCTCCATGGTGCAGGTCTCAGGCCCCACGGCGGCCTTCGTGGTGCTCCTGGCTCCCATCTCCGCCAAGTTCGGACTCGGCGGGCTGATTCTCGCGACGCTCATGGCGGGCCTCCTGCTCGTGGCCATGGGCGCGGGCAAGCTGGGCAGCCTCATTCAGTTCGTCCCCTACCCGGTGACCACCGGCTTCACGGCGGGTATCGCCGTGGTGATCGCCACGTTGCAGCTCAAGGACTTCCTGGGGCTGTCGGTGGCGAGGATGCCGGAGACCTACGTGGAGAAGGTGGGTGCATTGGCGCGGGCGCTTTCCACTCTTCGCTGGCAGGACCTCGCCATCGGCCTGTTCACTCTGGCGATCCTCCTCCTCTGGCCGCGGGTGACGCGCAAGGTGCCCGGGCCGTTGATCGCCCTGGGCCTGGCCGGCGTCCTGGCGTACCTGTTGACGCTCTGGGTTCCCGGCTTTTCGGTGGCGACCATCCACAGCCGGTTCCTGGAAGGCATCCCCCAGCGTCCGCCCATGCCCGGGCTCCCCTGGCACCTGCCGGGTCCGGACGGGCTCCATCCCCTCGGCCTCTCGTTCTCGCTGATCCGCGCCCTGGTGCCCTCGGCCTTCGCCATCGCCATGCTGGGGGCTATCGAGTCGCTGCTCTCGGCCGTGGTGGCGGACGGCATGACGGGCGGCTCGCACGATCCGGACGCCGAGCTGGTAGCCCAGGGGATCGGCAACATCGTGGCACCGTTCTTCGGCGGCATCGCCGCCACCGGCGCCCTGGCGCGCACGGCCACCAACGTCCGCTCCGGCGCCCGCTCGCCGCTGGCGGCCATCTTCCACTCCGGGTTCGTGCTGCTCGCCGTGCTGCTGCTGGCGCCGGTCCTGAACTACCTTCCCATGGCGTCGCTCGCGGCGCTGCTGCTCATCGTGGCCTGGAACATGAGCGAGGTGAAGCACTTCGCGCACGCGGTGCGGGTCGCGCCGCGCAGCGACGTCGTCGTGCTGCTGCTCTGCTTCGGGTTGACGGTGATCTTCGACATGGTGGTGTCGGTGACGGTGGGCGTGGTGCTGGCGGCGCTCCTCTTCATGCGGCGCATGGCCGAGGTCTCGAACGTCCGCCTGGTGGATCAGCACCCCATCGCCAGTCAGGGGTTGCCGAAGGACGTGCTGATCTACGAGGTGGCGGGGCCGCTGTTCTTTGGAGCAGCGCAGAAGGCGATGAGCGCGCTCCAGCGGGTGCCCACGGGGGTGAGCGTGGTCGTCCTCGACCTCTCCTCGGTGCCGGTGATGGATGGCACGGGTCTGGTCAGCCTGGAATCGGCGGTGTCGCGCCTGCACCAGCTCGGCATGTTCGTGGTGCTGGGAGGAGTTCAGGCCCAGCCGCTCCGCGTCCTCGCCCGCTCCGGCATCCGCGAGCACCGCGACCAGATCGCCGTCCACCGCACCATGGAGCGGGCGGTGGCCACGGCGATCGGGCGGTCGCGGGAGGGGGGTGATTCCAGGATAGAGAGGCTATGATCCCCGCATCATGATTACGCGGATCGAAGCCCTGGGATATCGCTGTCTCCGCTACGTCAGCCAGCCTCTCGGCCCATTCCATGTCCTTGTCGGGCCCAACGCGAGCGGCAAAACAACCTTCCTCGACGTGATTGCGTTTCTGGGGCGGCTGGTCTCGGACGGTCCAGATGCGGCGATAGAGGAGAGGTCACAGAACTTCTACGATCTCGTCTGGCGTCGTAAGGGGAGGAGGTTTGAGTTAGCGATCGAGGCAAAGATTCCTGATGAGCTTCGCAAGCTACTGATTAAGCAGGACGCGACTGTCGTCAGGTATGAAGTTGCCATAGGGCTCGACTCAAGAACCGATGAGCGAAGCGTCTTGGCGGAGCGCGTGCTGCTGAAGAAGGCCGAGCCTCCCAGATATCAGTCAAGGCTATTTCCCGCCATTGTCAACGAAACTTTGGATACGCTCATCGAGCGTCAGAGCAGGCAGCAAGTGCACATTTCTTTGTACAGGAGTGGTACTACTGGGGCTTCATTCAATACGGAGACCCTAGTAGGTGATTTGAAAGCCTGGAAGCAAACGTCGAGAAAGATGCTCAGACGGACGGCCTTAAGAAGTCTTGCCGTTGACGAGGACTTGTTTCCAGTCACTTATTGGCTTGGCGAACTAGTGAGCGCCGGCAGTCGACAATTCGTCTTGAGCACTCCACAGCTCCGCAACGCGAGCCCCCCCGGCTTAGGAAAAGGGCTCAGACCGGATGGGTCCAACCTCCCCTGGGTCGTGGCTGACCTACGGCAGCGCTTTCCCGACCGCTTCAAGCAGTGGATCGCCCACCTTCAAACCGCCTTCCCCGATCTCCAGGACATCAAGACGGTCGAGCGTCCCGAAGATCGGCATCGCTATCTCATGCTTCAATACGGAGAGGGACTCGAGATCCCCTCCTGGATGGCCTCGGATGGCACCCTGAGGATGCTCGCTCTGACTCTGCCGGCCTATCTGGAGGACTTCAAGGGGATCTACCTCATCGAAGAGCCCGAGAACGGAATCCATCCGCGGGCGATCGAGACCATGACGCAGTCGCTGTCCTCGGTCTACAACGCGCAGGTCCTCATGGCCACCCACTCGCCGGTGATCCTGAGCACGGTCGAGGCCGAGCAGATCCTCTGCTTCGCCAAGACGCGGGAGGGGGCCACGGACATCATTCGGGGGAGCGAGCATCCGGCGCTGCGTTCTTGGAAGCACGAGACGACCCTGGGGACGCTGTTCGCCGCCGGAGTCCTCGGATGAGCGCGGATCTGATCCGGAAAGACCTCATCCTCCTCGTTGCCGACAAGAATATGGAAGCCTCCCTGAAGGGACTACTCTCGCGCTTTCAGTCCCTCAAGTTCCGGCAAGTGACGTTTGATCTCTACGTGCATCCGGAGCGCGATCCGGGCTGCCTCCTGCGTGCCCACGATTTCCTGCGACCCTTCGCGAGCCAGTACGAACGCGCATTGGTCTTGCTTGACCACGACGGATGCGGCCAGGAATCGGACGAGCGGTCCATGCTCGAGTCCGCTCTTGAAAAGAGGCTCGGCGAGACCGGCTGGGAAGGCCGCGCCGCCGCCGTTATCATCGCTCCGGAGTTGGAGAATTGGGTCTGGAGTGACTCTCCGAAGGTCGACATCGCCCTGGGTTGGGGAGACAAGACCCCACCTTTGAGGGCCTGGCTGGGCGAAAAGGACCTTTTACAGGTCGGCGCCGTGAAGCCGGCCGAGCCGAAGCGGGCGGTCGAGCTGGCTCTTCGGGCTACCCGCAAGCCGCGCTCTTCGGCGATCTACTTCGAGCTCGCTCAGGGAGTCAGCACGGCTCGCTGCACCGACCCCGCCTTCGCGAAGCTGAGGCGATGCCTGCGCGAGTGGTTCCCGGCGTCGGCTGCTACCTACTGACTTCATCGGTTTGGAGGATCTGTCCTGGAGCCAGGCTCCTCGACGTGGACCATGCTACGCTAGATGCCGAGAAGTTACATGATGGCGGGCTTTCGTGGCATGATTCCGCGACCCTTGAGGAAAGGCAGACACAGATGAGCGCCCTTCCGCGTAAGAAGGAGATCGAATACCCCACCTCCGACGGCCAGCCCATTGCCGAGACCCAGAAGCACCTCAAGGCGATGTTCGATGTCTTCCTCGGCCTGAAGGAACGGTACAGAGAAGGGTCTGTCTGGGTGGGTTGCGGCTCCTTCCTCTACTACGAGGAGGGCAATCCGCGGGCCCGGGTGGTTCCGGACATCCTTCTGGCCATGGGAGTAAGGAAGCCCGATCGCCAGTGCTACCAAACATGGCAGGAGGAGGAGGGAGAGCTGTCGCTGGTGGTGGAGGTGACGTCGAAGAAGACCCGGCGCAAGGATCAGGAGATCAAGAAGCCGCTCTACGAACGGCTCGGGGTCGAGGAGCTCTTGATCTTCGACCCCTTAGCGGAGTACCTGCGGCCGCCGTTCCAGGGTTTCCAGTTGTTGCGGGGCAGCTATCAGCCCATCCCAACGGAGGCGGACGGCTCGCTGCGGAGCCAGACGACGGGCCTATGGTTCAAGCCTGAGGGAGAGCGCCTGCGGCTGGGCAACATGGCCGTAGGAAGGCCGATTCTATGGAGCGAGGAGCTCGAAGCAGCCCGCCTCCAAGAAGCCGCCGCTCGGCAGTCCGCGGAGGCGAGAGCAGAGTCTGCGGAGGAGCGAGTCCGTCTTCTGGAAGCGGAGCTGAGCCGCCTTCGGAAGGTCTAGCGCCGGCGGCTCCCGTCGCCGGGAAACAGAGACACCAAAGACAACAAGGACGCCAAGGACGACACAATCCCGTCCTTGAAGTCCCTGGTGTCCTTGCTGTCCTTGTTTCTGCCCTGCCCCGCCCTCCCGTTCCCCCCAGTTTCCTTTCTCGAAATCCGGGTGTCCAAGCATGTAGGATGAGCACTCTAACCACCGCAGTCTCGACAGGCCCCTGGAGCGGCGATATGCGGGAACGGCCCGATGGAGCTCGGGAAGGGCGGCTGCTGGCCGCGCTGGCCGCGGGCGACCGGTCGGCGGCCGAGGAACTCGTGGAGCGGACCTATCGCGGGGTGTTTTCCCTGCAACGCAGGCTCTGCGGCGACCCGGACCTGGCGGCGGATCTCACGCAGGAGACCTACCGCAAGGCCTGGGACGCGCTGCCGACCTTCAACGGCCGGTCCCAGTTCTCCACCTGGCTTTTCCGCATCGCCTACACGACTTTCCTGAACCATCTGCGCCGGCCCCGCCGGCTCGTGCCCCTGGAAGAACGGCACGAGGCGGTCGTGCGGGACCCCGCTCCCGCCGCCGACGACGAAGTGGACCGGGTCGCCGCCGGCGGCCGGCTGCGGCGTGCCGTCCTCTCCCTGCCGGAGGAGCTGCGCTTCACGGTGACGGCGCTCTTCTGGGGCGATCTGCCGGTCAAGGAGATCGCGCGCCACGAAGGCGTTACGACAGTGGCCATCCGCAAGCGCCTGAAGCGGGCGCTGGGACGGCTGGCTTTGGCGCTCGAAGAGGAGGACACGCCATGAGCAGGCTGAACGAGCGCGATATCGCAAAGGAACTGGCGGAGAGCGAGAGCTTCGAGCCGCCGGCCGGGCTGCTGGAGAAGATCAAGGCCGAGATCCCGCAGGAGGTCCGCGTCGGCACGGCGGTTCCCGGCACGGTGAGCCGGAGCTTCGTGCCGCGGCAACGGTGGCCGCTCGCGATCGCCGCATCGCTCCTCGTGGGCGTCGGAGCCGGGATCGTGGCGATGCGGACGTGGGAGTCCAAGGGGGAGCAGGGACTGAGGGTTCAAGCGCAAGCGCATTTGGCCGCGCCACGGAGTGTGGCGGCGAAGGCGCCGCCTCCCGCGGCTCCCGCGGTGCCGGCACCCCCGCCGCCTCCTTCCTCGAAAGCGGACGAGTCGCTCAGCGGGGCACCGGCGGCCAAGATGGCCGAGGTTTCAAGGATGGACAAGGCGGAAGCAGTGGTCGTCCAAGCGGCCCCTGCGCCGGCACCGAAGCCCGAGGCGGCGGATCGGCAGGCCCTGGAATCCCTGGGCTACCTCTCGGTCGAGAAGCAGAGGGTGCAGCAGCCGGCGAAGTCGGTGGAGGTGCCGGCGGAGAGCCAGCCTGCGCCGCCCGCCACGCGTGCGGCGAGCCCGCCGGCCTTGAACGAGGTTGAAGGCCGGGTCGAGAACGGCGCCGTGGGAGGGGCTCCGGCCAGCGTGGAAAACGAGGCTCCAAGGCGGAAGGCCGTCGCGAGGGATCGGCTCTTGTCGAGCTCGTCGCCGCAGCTCAAGAAGGAGAAGGATCAAAAGACGCGGAAGGCGTTCGCCGCTCGCTTCGAGTCGGCGGGGACCGACTCGTTCCTGAATGCGACCGCCCACCCGAGCTCTACGTTCGGGGTGGACGTCGATACAGCTTCCTACGCGATGGCTCGCCGCGCCCTGGAGGAGGGCCGGTTGCCCGACCCGGCTTCGGTGCGGGTCGAGGAGTGGCTGAGCGCCTTCGACTATGGCGATCCCGCACCGGTTCAAGGGCATTTCGCGATCCGCGCCGAGGGCTCGCCGTCGCCATTTTCCCACGGACCGCTCTACCGGCTGCTGCGGTTCAACGTCAAGGGGCCGCTCCAGACCGTCGCCGGCAAGGCGCGGGTGGAATTCAACTCCGTGGTGGTGGAACGGTACCGGCTGCTGGGTTCCGAGAACGGGGTTAATCCCGGCGAGCACTTCGGGGAGGAGATCGGGGACGATGGGCAGCCAGGCGCCGGCCGCGGCGTCACCGTCCTCTATGAGATCGAGCTGCGAAAGAACGCGCCTCATTGGGAGCAGCCGGTCGCGACACTCTACCTGCGCTACCAGGTGACGGGTAGCGGCACCCCCAAGGAGACGGTTCACCGGGTGGGTTTCCAGGAGTTCGCACCCTTCTGGGAGCAGGCCTCGCCGGCTCTGCGCCTCACCACGCTGGTGGCCGAGATGGCGGAGATCCTCAAGGGCTCACCCTGGGCGAAGCAGGCGGATCTGGGCGACGTGGCCCGGCGCATCCAGGAGGTGGCCCCGCGGTTTCCCGGCGACCGGAAGGTGGCCGAGCTGGCGGACCTGGCGGCCCGGGCGGCGCGGCTCAAGGCGAGCCGGGCAAGGCCGGAGGAGTGAGCCGGCGCCGCCCGTAATGTGAATCGTAATTCTCCGGGTCTAGGCTCTGGAACACCATCAAGGCGAATCTAGAGTCTGGGCGCGCGCTCCTGTCCAGGGGGGGTAAAAAGGGGAGGGGCGCGCGCCCATGTTTCGCGATCTACCCATTGCCGCCTTTCGCCTCCTCCAGCGTCCGCACCCGTTCCTTCAGCACCTCCGACTCGCGCTCGAGCTGCTCCAGGCGGTCGCGGAGCGCCTTCTCGTCCTTCCCCGCTTCGCTCTTCTTTTTCTGCAGGTCGTGCACGGCCCGTTCGGCGTGGAGGCGTTGGCGGGATTCCGGCTCCAGCCGGCTCCGGCGCTCGATGGCGGGGATGGCGGCGGGGTCGCCCAGGGCGGCGATGGCGCCGTAGACCCCTTCCCGCACCACATAGCTGGGATCGTCGAGGTAGCCGACGAGGATCTTGCGGATCTCCTCGCGCCGCCGCGTGCTCTGCTTGCCAATGGCGGCGAGGGTGTTCATGGCCTCTCGCCGGCTGTCGATGGGCGCGCCGTAGGTGGCAAAGCGTTGGGCGGGGGCGAAAACGCGGTCCGGATCGAGCTTGCCCAGGGCCTTGAGGGCCGCGACGCGCACCACCTCCCGGAAGCTGCTTTGCTCCAGGGCTGCGATGAGCACCGGAGCCACGTCCTCGCGGCGGCTCTCGAAGGCGCCGGGAGCCGTGGCCGCCGCGGCGCGGGCGAAGTAGCTCTCCTCGGTCTCCAGGGACCGTCGCAGCGCGGGAATCAGCTCGGTATGAGTGGGGAAGTGCTGCAGGGCGTCGAGAGCCTCGGTGCGCACCCGGCTGTCCTTGTCCGCGAGCCCGGGGCGCAGGGCCTCCAGGGCCGCGTCGCCGCCAGCCGCGCCCAGGGCCTTCGCGGCTTCCTGGCGGGTGACGTGGAAGGGCTCGTCGCGCAGGGCGCGGCCGAGCGCCGCGACGGCTTCGGCGCCGCCGAGGCCGCCCAGGGCGCGGATGGCCTCCAACCGGGCCGGAAGCTCCTTGACGGCGGCGAGCTGGATCGCCCACTCGGCGGCCGGCTTGTCGAAGTCGACCGTCTTCAGGATCCAGCCTTGCGGATCGAGGACCACGGTTCTCGGCCGCTCGTCGCTCGGCAGATAGAGATCCTGAAGAGCCCGGGCCGCCACCGGCAGGCGGCGCGTTACGGTGTCCTTCTCGGTGTCCTTCGCGCCAATCAGAGCAATCTCCAGGGGAAATGAGAAGAGGCCGGTCTCGGCGGTCAGCTCCTGGGTCTGGCGGATCTCCAGGTGCACCTGGTGGGTCTCCGGCTGCCAGTCCCAGCGGACCTTCAGCTCCGGATGGCCGGCGCCGTAGACGTACTGATCGAAGAGCGGGCCGAGGGAGGCGCCGGTCGAGTCCTCCAGCGCCTCCTGGAGGTCGTGCGTCACCACCGTGCGTCCGGCGAAGCGGTCGAGATAGGTGTGGATGCCCTTCCACCAGCCCTCGTCGCCGAGGAGAAAGTGGGCCATGCGGAGGACCAGCGCTCCCTTGGCGTAGGTGTGGCCGTCGAACATGGCGAAGGAGTCGACGTACCGGCGGGTGACGATGGGGCGCCGGTAGCGGTTGGCGTCCTCCCGGAGATAGCCGCGGCGATACTCGTCCAGTTGGGCGTCGAGCTCGTCCTGGCCGTGGGCGTGCCCCGCGAAGAGGGCTGTGAAGTAGTCGGCGAAGCCCTCGTTGAGCCAGGCGTTGCCCCAGTCCTCGCAGGTGACGAGGTCGCCGAACCACTGGTGGGCGGCCTCGTGCGCCACCAGGCCCTCGCTGGTGACGTCGAGGGCGGCTCGAGCGTCGTGCAGGGTGCGGGAGGTCTGCGTGGTGGCGGAGATGTTCTCCATGCCCCCCCACATGTAGTCGATGACCACGGCCTGGGCGTACTTGGCGTACGGGTACGGATGGCCGGTCACCTTGGAGTAGAAGTCGAGCACGGCGGGCGTCATGCTGAAGGACCGCCGGGCCTCCTCCTCGGCCTTGGGGCCTTTGGGAACGTAGTAGTCGACGGGTATGCCGTTCCACGAGTCGGAGATCTTGGCGAAGTCGCCGATGGCGACCGAGAGGAGATAGGTGGAGTGCGGGACCTCCATGCTCCAGTGCCAGGCCCTCCGGCCGTCGGGGAGATCCTTCACCTCGACGAGCTTGCCGTTGCTCACCACCTCCAGGGGGGACTTCACGGTGGCGATCACTTCCGTCGTGGTGCGGTCGTTGGGGGAATCCCAGGCCGGGAACCAGAAGCGGTTGAGGTCCGACTCGCCCTGCGAGTAGATCTGCCGCGGTTTGTTCGGATAGGCCTTGTCGGGACCCATGAAGTAGAGGCCCGCCGCCGGATGGGCGGCGTAGTCGATCACCGCCTCGATGCGATCCGCGGGGCCGTAGGGCCGGTCCAGCTTGACGGTGAGGGTCTGGGCCTGCGGGTCCAGCGCGAAGGGACGCTCGGCGCCATTGACGCGCACCTTGTGGACGTCGAGCCCGGCGGCGTGGAAGACCAGCGAGTCGAGCCCCGGCAGCAGGGGCGTCAAGGTGTCAGTGGCGGTGCCGGCGACGCTTTTGGCGTCCCAATCGAAGGCGAGGTCGAGCTTCAGGTGCTGGAGGTGGTACTGCCGCGCCGGCATGTACCGGAGCGGCGTGCCCTCCGGAGCGAAGGGCTCGCGCTCGGCGAGGAGCGGTAGGGCCGCCAGAACGAGAAGGATGACGGTGAGTTGGCAGGCCTTCGGGAGTCGCTTGGCTGTCATAGGGATCTCCAGGATGGGATCGAAAGCGAGGGTATCTTAGAGTAGCTGGGCAGGAAGATCTTCAATCGGCCCACCTTCGCCCGGGCATAAATGCCAGGGCTAGGAACAGCGCCCCCTGAAGGGGACTTCAAGCTGGATTCATCCAGCGCCGTTGGTAGCTGGCATTTATGCCCGGGCGGGGCAGGGCCTGCGATGCTGCCACCTCCACCCGGCATAGAATGCGCGCCATGGTCCGCTACCGCATGGTCCTCGCCAAGGAAGACTTCAAGTTCTCCTCCGCCCACTTCACCCTGTTCGCCGACGGCAGCGCCGAGCTCCTCCATGGCCACAACTACCGGGTGCGGGTGGAGATCTCCGGCGCCGATCTGGACCCCGAAGGGCTGCTGGTCGACATCAACCTCTTCAAACGAGAGCTGCGGGCCCTCTGCGCCCGGCTGGACAGCCGCACCCTGATTCCGGGAGAGAGCGGGCGCCTCTCCTGGTCGCGGCAGGGAGAGGCCGTCGACGTGCGCTGCGGCGAGCGCGCCTACCGCTTTCCGGCGGTGGACACCCTGGTGCTGCCGCTGCCCAACACCTCCATCGAGCTGCTGGCGCGCATGCTCTGGCACGATCTGGCGCCCCACCTGGCGGGCTCGCCCGTGACGGCTCTCGCCGTTTCGGTGGAGGAGTCCGCCGGCCAGCAGTGCTGGTACGAGGCGGACCTGGCGGGGTAGGACAGATACCGACCCGACTATAATGGCCGCCGAAAGGAGGGCGCTGGTATGCCCCGTCATGTCTCCATCGAATACTGCACCGTTTGAAACTACTATCCCCGCGCCGCCAGTCTGGCGGCTGACATCGAAAAGCAGTTCGGCATCACCCCCAAGTTGATCAAGGGCCTTGGCGGAGTCTTCGAGATCACCGTCGGCAACGAATTGATCTTCTCGAAGAAAGAGTTGGGACGCTTCCCTGAACCCGGCGAGGTGGAGAGGGAACTCGGCACGCGGGCCGGCGCCTAGCCGCCCTGCCACGGACTCAAACGTTTGTCTCTCGCCTTCGCCGCCTCCCTCCTGCTCGCCACCGGCCTTCTAGCCCTTGCGTTGCGCACGCAGGAGCGGCGGCGCCAAGCCCCGGCGCTTCCCCCTGCCCGCCTTCCCGCTCCGGGGACCACGGTTCTCCTACCCATCCGCAATGAGCTCCACAACGTAATAGATTGTGTGGAAACGCTTATGGCTCAAACTGCATCCCCGCTCGTGCGGGTGATCGACGACGGCTCGACGGACGGCTCGGGTGAGCTGGCCGCCGCGAAGGCCGCCCGCGAGCCGCGCCTCACTCGGCTCGAGGCGGGACCGCTGCCGCCGGGCTGGCGGGGGAAGGTCCACGCTCTCTGGGTGGGAGCGCAGGGGGTTGCCACCCCGTGGCTGCTCTCCACCGATGCCGACACTCGCCACGCGCCCGACCTTCTGGCCCGCGCCCACGCCGCGGCGGCGGACCGGGGGCTCGACGCCGTCTCCCTGGCCGGGGTGCAAGAGGTGCGCGGGCTGGGGGAGAACCTGCTGATTCCTCCCGTCTTCGCCCTGCTGGACGCGCTCCTGGGCGACTGGGAAGAGGCCGCCGCCGGTAGGGGGCCCGCCGTGGCCAACGGCCAGTTCATCCTCTTGCGGCGGGAGGCCTGGGAGGCCTGCGGTGGCTTCGAGACCGTGCGCTTCGTGCCCCTCGACGACATCGCCGTCGCCGCCCGGCTGCGGGCCGGCGGCTTCCACACCGGCTTCTTTCGCACCGACGGGTTGCGGGTGCGCATGTACCAGGGCTGGGGAGAGGCTTTCCGGGGCTGGCGGCGCAATCTGGCCGGCCTGCTGAGCCCCCACCCGCGGACCGTGGCGCTCGCGCTCGCCGTGCTGGTGCTGCCGGTCGCGGCGCTTGTGGCGGCAACTGTCACAGATTTAGCAGTTGAGGCCACTCTACTATGGACTGCCGGCGTCGCGGCTTCGATGCTGCTGCGCTCCGGTGGAGGCCACCGGCCGGCCTGGGGATTTCTCTATCCCCTGGACGCCCTGGCGCTGGCCGGCGTGATCGCCCTGGCCTCCATCGACCGCCGGCGAGGGCGGATGGTGAGCTGGAAGGGCCGGGAGATGCAGGTCTGAGCCGCATTCCCGAGATTTCGCTTGAAAGAGGAATGAACGATGAAGGACCCTTGTTTGGAGCCTTTAAGGTGTGGCCGGAGGGCAAAGCGGGACAAATCCGCGAAGAAGTTGCCACCTGCCGCTAGATTTCAGGAATAGACCTGAGTATAATCGAGAACGTTCAACAGCGCTGTGAGAAATCGAGCTCTGTTCAGAAGCGAGAAGGACAGTTTCCAGGGCTTGTAATCCGTCCGGTGGGTGCACCGCCGGGGGGTGCAAGGTAGTTATATGATTGTATGAAACATGGAGGTAAGGCAATGAAAGGTGAGGCGCCGAACATGTCATCGAAGGAAATGGCCCAGATCCGGCAGAACCTGGAAGGGACTCCGGACATCGAGGAGGCGGCGGAGCTGATGAACCTCGCCGGGAATTCGACCCGGCTCAAGCTCCTCTATCTGCTCGAGAACATGAAGGAGCTGTGCGTGTGCGACCTGGCGGAGATGCTCGGGGTGTCGGTTTCGGCCGTCTCCCAGCACCTGGCGAAGCTGAAGGCCTACGGGCTGGTGGCTCCGCGCCGTGATGCGCAGACCATCTACTACCGTCTGACGGACCACGAATTCAACGCCAAGCTGCGCGACAACTTCTTCAAGCAGTTCCAAGTCTGACCATCACCCCGGGTTGCGGCGGTCCTCCCCAGGGCCGCCGCAAGTCGTTACCACGAAGCGGCCTTTAACGGCCGCTTTTTGCTTTTCTGGCGAACGCCTCGGCGAGCCGCAGGCAGGCGGCGAGGGTGCGCTCCGCCTCCTCGTCACCAGCACCGTCGAAGCTCAGGGCGGAGAAGGTCATGGCCGCCGGGGGTGGGAACGGGCTCAGGGCCTCCAGCAGGTCGTCCAGGCGAACTCCCGCCGGTTCCGGGAAGCCCACGGCCGGGGCGTCCCGCGGATCGAGGCCGTCGAGATCGACATGGAGATACCAGCCGCCGGCCCCGGCGCGGTGGCGGAGCCGTTCTCGGGCTTCCGGGCTGGCGACCTCGCTTACCGAGACGAGCTCCAACCCGTGCCGGCGGATGTTGGCGGTCTCCAGCGGATCGAACGCCCGTCCCGCGAGGTGGACGGCGCGGTCCACGGCCAGGGGCTTCAGGCCGACGGCTTCGCGGAGCTCCGCCAGGCTCACGCCGCACACAGTCGCCAGGGCCATGCCATCCCAATAGCCGCTGGGGCTCGATTCCGGAGTGTTGAAGTCGCCATGGGCGTCGATCCAAACGACCGCCGGATCCTCGCCGAGACTCTGCAGTCCCGCGACGACGCCCACCGCGGCCAGACAGCCGCCCGAGAGGACGAGGGGGAAACGCCCCTGAGCGCGCGCCTGGGCCACGGCGCGAGCGATGCCTTGGCCAATCTCGGCGACGAGCTCGGCCTTGGGCGATCCTTCATTGCCGGGGCGAACGGTGATCTCGCGGACCTCCCGGCCGGTCGCCCGCAGCCGGGACGGGAAGCCGCGGGCCGTGAGCTCGCCGGGAGCCCGTGCCGCGCCGGTGTCGCCGCGCTCGACGTCCCAGGGCACGGCGATGAGATCGAGGGATATGGCGCTCATGATGGTTGGATCTTATCGCCGTCCATCCTCCGGCTCGGATAGAATCCCGCTCCGGCGACGACTTGATCGGAGGGAAGCCATGAGCCAGCATCCGCGTCCCAAGTTCACCTACCTCGGCCACGCCACTGTCCGCTGCGACCTTCCGGGCGGCGAAGTGGTGCTGATCGACCCCTGGGTGATGAACAACCCTGCGTGTCCCAAGGGGCTGCAGGTCTTCGACCGCCTCGACGCGGTGCTCATCACCCACGCCCACGGCGACCACATGGGGGATGCGGTAGAGATCGCCAAGAAGTATCAGCCGAAGGTCGTCGTGGCGAATTACGAGATCTGCAACTGGCTGACCGGGAAGGGTGTGAAGAACTGCGCCGGCATGAACCTGGGGGGCAGCCAGGAGGTGTTGGGCATGATGGTCACCATGGTCCGCGCCGACCACTCCTGCGGCTTGAGCGATGGCGACCAGACCCTCTACGGCGGCGTGGCGGCGGGTTACATCGTGCGGCTCCCCGGCGGCTTCACCTTCTACCACGCGGGGGACACGGCTCTCTTCTCCGACATGCAACTGCTCGGCGAGATGTACCGTCCCGAGCTGGCTTTCCTGCCCATCGGCGACTACTACACCATGGATCCCCAGCAGGCCGCCCGCGCCTGCCGGTTCCTCGGTACGCGCAAGATGATTCCCATCCACTGGGGAACGTTCCCGGCCCTCACCGGCACGCCGGAGATGCTGCGCAAGTCGCTCGGCGACCTCGGCGTCACCTGCGAGCTGATCGTCCTGCAGCCGGGAGAGAGCTACTGAGGAGAACCGAGCTTCACCAGCGGATGGCGGCGCCCAGACCGGTGAACCAGTTGGGGTGGGGTTCGTCGAGCCCCTTTCCCACTCGCACGTCGACCGCCAGGTCTTTCGAGATCAGATAGCCGAGCCCTACGTCGGCGTAATGAGTGGCCGAGCCGCCGGCGTTCTCCTTGGAGAAGACGTATCCCTCCAGAAAGCCGCCCAATTTTTCATCGAGTTGAAAGCCGGCTGAAGCGCTGGCGAAGAGCTGATCGAAGCGACGATCTCCGTCCGCGGCCCTGGAGTAGCCCACGTTGCTCTCCAGCGACCAGTCGGCGGGCAGGTCCCAATGCAGTGCGAGGGTGGCCGTGGGCTGCCAGACGTCGCTGGTCAGAGCGCGGCTTCCTACGGGAACGGTCGTCTGGACGAGCAGACCCAGGGCCGGAGCTCCAGGAGGGCGATTCTTCGCGTCCGCGTCGTTGAGCCGGATCTTGACCTCGACGAAGGGATCTTCAATCCCCGAAATCCGCTTCTCGCCGGGCACGCCGCTGTCGGTCCAGTCGTAGGAATTCAGCCCCACCCGCGCCTCCCAGCGGTCGTCGAAGGCGTAGCGCAGGAGGATTTCCCCCAGGGACTGCGCCTTTTCGGAACCGGTGCGCGTATAGGTGTACCCCGTCTCGAGCTGGAGATGGTGCGGGATCACCAGGGAGGGGCCGTTGGTGAAATCCGGCCGGTCGGGGCTGATCGGTTCCGGGCCGCCGGAAGCTTCCTCGGCGGCAAGGGGCACGGCGAGCGCGAGCAGGGCGACGGCGGCGAACTGGCTGATTTTCATTTCCTCGGATCCCCCGAAGCTCAGGGAGCAAATCATATACGCTACCTACATGGGCTCGGTAAACGCCGGCGTGACGCTTCGCAATCCAAGGAAGCCGGACCTCGCGCCTGTCGAAGTTCCAGCCATGGCGAGGATGGCTCGCCGGCATCCCGGTTGCGGCAAATCCGCTGGCGACTCCCAAAATATCCATCCGATGGCTCATCGATGCTTATGTTGCGGCATCTCCCGATAGGCTGCGTCATCGATCCTTACGTTGCGTCATCTAAGGATAGGATGCGGCATCTGCCGATAGGCTGCGACATCTAGGAATAGGATGCGGCATCGACGGATAGATGAGGCATCCTATCGCTATATGACGCAGCCTGAGGATCGGTGACGCAGCCCGTCCTTATATGCCGCAGCCTATCCTGACGTTGCGTCATCGATGCTTATGTTGCGTCATTTCTGGCGAGGCTGCGGCACCTTCCGGGCTCTCTTCGGCCCTACCAGCCAAACCAGCGCGCCCGCAGCAGGAATCCCAGCCGGGAGCTCAATGCCAGCCTGGGCGGGGAGGCGAGGAGGTCGCGGCCGGAGTCTTCGATCTCCGTCAGCAGGCGCAGGGCGCCCAGGAGGGCGAAGACGGCGGCGCGGCGGTAGCCGGGGGGGAGATTCCCGAGCCCGCGCGGCGCCTTGAGCAGACGGCCCCGGAGACGCTCGCACTCCCGGCGGGCCGCCGCCATGAGCTGATCGCGGTCCCACTGGCCGGCGTCGGCCTCCAGAACCTCGGCGGCCGGCAGGGGACAGCGCCGCCGGTCCACTTCATCCCCCAGATGTTGGAGCGCCCAGAGGCGGACGAGGGCGCTGGCCAGACCGTCGATCTCCGCGTTGAGGCTCTTCTCCAGCAGGGCGGCGGCGACGCTCCGCCCCAGGCTCAGGGCCTCTACCTCGGCGTCGGCCACCGTGGCGGGCTGGCGCCGGAGGGCCCGCCGCCGGGCGCAGGCGGCGAGCTCGTCGAGCGCGTCGACGGGCCAGCGCCGGCGTTCGTTCTCCCGCGCCATGCGCAGGAAGATGGGCTGCCCCACGGGATAGCCTGAGAGGGCCGCTTCGAGCGCCCACTCCCAGCGGTTGATCTGCGCCAGCCGCTCGCCCTCGACCCCGTGCTGGCGGGCGAAGTCGAAGAGGGTATGGGCGTAGGCGAGGAGGGCCTGGACCCGGCGGCGCTCGGTTGCGGGGAGGAGCAGGAGGGCCGGCGCGAAATCGCCCAGGACGGCGCGGGCGACGTCGGCGCAGAGGCCGGCGGCCTTCTCTTCGTCGAAGTCCTCCGTGGGCCGGCTGACCTCGGCGTCGAGCCGGCTGTGGCGGCTGCGCGAGAGGGAATCGGCCCGCCAGTCTTCACCCTCCGGCCGCCGTCCCTGGGGGCCGGTGCCCAGCAGCGACTGGAGGGGCGAAGGGGGGCGGTCCGGCGGGCTCATCGCGCCTAGGACTACGCCAGCAACCGCAACAGCTCGCGCTGCGGCTCGGCGCCGGTGATCTCGGCGGCGTCCGCCGTCAGGGCCACGTTGATCTCGCTGCGCACGCCGAAGTCTCCCGGCAGATAGATTCCGGGCTCGATGGAGAAGCCGGTCATGGCCAGGAGCTGGCGGGTGTCATGGGTCTCCAGGTTGTCCATGTTGGCGCCCTGCCCATGATCGGTGATGCCGATCGAGTGGCCCGTACGATGGATGAAGTAGTCGCCGTAGCCCGCTTTCTGGATGACTCCGCGAGTGGCGTCGTCGACCTCGAAGCCGCGCACCGGCGTATGGGGGTAACGGCTGCGCACCAGCTCCCAGCCCGCGTCCCGGGCCGCGGCCACGATGGAGAAGACTTCCTGATGGCGGTCGGCGGGGGAGGCGGCGCAGACTCCTACCCAGGTGATGTCGGCGTAGACGCTCCCCGCCGTCTTCTCCTTGGCCCACAGGTCGATGAGGAGGAAGTCGCCGGTGCGGATGACCGAGGATTTGTCCGGACCCGGCTGATAGTGCGGATCGGCGCTGTGGGCGTTGACCCCGACGATGGGGTCCGACTCGGCCCACAGGCCCACCTGGTCGAAGGCGTCGAGGATGAAGCGCTGCACGGCGTACTCGTCGATCTCGTCCCCCCTCCGTAGCGCGGCGCCGACGCGGGCGAAGGCTTCGAGGGCGATGCGGTGCAGGTGGACGTTGGCGCGCCGGTGGCCCGCGAGCTGCTCGTCGGTCCAGGTGGCGGCGAACGCCTGCGCGAGGTCGGCGGCCGAGACCAGCTCCACCCCGGCGGCGCGCACCAGCTCGGCGGTGCCGGCGTCGAGGCGCGAGATGGAGGGCAGCTCGTTGTTGGGGCTGTACTGGGCGGCGAGGCGCTTGTGGCCCGAGACCAGCTTCGTCAGCTCCTCGCGGTTCTTCTGCCAGGTGGTGTAGGAGGACTTCGAGCCGGGCAGATGGTCGAGCATGGCGGGCTCGAGGTCGTGGACCAGCTTCTGCGGCTCGCCGACGCGCGGGATCAGGTAATAGCAGCGGCGGGTGACGAGCTTGCCCTCGCCGGAAAGCCCCAGGAGGTCGAGACCGACGGGGTCGTTGAGCTGGAAGCAGGAGAAGAACCAGCCGTCGAGGCCGGCCTCGGCCAGAGCGGACTGGATGGCGGGAATTCGTTCGGCCAGCATGGCACCTCCCTTTCTTGGGGCCGAATCGTATCAGACCGGCCGGCGGGGAGATTGCATGGAGACTCGTCCGATGGAGAAACGCGGCGCGATCTCCTAGAATCGGCGCCTGATTCTTGGACACTCGAAAGAAAGGCAGGGATCGACTCATGAAAGCCATCCGTCGCGTAGCGCTGTCCGCGCTCATCGCCCTGAGCCTCGCCGCGTCGCTCCAGGCCGCGGGCGAGGGGAGAATCGTCGGCACCGTGCTGGACGAGGCCAACCAGCCGATCGAGGGCGTGAAGGCGACCCTCACCCGCAAGGGCACCGGCTACAAGCTGGAGAAGGTCAGCGACAAGAAGGGGCAGTTCATGCTGCTCATCCTCGACGCCACCCAGGAGTACCTGATCCACCTCGAGAAGCCGGGCTACAAGCCCTTCGAAGGACCTCTCAAGCCCAAGCTCGAGGACACGATGCGCGTCGGCTACACCCTGGTCAAGGAGCAGCCGGCCGCGGCGTCGGCACCCAAGGAGCTGTCGGGCAATGACAAGGCCATCGCCGCCTACAACGAAGGGGTCACCTTGTTGAAGTCGAACAATCTGGCCGGCGCGGCGCCCAAATTCGAGGAGGCGGCCGCCCTGGACCCCAAGCTGGCCGAGGCCGACGGCGCCCTCGCCGATCTCTATCTGGAACTGGGCCGCAACCCCGAGGCGCTGGTGGCGGCGGATCGCTACCTGGCCCTGAAGCCGAGCGATCCCCGCGGTCTGCGGGCCCGCTACGACGCCCTCAAGGCCACGGGCGACAACGAGAAGGCCCGGGCGACGCTGGATGCCCTGACGCTGGCCGATCCCAAGGGCGAAGGCACCGCCGTGCGCTACTTCAACGAGGGCGCCGAGCTGACGCGCACCGGCAAGTACGACGAAGCCGCGGCCTGGTTCGAGAAGGTGGTGGAGATCTCGCCCGCCGAGCCCAAGTTCGCCAAGGCCCACTACGTTCTCGGATTGACCTACGCCAAGGACGACAAGGACCCGGCGAAGAAGGCGAGAGCCAAGGAGCAGCTCCAGACCTTCCTCCAGATGGCCCCCAACGACGCGGACGCCGGCACGGCGAAGCAACTTCTGGACTATCTGAAGTAGTTACAGCGGCAGCCGCAGCAGCGCCTCGCAGCCGGGGTCCGGGGTGCGGTTCTCCAAGGTCAGAGTACCGCCGTGGGCCTCGGCGATCTGCCGGGAGAGAGCGAGGCCGATACCCGTGCCTCCGGGTTTCGTGGTGTAGAAGGGGACGAAGAGGTTCTCGGTGTTCGAGAGACCGGGGCCTTCGTCCTCCACCCGCACCTCGACGTGCGTGCCATTGCGCCGCCAACCCACCCCGACGCTGCCGCCGGTCATCAGGGAGGCGTCCACGGCGTTGCGGATCAGGTTGATGAGGAGCTGCTCGAGCTGGTCCGGGTCCGCTTCCAGGGTCACCTCGGGGCCGCGCTCGACGAAGACGGGGAGGCGCGTCTCCAGGGCGGCGCTACGCTGGATGAGGCGCGACAGCTCGCAGGAGGCGGGATGCGGGGGAGGGAGGCGGGCGAGGCGGGCATAGGCCGCCATGAAACGGATCAGCGCCTCCGAACGGTTGCCGATCACCTCCAGGCCGCGTCCCATGTCCTCCTTCCAGTCCTCGGGCACCGGCTCCCGGCTCAGCAGGCTGGCCAGGGTCGAGGCCATGGAGTGGATCGGCGCCAGCGAGTTGTTGAGCTCGTGGCCCAGCACCCGGATGAGGCGCTTCCAGGCCTGCCGCTCCTCCTCGCGCAGGGTGCGGGAGAGATCGGAGATCACCAGCAGGCGGTGGGGCAGGCCGCCTTCCCGAAAGGTGGAGCTGCGCACCTCCCAACGTCCTGGCCCGGTGGCGAAGGTGCGGGAGAGGATGGGCGGCATCTCCCTTTCGAGGAGGTCCGCGAGCCCCAGCTCCTCCTCGGTACGGCCGACGAGCCGCTCGTTCGGCTCGCCCAGCAGGCGCTCGCCGGCGCGGTTGACCAGCCGCAGCTTGCCGGAGTCGTCGAAGGCGAACACCGCGACGTCCACCTCCGTCACCACGCGGTGGAGGAGGGCCGCGGCCTCCACCGCGCCCAGCCGCTGCTCGCGGAGGAGCTCGCCGATGGCATTGATCTCCTCCACCACCTGCGCCAGGGCGTCCGACTCCAGCGGCGGCCGGGCGCGCTGGGAGAAATCCCCCTCGCGCAGCGCCGAGAGGAGGTTGGCTAGGGTCTGCAGCGGTCTCACCACCCGGTCGCGCAGCCTGAGGGCGAACCAGGGCCAGAAGTAGAGGACGAACAGCGCCACCGTCAAACGCAGCCTGAGGGAGTGAGCGTCGTTGAACACGAAAAGCACGGTCAGGGCGGCGCCGGGCAGGCCGGTGCCCAGGGCCAGGAGGAGGACGCGGTCCTCGAAGCCGAGAGCCGGCCGGACGCGGCGAAAGAGGCCGCGGAAGGCAAAGCGGCGCGGCCGTCGCCGCGTCAGCGTTCCCCCGCGCTCAGAGGCCATGCTTCTCCAGCCGGCGGTAGAGGGCGCTGCGGGAGAGACCCAGCGCCTGCGCCGCCTGGCTGACGGTGCCGTAGCGGGCGAGCGCCTTCTGGATGAAGATCTTCTCCACGTCCTCGAGAGTGAGATCCTCCAGCCGCACCGATGAGGAGGCGGGAGCGGCCGGCTCCAGCCCCAGATCCTGAACGCCCACCCAGTCGCTGCGGCCCATCAGCACCCCCCGCTCGACGGCGTGGTCGAGCTCGCGGACGTTGCCCGGCCAGGGGTGCGCCAGCAGGGCGGTGCGCGCGCTCTCCTCGAAGCCGCGCAAGGTCTTTCGGCGGTAGCGCATGGCATGCTGGCCGAGGAAGTGCTTGGCGAGGAGGAGGATGTCCGCCTGGCGCTCGCGCAGAGGCGGCAGGCGGATCTCGACCGTGTTGAGGCGGAACAGGAGGTCCTGCCGGAAGCGGCCGGCGGCTACCTCTTCCCGCAGGTCGGCGTTGGTGGCGGAGAAGACGCGCACGTTGGCGGTGCGGGTCTTCGAGGAGCCCAGGCGCTCGAACTCGCCCGTCTCCAGGACCCGCAGGAGCTTGGCCTGCTGGCCGAGCGAGATGTTGGCGATCTCGTCGAGGAACAGGGTGCCGCCGTCGGCCAGCTCGAAACGGCCGACGCGGTCGGTCTTGGCATCGGTGAAGGCGCCGCGGACGTGGCCGAAGAGCTCGCTTTCGAAGACGGCCTCGGAAAGGCCGCCGGTGTTCACCGTCACCATGGGGATTTCGCAGCGGGCCGAGACGGCGTGGAGAGCGCGGGCCACCACTCCCTTGCCCGTGCCGTTATCGCCGGTGATGAGGATATTGGCTTCCGACGGACCGACGCGGGCGATCAGCTCCATCACCGGCAGCATCGCGGGCGATTCGGCGATCAGTGTGGGATCGGTAGGGCCCCGCAGCAGCTCGTTTTCGGCCTCCAGCCGCTCGCCGCGCCGCAGGGCCCGGCGCAGATCGGCCTGGGTGCGCAGGATGGAGACCAGCCGGGCGTTGTCCCACGGCTTTTCGACGAAGTCGCGGGCGCCCTGGCGCATGGCCTCGACGGCCAGGCCGACGTTGGCCCAGGCGGTCATCACCACGACCGGCAGAGTGGCGTCGAGCGCCCGCAGGCGTGCCAGCAGCTCGATCCCCTCGCGGCCGGAGGTGGTGTCGCGGGTGTAGTTGAGGTCCATCAGCACCGTGTCGAGGTCCCGGCTGGTGACGGTCTCGAGGATCTCCGCCGGCGAGGCGGCGGTCACGGTGTCGAACCCCTCGGCCTTGAGCAGCAGCCGCAGCGCCTCGCGGACCTCCAGCAGGTCATCCGCGATGAGGACGCAGGGTTTCGAGAAAATGCCGTTCATCGGCAGAAGTATAGAGCGCCTCCGGCGGGGACCCTCAACCTCGGACCGGCCGGGGTGAGATAGCGGGTGCTGTCGCGACAGTCCCTCCATGAGCGACCTACCTGAGCGTCAGGCACGGGAAGCTCTCCAAAAACCGTCGGCAGGTGTAGAGGCAACGCCTCCCTGATGGGAGGCTTGCCACCATGCCGCGATTCTCCACATGAAGAGCGCGCCGAAGCCGGACCACGGCGTGGTCTCATGTACAAAGGAGGCTGTCATGAGTCAGCAAGCGATGCGTCGGTCCTACGCCACCAGTGCCCTTAAGAACGAGCAAGACCAGGACTCCGCGCTGGAATGTCCGCCGGCGAACCCCGTCGCCGCGGGCAGCGACGTCCTCGAGTCTCGGTTCGCCGTGACCACGGACGCGGCGCCGGCGAGCGCCGGACGACAGTCCAATCTGTTCGTTTTCATCAAAGCCCTGGATGGCCGCATCCTCTTCAACCAGGCGGCACCAGGGAGCGATTTCGTCGGCTGGCAGGAGGTACCCGGCGGGGTGATCACCGACACGGCGCTGGCGGCGGGCATGCAGGCCGACAGGCTGGTCGTGTTCGCCAAGCGTCCGAACGGCCGTATCGTCTTCAATCAAGCGGCGCGGGGCGGGGCCTTCGACGGCTGGCAGGACATGCCCGGCGGCATCGTCACCGACGTGCCGCTCGCGAGCGCGGGCCGGCAGAGCAACCTGTTCGTCTTCGCCAAGACCCTGGATGGCCGCATCCTCTTCAACCAGGCGGCGCCGGGGCAGGCCTTCGTCGGCTGGCAGGAGGTGCCCGGCGGGGTGATCACCGATGCGGCGCTGGCGGCGGGCATGCAGGCCGATAGGCTGGTCGTGTTCGCCAAGCGTCCGAACGGCCGCATCGTCTTCAATCAAGCGGCGCGGGGTGGGGCTTTCGACGGCTGGCAGGACATGCCCGGCGGCATCGTCACCGACGTGCCGCTCGCGAGCGCGGGCCGGCAGAGCAACCTGTTCGTCTTCGCCAGGAGCCTGGATGGCCGCATCCTCTTCAACCAGGCGGCGCCGGGGCAGGCCTTCGTCGGCTGGCAGGAGGTGCTCGGCGCCCAAACTACGAAGTTGGCGCTGGGTGCGGGTATGCAGGACCAGACTCTATTCGTCTTCGCCACGCGACCCGACGGCCGGCTGATCTACAACCAGGCTCCGCGGGGCGGGGCCTTCGTCAACTGGCGAGACTGAAACGAAAGCTCACCCCGGCGGAGCCGCCTGGCCCACCGGCTCCGGGCCGGGGCGATGAGGGGGCTCGGCGTCGCAGTTCGACCGACCGGGCATAAAAAAAGGGCTGCCGCAATCGGGGCGGCAGCCTTCAAAGGCGCGCGAACATCACCCGCCCACGATGGGCGGGGTACCTATTTCCTGTCAAGCCACTTCAAATCCGCTCTGCGCGAGCTCCCGCTTCTCGGCCTCGCGCTGGGCGCCCGTCTCTTCCTCGACGACGCGGCCGTCGAAGAGATGAATGGTGCGCTGGGCATAGCGGGCGAACCGCGGGTCGTGGGTGACCATGCAGATGGTCGCCCCCTCCTTGTGCAGCTCCTCGAGCAGCTCCATCACCGACTCGCTGTTGCGCGAGTCGAGGTTGCCGGTGGGCTCGTCGGCGAGCAGGATCGATGGCTTGCCGACCACCGCGCGGGCGACGGCCACACGCTGCTGCTGACCGCCGGAGAGCTGCGAGGGGTAGTGCTTCATGCGGTGCGACATGCCTACCCGCTCGAGGGCCACCTGCACCCGCTCCCGCCGCTCCTTGGCGGCCATGCCGCGGTAGGTGAGGGGGAGCTCGACGTTCTCGTACACCGTGAGGTCGCCGATCAGGTTGAAGGCCTGGAAGATGAAACCGATCTCCCGGTTGCGGATGCGCGCCCGCTCCGAGAAGGAAAGGTCGGCCACCTGCTTGGTGTTCAGGCAGTACTTGCCGTCGCTGGGCGTGTCGAGCAGGCCCAGAATCGAGAGCAGTGTGGTCTTGCCGCAGCCCGAAGGCCCGGCGATGGAGACGTACTCACCATTGCGGATCTCCATGTGGATACCGGAGAGGGCGTGCGTCTCGACCTCGTCGGTCATGAAGACCTTGGTCACTCCGTCCAGGCTGATCAGCGCCTCGGAATTCGTACTCATCGGTTTCCCCCTTGATGCTTCAGCCGCCGGTTCGACGGCGGGAACTTGGTTTCAGTTCAGACGGATCTTGTTATAGCCGTCCTGCGCCGAGGTATCCGACAGGATCACCTTGTCGCCGACCTGCAGCCCCTTTACGATTTCCACTGTATTGACGGAGACGCGTCCCAGCTCCACCTGCACCCGCTCCGCCCGCTTGCCGTTCTCCACCAGCTTGAACATCTCGATCTTGCTGTTGGCATTGCCGTAGGCCGGCCGGCCGACGTAGAGCACGTTGGGCAGCCGCTCGATCTCGATGGTGCCGTCGACCGAGATGTCCGGCCGGGCGCCCTTGGGGAGGTCGCCCTCCAGGGCCACGTCGACGATCACCGTGCCGTCCACCGCCGAAGGCGCCACCCGGAGCACGTGGCCGGGCATGACGCCGTTGCGGGTGTCGATCGACGCCTTTTGGCCCGGCAGCACGTCCTTGGCCTGCACCTCGGGGACCTTGAGCTCGGCCTTCAGGGTCTCCGGCCGCGCCACCTTGGCGAGGACCGTTCCCGGCGTCACCCGCTGGCCCACCTGCACGGGAAGCTCCTGGAGCACGCCGTTGATACCGGCCCGCACCTTGAGGTCCTCCACCTGCCGCCGCTTCAGCTCGTAGGTGCCGCGCATCTGGTCCACCCGCGCCCGCTGTGAGGCGAGCTGGGCATCCGCCGAGCGCTTGCTCTGCTGGTAGCGGTCGACCTCGGTCTTCGCCTGCTTGAAGAGCTGGTCGTATTTGAGGCGCGACAGCTTGTAATTGAGCTCGGGAGTCAACCCGTCCTTCGACAGCCGCTCGTCGGCCTCCGCCTGCAGCTTGGCCTGGTCGGACGCCGACTGGGCCGCGGTGACCGATCCCTGCTGGGCGAGGAGATCGCTCTCCAGCTTCGCCTTCAGGTTGTCGTAGTCGGCCTGCGCCGCCTTGAGCTGCGACTCGGCTTCGAGGGCGTTCTGCTCCACCGTCGGATCCGTCATCTCCAGGAGGATCGTGTCCTCTTTCACCGTCACGCCGGGCAGCGCCGGGATGCGCTCCACGCGCCCTTCGACCGGCGCCGAGATCCAGCGCACGTCCACGGGTACGAGGGTACCGGGGCCTCGCACCTGCCGCAGCATCTCTCCGCGCTTGACCTGATCGATCAGCAGAGTCTCCGCCGCCACCGTCGGTGCCGCCGGCTCCAGCCGCCGCAGGAAGACGGTGATCAGCAGGACGACCGCCAAGCCGGCCACAATGAAGGCCGTCCGCCGGAGCCGGCGCTTCTGTGCTTGTCCACTACGAGGTATATCCATGCCCATAGGTTGTTTTCTCTCCACTCACTCTACGCACCGCGCGTGCCAAGGTTTCACACGCCGTAAGTCATTGTAGCCTATAAACTTAAGTGTTCTTTCACGGGCCGGTTCTGTTCACTCGCGGGAATCATCCGTCCCAAAACCGGACACTGTGCTAGTCTTTGAAAAGAACCTATGAGCGCCGAGCAGCATCGCCAATTTGCTTCCGCCGTCCTGGGTTTCGCCGTGCTTACCGTGAGCGACAGCCGGCGTCCTGAGAACGACACAGGCGGTCGTACAATCCGCGAAATGACTGAAGCTGCCGGCCACCGTGTCGAGGATTCTACGCTTGTCCGCGACGACGTGCCGGCGATCCGCGCCGCTTTGCGAAATCTGCTCGCCCTCCCCGGGGTCGAAGTCGTGGTGGTCACTGGCGGCACCGGCTTCTCGCCCCGCGATCTGACGCTGGAGGCGGTCGGGCCCCTCTTCGATCGGCGAATCGAGGGGTTCGGCGAGCTATTCCGGATGCTCTCCTACAATCAGGTGGGTGCCGCGGCCATGCTCAGCCGAGCCGCCGCCGGCCTGATCGGCGACCGGGCGGTGTTCCTGCTTCCCGGCTCGCCGAAGGCTGTGGCCCTAGCCATGGAGACGTTGATCCTGCCCGAGGCGGGCCATCTGCTGTCTCAGGCGCGGCGAAGCCCGGCGGGCTGAACGGTCGTCTACCTTCTTCGTCCGCTGATCATCCGCCAGAGGATCAACAGGACGATCGAGCCGAGGACGGCGATGAAAAAGCTTCGCAGGTCGAAGCCGGAGATGCCGCCAAAGCCGAGCTGGGTGGCCAGGAAGCCGCCCAGCACCGCGCCGATGACGCCGATGATGACGGTGATGATGCAGCCGCCCGGGTCTCGCCCTGGCATGAGGAACTTGGCGACGCCCCCGGCGATCAGCCCGAATACGATCCACGACAGAAGCCCCATCACTTGCATTGCCTGTTCTCCTTGTGTCGGCGGTTCATAGCCGAGGTTTCGACTGCCAGACTCGTGCCAGGGGCGGGCAAGGCGAGGCAAAGGATCCCGGTGTCCGCGGGTCCCGACTCGACCGTGCTCGTCCGTGTAGTCCGTGTTCCTCTAGAATGTCCCCGCCATGGCCGAGACGAGCCCCGACTCCCCGCGCAGCGACCGCTCCCGTCTTTTCCTGATCGACGGGTACTCGAACATCTTTCGAGCTTTCTACGCCATCCGCAACCTCTCCAACTCGCGGGGCGAGCCGACGAACGCCGTCTATGGCTTCGTCCAGATGCTGCGCAAGCTCCTGCGCGAGGAGAACCCCGAGCTGGTGGGGGTGGCTCTCGACGTGGGGAAGACCTTCCGCAATGAAAAGTACGAGGACTACAAGGCCAACCGCCGGCCCATGCCCGAGGATCTGGCGAGCCAGCTCCCCTGGATTCGCCAGGTGCTGGAGGCCTATCGCATCCCCATCCTGGAGCTGGCGGGCTTCGAGGCGGACGACGTTCTGGGGACTCTCTCCTGCCGGGCGGCGGAGGCGGGCTACGACGTCGTCCTGGTGTCGGCGGACAAGGACCTCATGCAGCTCGTCGAGCCCCGCGTCTCCCTCTACCACACGGGCCGCAACAAGCTGTACGGCCCCCAGGAGGTGACGGAGGACTTCGGCGTGCCGCCGGAGAAGGTGGTGGACGTCCTCGCCCTGATGGGCGATTCGATCGACAACATCCCCGGCGTGCCGGGCATCGGCGAGAAGGGCGCGAAGGCGCTCATCCAGGAGTACGGCTCGCTCGACAACCTGCTGGCCCGGGCCGGCGAGCTCACCCGCAAGGCCTATCGCGAGGGGCTGCTCGCCAACGAGGCGCAGGCCCGGCTGTCGAAAGAGCTGACGACGATTCACACCAACGTCGAGATCTCCTTCGACCCCGAGGCCCTGCACCACGATCCGCCGGACACGGACGCTCTGCGCAAGCTCTTCACCGAGCTGGAGTTCTTCTCCCTGGTCGAGGAGCTGGGACCGGCGGACGCCCTGGGCGGGGCTGCCGCGGCCGGGGGTGAGGAGATGCCGGTTGCCGAGGAGGCGACGACGCCCGAGGCGTGGAACGCGGCGGTGGCGAAGCTCTCCGGCGAGGTCCACATCGCCATCCTGGGCGAAGAGCCTCCCCTGGCCCTGGCCGTTCTCTCTGCGGAGGCTGGAGACGAGAGCCCGGCCGTCTACGCCGACTTCCGCCGCGACGGCATGAAGGCGGCGGCGCTCGCTTCCCTCGACTCCTGGCTCGCCGATCCCGGCACCCGCCTTGCCGGCCACAACCTCAAGGAGGTTCTGCGTGCCTGTCCGAAGGGTGCGCTCTGCCGGGCGGCGCTGTTCGACGCCATGCTGGTTTCCTACCTCCTGAAGCCTTCCGTCCACGGCCACTCGCTGGACGAGCTGGCACTGGAGCGGCTGGCGCGCAAGCCGCTGACTCCGAAGGACGTGGGCTGGGACCGGGGCCAGGAGCCGGCGGTGGGCGACTCGCGACTCGCGGCCTACGCCGGCGAGCAGGTGCTCATCGCCCGCCGCCTCACCGGCGCGATGCGCCGCGAGCTGGAGGTGAGCCCCCTCGCCAAGGTCTACGATGAGATCGAGGTTCCCCTCGTGCCGGTGCTTCTGGGGATGGAGGAGATGGGCATCCTGCTCGACGTCGACTATCTCAAGCGGATGTCGGACGAGCTCGGCCAGGAGATCGCGACGCTGGAAGAAGATATCTACCAGCAGGCCGGCGAGCGGTTCAATCTGGGCTCGCCGCAGCAGCTCGGCGTCGTCCTCTTCGAGCACATGGGGCTGCCCGTCCTGAAACGCACCCAGAAGACGAAGAGCTACTCGACGGGCGCCGAGATCCTGGAAGAGCTGGCCGTGCGGGGCTTCCCCATCGCCCAGAGCCTGATGCGCTGGCGCGAGCTGACCAAGCTCAAATCCACCTATGTGGACGCCCTGCCCCTCCTGGTGGCACAGGACGGCCGCCTCCACACCCGTTTCAACCAGGCGGTGGCGGCCACGGGCCGGCTCTCCTCGGCCAATCCCAACCTGCAGAACATCCCGGTGCGCACCGAGCTCGGGCAGCGCATCCGCAAGGCGTTCATCGCGCCGCCGGGCTACGTCCTCCTGGTGGCCGACTACAGCCAGATCGAGCTGCGCATCCTGGCCCACATCGCCGAGGAGGCGGAGCTGATCCGCGCCTTTCTGGCCGGCGAGGACATCCACCGCGCCACGGCGGCCATCATCTTCAGCTCCTCCCCGGACCTGGTGACCTCGGAGCAGCGGCGGGCGGCCAAGACGATCAACTTCGGCATCCTCTACGGCATGAGCGCCTTCGGCCTCTCCCAGGCCCTGGGCATTCCCTCCAAGGAGGCCGACAAGTTCATCAAGGCCTATCTGGACCGCTATCCCGGGGTTCGCCGCTACGTCGAGGAGACGCAGGCCAGCGCCGAGAAAGAGGGGAAGGTCACGACCCTCTACGGCCGGGTGCGCTGGCTGCCGGACATCCAGAGCAAGAACTGGAACCTGCGGGAGAACGCCCGCCGCATGGCCATCAACGCCCGCATCCAGGGCACCGCCGCGGACCTCCTGAAGATTGCCATGATCGCGATCGACCGCCGGGTGAGGGAAGAGTTTCCGGACAGCCGCCTCCTGTTGACCGTCCACGACGAGCTGGTGCTGGAGGTTCCGGAGAAAGATGCCGAGACCATCGCGGCGCTGGTGAAGAAAGAGATGGAAGAAGTCGCCAGCCTCGCCGTGCCCCTGGAGGTCGAGGTGGGATGGGGGAAGAGTTGGTACGAGGCGAAGGGGTAGAGGTTGTCACCGCCGAAGGTGCGGATCGGCATCTCCTCCTGCCTTCTGGGCCAGGAGGTGCGCTACAACGGCGGCCACAAGCGGGACGATTTCCTCGCCGACACCTTCGGCCCTTTCGTGGAGTGGGTGCCGGTCTGTCCGGAGGTGGAGCTGGGGATGGGCGTGCCGCGGCCGGCCATCCGTCTGGAGCGCATCGGCGGCGACGTGCGGCTGCGGATGCCGAGCACCGGGGAGGACCTCACGGACGCCATGCGTGAATTCTCCCGCTGGCGGGTGGAGGCGCTGGCCGGCATGGGCCTCGACGGCTACGTGTTGAAGAAGGACTCACCATCCTGCGGTATGGAGCGGGTGAAGGTCTACCCTGCGACGGGCGCGCCCGCGCAGGACGGCCGCGGGATCTTCGCCCAGGAGCTCCTCCGCCGGCTGCCGCACCTGCCCGTCGAGGAGGAAGGGCGGCTCCGCGATCCGCGGCTATGCGAAAACTTCCTGGCTCGCGTCTTCGCCTACCACCGGGCGCGACGGGAGGGGAGCGAAGATCTTCGCGGCTAGCAGCGGTGGGCGCCTCGAGGATCTTTCTCCCGGCGGACCGGTAGGACTGGGCTGGGGAGCTGTACCGCAGCATCATTGTTCGTACTGTTTGGTCAGGATCGAACCGTCTCCGGGGTCGATGACGTAGTGGGGGCCGCCTCCCTGAAGACGCGCGTCCTTGAGCTCGTAATCCACGTGCCAACCGTCCTGCTCCAGCGCGATGCTGGCTCGGTACGGAGACAGGTCACGATAGACCCGTTCCGCATCCAGGCGAGCGATCCTCAACGCTTGGTCGCTCGTGATGGGGGGGCTCGTGAGAGATGCGGCTGTGCCAAGTGTCATAGAGGCGCTCTCCTCGACGCCATTGTAGCCAACGCCAGCCGAAAGGGGACGCAGAGATTCATGGCGGAAAGCCCGGTCCACCGGTCAGTCCTCCTCGGCGGCTGTCGGGTCCCGAGACGTGAACTCCGTCGTCGGCACGGATGAGGTCCGGAACACCGTGCACGGCATCGACCTGCCGATCTCTACGGCTCGGCCCAGAGGCCCATCCGGCCGAAGAGGGATTCGGATGGGTATGGAACTTGCCGACCACGACGGACCCGGAAATTGGAAACGGGCGACTCAGGTCGATACTCGCTTGCCGACCTGGCATCTGTCGACGAACTGTAATCTCACCAGTCGCAGTGTCCATGTATATCCAGCCGCCCTCCTCGTGACGTCTAGCGGGGTCATCGGGTAGGGAATCCTTCCAGGCTTGGTCGAGCGCGTGCCGGACCGTCGGATCGCTCTGTAATTCTTCAGCCGTCGGCGCGGACAACGGCTCCAATCGTCCCAATACATACCCCCGGTCTCATCGCAAGATACTTGTGTGATCCACAGGGTACCACGATGGCACTTTTGATGGCTCAGGGCCCGCCTCCCGGCTTGCCTGCCTCCTCCCGATGGGACATCATGCCCTCCCTGAAGGAGGAGTCATCTTGAGAAAGACAAGCTCGATCGTTCTTGGCGCCGCGCTCTTCGTGGCGGCCTCGCCGGTTTTTGCCGGCATCCACTATAAGTCCACTACGAAGTCGGAGGGTCCCCGCGGACGGGACAGCGAAGTGCAGGTGGAAGGCTGGGTCGCTGGCGAAAAGGCGCGGGTGGAGTTCAAGGAGTCCACCAATCCCAGCCCGGCCACCCAGAAGGGCACTTACCTGCTGACCAAAGATGGCGGCAAGACCCTCTATCTGGTCAATCCCGAGGAGAAGACCTACGGCGTGATGGACCTCAGCGCCATCCTGGGCGCCGTGGGCACCGTCATGAACGGCATGGGGCCGCTGCTCAAGATCCAGTTCTCCGAACCCAAGGTCGAGAAAATCCTGGACGAGGACGGCGGCAAGGTGGCGGGCGTGGCCGCCCACCACACCAAGTACCGCACCTCCTATACCACGACGGTGAAGGTGCTCGGCATGGGCCGGTCGAGCGCCGTGGTGACCGAGCAGGACTTCTGGACGACCACGAAGTTGGTGGATCCCGGCATGGGCGTCTGGCTGCGGGCCGAGCCGCCGCGGACCGGCAACGCCGACTTCGACCGCCTGATCACGGCGGAGAAGTACAAGCTCCAGGGCTATCCGCTGAAGATGGTCACCGTCACCACCAACACCGACTCGAAGAGTGGGAAGATGACCACCTCGCACAGCTCCATGGAGGTGACGGAGCTCGATGCCGGTGCCTCCGTGCCGGCGAGCAGCTTCGAGATTCCGGCCGGCTACAAGGAAGCCCAGATGGTTCCCGAGAAGGAAGGCGTGCGCGAATGAGCGGCGGCGGGCGCCCCGAGGGCGAGCGGCTGGGGAGCCGCGAGATCTTTCGCGGCAACACGGTGAAGCTGGACCTCGACCGGGTGCGCCTGCCCAACGGCAAGGAGATGGACTTCGAGATGATCCGCCACGTCGGCGCCGCCGCCGTGGTGCCCCTGGCCGCGGACGGCACCGTGCTCCTCATCCGCCAGTACCGGTACGCCACCGGCGGATATCTCCTGGAGATTCCCGCCGGCAAGCTCGATCCGGGGGAGGCGCCGGAGGCCTGCGCCGCGCGCGAGCTCGCGGAGGAGACCGGCTTCCGCCCGGGGAAGCTGGAGCCCCTCGGCTGGATCTGGACCACTCCCGGCTTCACCGACGAGAAGATCTGGCTCTTCCTCGCCACCGGGCTCGAACCGGCGAAGCAGGCGCTGGAGGACGACGAGGTGCTCTCCCTGGAGCGCCTGCCGTTGTCCGAGGCCGTGGAGAAAGCCACCCGCGGCGAGTATCACGACGGCAAGACGGTGTGCGCGCTGCTGCGGGCCGCGGCGCGCCTCACCGCCGCAGGGCACGTGTAGAATCGCACCATGAGCTTGAGCACCACGCATTACTCCCGCTGCATCCAGACCCTGGAGAGCTCGCTCGGCTTCCTGGGACAAGCAGAAGAGGACAGCATCGACTATGAGATTTTTCGCAACGCGGTGGTCAAGGGATTCGAGCTGACCCTGGAGACCGCGGGCAAGCTCCTGCGCAAGGCGCTCAAGGCTTACACGGGCAATCCTCGCGCCATTGATCAGCTCAACTATAAAGACGTCCTGCGTCACGCCGCCAAGCACGGGCTGCTCAGCACGGAGGAAGTAGCGCGCTGGTTCGCCTATCGCGACAACCGCAACAACACGGCCCACGACTATGGCAAGGGCTTCGCCGATGAAACGCTGACGCTGATGCCGGCCTTCATCGCGGATGCGCGCGCCCTGGAAGCCACCTTACGGGAGAAACTGGATGTCACCGGCTCTTGACCTCCCTCCGAGCTACCTGGACACGGTGCGGCGCCTGCTCCGCTCCTACGTCCCCGCGGCCGAGGTCTGGGCGTACGGCAGCCGCGTTCGTCACGAGGCCCACGAGGGGAGCGACCTCGACCTTGTGGTACGCAATCCGGAAGATCTAAGCCGTCCACAGAACGACCTTTGGGAGCTGCGAGAGGCGTTCTCGGAGAGTGAAATCCCGATTTTGGTGGACGTCTTCGACTGGGCTCGCATCCCGGAGGAGTTCCGTCGTGAGATTGCCCGAGCCCACGTGCCGGTCTGGGAGGGATCCGCACTCGCCACCTCCGGCTCGTCGACTGGTGGCTAGCCAGACGGCGCGCCTCACCGCCGCATAGCAAGATACAACCTGAGCAGCGGCGTGCGCACCAGCCGCTCCCGCAGCCGCCAGGTGGCGGTCTCCTGGAGAGCGGCGAGCTCGCGGCGAAGAGCCTCGTTCTCTTCGGTAAGCTCTTCGACCTCCGCCGCCAGACGGAGCCGCTCCGGCAAGGTGTTTCGCGCCTGAAGGTGAGGGTCCAGCCAGCGCAGGTAGGCCGCCACCGCCCGGCCTTCCTCCCCGGCCGGAGCCGGCTCCCTTTCGCGGTGCTCGGCGATCACCCTCTCGTAGACGGCGACGAGCCGGTCCACCGCTTTTTCCAGGCCCGCCTCGGCGCGGAACCGCCGCGAGACTTCGGCGGCGTCGGCCGGATCGTAGCGCCGGATCTCACGCTCCAGCAGGTCCGGAGTCACCGGCTCGCGCAGTGTCCGGACGCCGAAGTTGAGCGGACGAAGGCGGTCGAAATTCTCCGTGGTCACCATCGGCCCCATCCCTGGCTGATCGCAGAGCACCACCGCCGCGCCCACGGCCAGGGCTTCGAGCGCCGCGCGGCCTTTGGCGAAGACGACGTCGAAGCCGGGCAGGAGCGTCTCCGGCCGTGCCGCCGGCTGGCCCGCGGCGATGCCGGCCACGTCGAGCTCGACGCCGAGGCGGGAACAGGCCTCGCGCACCGCGGGAAGGTAGTTGGCCTCGCTCGCCTGGTTGCTGAAGACCAGGGCTCGCCGCGGCATGGCGGGAAGGGGGCCTCGGGGTTGGAAGCGCTCGAGGTCGACGAAGTTGAGGACCACCTCCACCCGCTCCGGCGGTATGCCCGATTCGGAGACCAGCCGCTCACGGGTCGTGTAGTCGACCGCCACGTAGCGGTGGATGCGCGGGAAGCGCGGCGGCACTTCCTCCCAGGGAGCCCAGCCGTGGCTCACGAACACGGCCGGCACGCCCGGGAAATGGAGCAGCGCCGAGATCGCCTGCATATGGTGCTGACCGTGGATGACGTCCGGCGGCTCGGCCACGGCGGCGAGGTCGTCCACCACCGGGATGGTGGCCGCGCGAAGCCCGGCCGCCAGCGGTCCAAGGCAGGGGCTGTAGGCGACCGGAGAGTGGCCGAGGGCCAGAAGCCGGGTGGCCACCTCGACCAGGTACAGCTCGGAGCCCGTCCGGTTCACGAGCGCGCAATTGGTCAATAGGACGCGCACGCCCTCCGGCTCTCCTCCGCCACGTGGCGCTCCAGCCCCGCGGCCAGCGGTGCGAGATGCTCCTGGAAGCGGATCACCTGGCCGTAGAGTCCCAGGGCCACCCGCTTCTCCCCGTGGGTTTCGTAGAACGGCGGATGGGAGACGAGGGGAGCGATGTCCAGCCCGTAGCGCACTGGCCGCAGGCACTCGACGCGGAAACGGTCGCCGCCGTGGGCGGCGAGGGCCGCCTCCACCTCGCCCGCGAGCTCAGGGTAGGCCCGCGCCGCTTCCAGCTTGCGATGGAGTGACTCCTCGTCGAGCTCCATGCGCAGGGCTCCCGAGAGACTCTCCGCCGGGCAGTCGTCCGGCGCCCCCACGAGGGGGAAATCGAAGTTGGCGATCCGCCGTCCCCCCGCCTCCAGGCGCAGGACGGCGGCGTTGAGCAGCAACCGGCAGACGTCGTGACCGGGGTTGTACCCTTCGACGGCGTCTCCCGCCACGAGATCCACGTCCGCGAGGCCTTGCGCCAGCTCGTCCACCAAGGCGGTGAACAGGCCGAGGTCCCCGTCGAGGATCGCCCGGTACAGCTCGCGGTCGGACAACCGGCCATAGATCGAGCCCGCCGCGGCCCCCGCCTGAGCGAGCAGGGCGGTGGTGGAGTCGAGCCGCGAGACGCCGTGATTGCCGGAGCCGTCGGTGAGGACGAAGACGACGGGCCGGTTCAGCTCGAGCCAGCGGTGAACCCGCAGCTCGTGCCCGGGATGAGCGACGACCAGGGCCGCGCGGCGAGGGCTCGAATTCAGCGACATCTCCCTCATCCTGGCCCACGCGGCGGGGAGTGTCAAATCGGAGAAAGCGGCGGGCGGGTCCTACTCCTTGACCAGCAGAAACTCCTGAATGCCGTGCCGCAGCAGGAACGAGCGGTCGACCCGGAACCCCTTGAAGGTGTCGGTGATCTCCAGCGGCGCGTAGCGGGGCGACGGGCGCTCGGCGGAGGTCCGCCGCTCGTAGATCAGGTGCTGCTCGTCCTGGATCTTGAAGCGGAAGGGCTGGGCCGGCATCGTCTTGAGGATGGACATCAGCGCGAAGAGCCGCGCGCCGCGGTCGCAGTGGCGGCGAAGATGCGTGGCGAAGTGGGCGAGCTCTTTGCGGTGGAGATAGTTGAACAGGTCCCAGGCGAAGATGACGTCGAAGCGGGTCTCCTCCGGAATGGCGAGGAACTCGGCGAAGAACTCGGGGCCGGCGAGCTCGCCGTCTCCCGACGGCGCGCGCGTCGAGAGAGCGGCGTAAAGGTCTTCGATGTAAAGCTTGCAGCCAAACTGCGAGAGGAACTCCACGTTGGAGCCGAGGGCCGGCCCAAGGTCCAGCACCTGCACCCTGCGCCCGCGGATGTCTTCGAACAGCGCCGCGAGCGCAAGGGAGCGGTGGATCTCGGGCTCGACGACGGTTTGAACCCGGCCCTGCTGCTCTTTGCGGGGGCCGGAACCGCGCGGTGAAAACCAGCTCATCAGGCGCCGGCCTTCACTCCCGCCACCTCGGGCCGGTCCGGCTCCAGGCGGCTCGGCTCAGGCCGCAGCTCCCGGTCCCGGCTCGGGCCGCCCAGGTCCTTCGGAGCTTCCATGTCGATGCTGCCCTTGAAGCGCGAGCCGTCCTCGAGAATCACCCGCGGCGCCTGGATGTTGCCGTTGATCGCTCCCGACTGCCGCAGGATCGCCTGCTCGCGGGCGAAAACGTTTCCCGTCACCTCGCCCTCGATGGTCACCACGCGGCCGGAGACGTCGGCCTTCACCTTGCCGTTCTTACCCACGGTGACGTTGTTCTGCTTCAAATCCACCTTGCCCTCGACGCGGCCTTCGATCACCAGATCTTCCTCGCCCGAAAGATCGCCCTTGATGAAGATCGACGCGCCGATGGTGGCGCGATCCATCCGCTTCGGTGGCTCGTGGCTGCTGCTGGCGCCCGCGGCCGGCGCGGACGATGGCGCGGGCACGGCGGGGCGCGGCGGGACCGTGGAGGTGGGTTCGGGATGATGGGCCGGGGGATCGTCACTTTTTTTCCAGACCATGAAACAACTCCTTCTCAGGCGTGGGTAAGTCCATTGGGAGGGTATGGGCCTAAAAGAGAGAAGTCAAGGAGGAAAATAGAGCTTCGGCTATATTTTGAGAAAGGCCGGTTTCCGCGGGGGCCGAGGCCCCCGCGGGAGCGGGTTCCGGCGTCTGGCGGAGCGCCGGAACGAAAGGCGGATTCCTCAGCCGGCGAGGTGGGCGTTGAGCGTGATCTCGACACCGCCCAAGGCCTGGGAGACGGGGCACCCTTCCTTGGCCTTGCGGGCATACTCCTGGAAGGTGGCGTCATCGATGCCGGGCACCACGGACTCATTTTCGAGCTCAATGCGGGTGATCTTGAAACCCTCGCCGACCTTCTCCAGGTGCACCTTGGCCGTGGTGGCGACGCGCGTGGCGTTGATGCCGCCGCGCCCGAGACCGGCGGTGAGGGCCATCGAGAAGCAGCCGGCGTGCGCGGCGCCGATCAGCTCCTCGGGGTTGGTGCCCGTCCCCTCTTCGAAGCGCGAGCTGAACGAGTACTGGCCCTCGAAGGCGCCGCTACCCAGCTTCACCGTGCCGTGCCCCTCTTTGAGGCTTCCTTCCCAGACTGCATTCGCTTTCCGTACTGGCATCAGAGTTCTCCTTGCGATCGAATCGAATAGCTGAAGGCTCAACGCCCGGGCCGGGCCGAGCGGAAGACGAGCCGGGTGTCGGCGGGAAGCTTGCGGAGCCTGGTGATCTCGATGGCCCGGTCGGCCGTCCAGTCGACGTGCAACGTGACCTCGACCTTGTCGTTGGCCGCGACTCCCGCGAGCGGGATGCCGCCGGCCACCGGGAAGGGCATAGCCATGGTGTCCATGCCGTCCCGCTTGCCGTCCCGTCCCACCCAGTCGTCGATGGGCTCATGGTAGAGGTACAGGCCGCCGGCGGGATTCTTGGCGTCGGGGGCCTGCACCACCAGGGCACGCACCGTGTAGTCCCGTCCCTTGGCGCCGCAACCGGCCGCCAGGAGCAGGAGGGGGATCGCCAGACCGAATTTGAGTGCTCTCCGCATCGCTCCCTCTCGTCCGGGGATCGTAGCACGCCCCTCTTCAGGGAACGCTTGTCGCCGGGAACGCGATAAGGTAGGGACGCTGAAGGAAGGAGACGAGATGAGTGAAAGAGGAGATCTACGGTTGGGAAGCTACACGGCGACTGTCGAGGCGCGGCTCGCGCGTTGGCAGGAGGAGGCCTTCGGCAGGCGTCTTTGGGAGAAGGACTACACACTCTGGTCTCCGGAGCCGATTCCGGAGCTGACCAACCGGCTGGGCTGGCTCGACCTGCCGGCGACGATGACGGCCGAGGTGCAGCGGCTGGCGCGCTTCGCCCGCGAGGTCGCGCAGGAAGGATTCCGCGACGCCGTGGTGCTGGGCATGGGCGGCTCCAGCCTCGCCCCCGAGGTCTACTCGCGCACCTTCGGCCCCGCCTTCGGCCATCCGGCGGTCACCGTTCTCGACAGCACGCACCCCGACGCCGTGCGGGCGCTCGGGGGTCGCCTCGATCCCGAGAGAACCCTCTTCGTGGTGTCGAGCAAGTCGGGCACCACCACCGAGATGCTCTCCTTTTTCCACTACTTCTGGGAGCAGCTCGCCGGGGTCGCCGAACGCGGGAAGCACTTCGTGGCGGTGACCGATCCCGGCACGCCCCTCCAGGCCCTGGCCCGCGAGCACGGCTTCCGCGAGATCTTCAATGCTCCGGACGACGTGGGCGGCCGCTACAGCGCCCTCACCCCCTTCGGCCTGGTGCCCGCGGCCATCCTCGGCGTCGATACTGGCAAGCTGCTCGCGCGCGGCCGCGCCATGGCCGAGGCCTGCGCCGGCGGCGTGCCCGCTCTGGACAACGCCGGTCTGCGGCTGGGAGCGGCGCTCGGCGAGCTGGCCCTGGCCGGGCGTGACAAGGTCACCTTCGTCACCTCCCACTCCCTGGAGACCTTCCCCGAGTGGATCGAGCAGCTCATCGCCGAGAGCACGGGCAAGACCATTCTGGCCGGCGGCGAGCGCCGGGGGATCGTGCCGGTGGCCGGCGAGCCCCTGGGGTCGCCGGATGCTTATGGCGACGATCGTTTTTTCGCCGCGCTGTTGCTGCAGGGCGACGACATTTCCGAGATCGAGAAGCGCCTCGAAGCCCTGGAGGGCGCCGGCCACCCCGTGGGCCGCTTCAAGCTCTCCGACCGCTACGACCTAGGCGCCGACATGTTCCGTTGGGAGGTGGCGACGGCCGCCGCCGGCTCCATCCTGGGAGAGAACCCGTTCGATCAGCCCGACGTTCAGCTCGCCAAGACGCTCGCCAACGAGGCGATGAAGAAGGCCGCGGCCGGGAAGCTCAAGACCGGCGGCCGGGCCGTCGCCGCCGGCGGCAAGGGGCTCGACGCCGCCGTCTCCGAATGGCTGGAGGGCGCCAAGGCGGGCGACTATCTGGGCATCCACGCCTACCTGCCGCCCCGGCCGGAGACCACCGCGGCGCTCGCCGGTCTCCAGGCCGCGCTCCACGCCAGGACGAAGCTCGCCGTGACCCTTGGCTACGGCCCCCGCTTCCTGCACTCGACGGGGCAACTGCACAAGGGCGGCACGGACCGCTGCCGTTTCCTGCAGATCGTCGACCAGCCCGCGGAGGACCTGGCCGTGCCCGAGACCACCTACACCTTCGGCACGCTGATCGGCGCCCAGGCGGAGGGCGACCGCCAGGCCCTGGAGAAGCGCAAGCGCACCGTCCTGCGCATCCAGCTTGGGACCAAAGACGCCGAAGGTCTCGCCGCCCTCCGGCGGGCCGTGGACGGTGCCCGCTGAGATGATCCTGGCCGGCGACGTCGGCGGGACCAAGTGCAACCTCGGCCTCTTCGAGGAGGTCGAGGGCTCGCTCCGGCTCGTGCGCTCCGCCCAGTACCGAAGCCCGGACCATCCCGGGCTGGAGGGCGTGGTCCTGGCTTTCCTCGCGGCGAGTCCGCCGGTTCCGGGCGGCCTCCAGGCGGCTTGCTTCGGCATTGCCGGTCCGGTGGTGGGCAACCGGGTGAGCACCCCCAACCTCGCCTGGGTCGTGGACGGCGCCGTGCTGGCCCGGGAGGCGGGCGTGCCCGTGGTGTCGCTGATCAACGACCTGGTGGCCACGGCCGAGGGAATCCCCGAGCTGGCGCCCGACGAGGTGGCCGTCCTCCAGGCCGGAGCGCCCGAGGCGCCGGGTCCCGAGGGCAATCGCGCCCTGGTCGCCGCCGGCACCGGCCTGGGAACCGCCTTCATCCCCCGCATCGGCGATCGCTGGGTGCCCATCCCCTCGGAAGGCGGGCATGTGGATTTCGCTCCCCGCGTCGAGGAGGAGATCGGCCTTTTGCGCCATCTGCGGGAGCGTTTCGGCCGGGTGAGCGTCGAGCGCGTGCTCTCGGGCCCCGGCCTGTTCAACATCTACCTGTATCTGCGCGACGTCGTGAAGCTGGCGGAGAGCCCGCGGGTGCGCGAGAGCCTGGCCAATGGATTGGACCCCGCCCGGGTGATCGGCGAGGCCGGCCTGCCGGGTCCTGACGATGGCTGTCCGGTCTGTTCGCGCGCCCTGGAGATCTTCGTCGCCGTCTACGGAGCCGTGGCTGGAAACGTGGCTCTTCTGGGCACGGCCACCGGCGGCCTCTGGCTGGGCGGCGGCATCGCGCCGAAGATCCTGCCCCGCCTGTCCGACGGTCTGTTCCGTGAGACCTTCCGGGCCAAGGGTCGTTTCGCCGCCTTCCTGGAAAGGGTGCCGGTGCGCGTCATCCTCAACGACCGCGCGGCGCTCCTGGGAGCGGCCCGGCGGGCCGCGTCGCTGGTGGCGAGGTAGCCCGGACGAGGTGCCGAGAAGAGATTCCGCTTGTTTTTCCGGCGGGAAGCACCGCGGGTCTTCGCATGGGATGCCGGATGCACTATCATACGCCGCGGAACGAGGATGATCTTCGGTCCAAACAGGGAGAATCCCAAGTGCGCAAGACTGCTTTTTTCGCGACCCTCTGCCTCGCTATTTCGACCGCCGCTTTCGCTGCTCCCCCGGCTCCGACCCCGACCCCGGCCGTGGCTCCGCCGGCTGAGTCGACCCCGGCCCCCGGCAAGACCACCACCACCAAGAAGACCACCCACCACCGGAAGCACCACAAGAAGACCACCAAACCCGCCCCGACCCCGACCCCGACTCCGGGACGCTAAGCAAAATCGAGGCAAGGCGATAACTTTTTGTAGCGCGCTGTAAAGCGGGGAGGGCGAGAGATTCGCCACTCCCCGCTTGTTATTTCAGGGCGGGTCCCCCAGGCAGGTTGCTGCTATCCCTTCAGGTGCTTCGCGCTCCAACTCGCGGGCTCCCATGATATCGTTTGCTGAAATTGAACACGCCCACCGTTCGGTCCCACCTCGCCGACCGCGCGGCCGCGGCTCTGGAGATCGTCGCCGAGATCCAGAGCGGCTCCGCGTCCGAGGAGAGCTTTCGCCGTCTGCTCGGCCTCTATTACCAGCCGGTCCACCACTTTTTTGCGAAACGGGGCTTTTCCGAGGAGGATTGCCTCGATCTAACCCAGGAAACATTCCTCGGGATCTATACGGGAGTCCAGGCGTTCCGCGGCGAGTCCGGGTTCGACACCTGGCTGTTCCGGATCGCCACGAACGTCTACCGGAAACGGTGGCGTTGGGGGTCGGCGGAGAAGCGGACGGGCGCGCAGGTGCCGCTGGCTGGCTCGGACGAGGCCGCTCCCGGGGAGGTGATCCCGGTGTCGCCGCTGCCGGCACCGGCGGAGGACGCTCTGGGCCGGGAACGCTCGCGCATCCTGCGCGATGAGATCGAGAGGCTGCCCGATCAAATGCGGCGGTGCTTGGCGCTACGGGTCTACCGGGACCTCAAGTATCGTGAGATCGGCGTAGTGATGAAGCTCTCGACGGAGACCGTCAAAGCGCATCTGTTCCAGGCCCGGCGAAGGCTCCAGGAGGCGCTCGGCGAGTATTTCGGGGACTATTTCGGAGCTGCCTTCGGCGATCATTTCGAGGTGGCGGTCCGCGGATCGACAGAGGAGACGGATTCGTGAACGACCCCAGGAGAGAGATGAAAGAGGCGCTCGCGGGCGTCCTGCCGGGCGTCGGCCTCGAACCGGGCGATGCCCATCCCTCGCCGGACGAGCTGGCGGCGTATCACGACGGGGAGCTGCCGCCGGCCGAGGCGGCCCGGCTCCAGGATCATCTTCTGCTCTGTGAGAGTTGCACCGAGCTGCTCCTCGATCTCGAAGCGCTGCGCGGCGATCCAGGCTTCGGCGGGCAGCGCCCGGCGCCCGCCGCGGAAATCGAGGCGGTGTTGCGGGGCCTGCGCGCGCAGGCGGCTCGGTCCGCTCCGCGGCCCCGGGAGAGACCGCGCCCAGGCCGCGAGATCCAATGGCTGAGGGCGCTCGCCGCCTCCCTGCTGGTCGCCGTGGGCGGCCTGTCGCTCTGGGTGGCCAGCCTGCGCGGCACGGTGGGCGATTTCTCCCGTCCCCAGCTCAACGCGCCGATACTGGACCTCTCTCCCGGCGGCGCCCGGAGCGAAGACGCTCACCCCACCGTTCTCCGGCTGCCCCGCCGCCTCCAGATCTTCACGCTGGTCCTCAATCCGGCGAGCCCGCAGAGTTTCCCTGGCTATACCGTGGAGATCGAGCGGGAGGGTGGCGGCGTGGTGTGGAGCGGCGGGGGACTGGAGAAGAACGCCTTCGGTTCGTTCAGCTTGGCGTTGCCGCGGGTCCTGGTCCCGGACGGCGCCTATACGATTCGTCTCTTTGGGCATCCGGAGGGGAGGATGCGCGGCGAGCCCCTTGGGGAGTATCATCTCAAGATCGAAACTCTCTAGAGGGGTCCAAGCCCCATCGATCTCCGCCGTCCGCACCGCACCGGGAGCGTGGCCGTCGCGCTCGCCGGGCTCGTCCTCGCCGCCGGTTGCCGCAGGGAGCCGGCGCCGCTCGCCCCGGCTCGCCCTGTCGTCGCGGCGCCCCAGCCTCCCCTCCTCGTGCTGCAAAAAGGTGAGATCGCGGCCGGCGCGCTGGCCGGGGGAGAGACGCGCTCCTATCGGGTGACGGCTTCTGCCGGCACCTACGCCGGCCTCGCCGTCGAGCAGCGCGGGATCGACGTCGAGCTCAGCCTGTTCGCGGCCGACGGCCGCCGTCTCACCCGCGTGGACAGCCCCAACGGCACCTCGGGCGCCGAGTCGCTCCCCCTGGTGATGGACGGCCCGGATCCCCTCCGGCTGGAGATCCATGCCGCGGCTCCGGTGGCTCCCGGCCGCTATGCGGTGGTGGTGTCGGAGATGCGTCCGGCGACCGCGCAGGACCGGGTGCGGGTCGCCGCGGAGCGCGTTTTCGCCGAGGGCGAAGGCTTGCGTCTGCGGGGCGACGACTCCTCCCTGCGCTTCGCCCTGGACCGGTACTGCCAGAGCCTGGCCCTGCTGCGCTCGCTGACCGGGACCGCGCGGGACCGCGGTAGGGAGGCCGACGTGCTGGAACGCATGGGGCGTGTTCAACCCAAGCTGGGCCAAGTCCGGGAGTCGCTGGTGAGCTACCGGCAGGCCCTCGCCGTGTTCCGGGCCCGCGGCGAGCTCGAGAAGGCCGCCGCCGCGCTCAACGGCCGAGGCGCCGTGTACCGTTCTCTCGGCGCGCCGCGGCGCGCCGTGGCCTGCTATCGCGAGGCGCTGGCCTTTCACCGCGCTCGCGCCCCGGGGGTTCCGGCGGGGGAGGGCGAGGCCGTCACGCTGCACAACCTCGGCCTGACCTTCGCGGCTCTCGGCGCGACCGAAGACGCTCTCGCGGCCTATGGCGAGTCGTTGGCTATCTGGCGGCGCCTGGGAGACCGCAATCGCCAGGGCCAGACGCTGCGTGACCGGGCCGAGCTTTTCCTGGATCTGGGCGACCGGCGGAACGCCATCGACAGCTTCGACGAGGCCTTGCCGTTGCTGGAGGCCGCGGGCAACCGCCGTGAGATCGCGAAGCTGCTGGTCGGCCGGGGCGTCGCCGGGGCGAGAGCCGGCCAGGACCGGCAGGGCGTGGCCTTCCTGGAGCGTGCCCTGGAGATGCAGCGCACGCTGGGCGACCGCCCCGGGGAGCTGTTCACGGTGGGCAATCTCTGCCTGATCCTCCTGCGGCTCGGCGATCCCCGGCCGGCGAACGCCCCCTGCACGCGGGCTCTCGCTCTGGCGGAAGAGCTCGGAGACCGCGCCAACCAGGGACCGGCGCTGACCAACCTGGGGTGGCTGCAGGAGCAGATGGCGAGGCCGCGAGAGGCTGTCGCGCTCTATGAGCGGGCGGTCCTCCTGCTGGCGGCGGCAGGCGACCGGAGTAACGAGGCCAATGCGCTCCTCGGCCTCGCCCGGGCGCGGAGGCGGCTGGGGGAGACGGACGGCGCGCTGGCTGCCGTCGAGCAGGCCCGCGACCGGGTGGAATCCCTCCGGACGGAGCCGGGCAGCGCCGAGCTGAGGGCTACCTTTTTCGCCTCGCGCCAGCAGATCTACAGCCTCTGGATCGACCTGCTGATGGAGCGGCACCGGAGCGCGCCGCTGGCTGGCTACGACGGTCGCGCTCTCGCCGCGAGCGAGCAGGCGCGGGCCCGGACGCTCCTCGACAGTCTGGGGCTTCACCGGCGGACCCTGGGCCTCCGCGAGATCCAGCGCCGGGTTCTCGACCCTGGCACGCTGCTTCTCGAGATCGCGCTGGGCGACGAGCGGAGCGTTCTCTGGGCGGTGTCCCGCGAGGACGTGACCGCTTTCATGCTGTCCGGCCGCGCCGCCCTGGAGACGCCGGCCCGCCGGGTCCATTCCCTCCTGGCGGCGGGCGGCTCATCCCTCTCCCGCACGCAGACCGCCACCGCCCTGGCCGACCTGTCGCGCCTGCTGCTCGCGCCCGTGGCGGACCGGCTGGGCCGCCGGCGCCTGTTGATCGTGGCCGACGGCGCGCTCTTCTACGTGCCGTTCGCGGCCCTGCCCGATCCCGCGGACCCGCGCCAGCCTCTCCTCGTCCGGCATGAAGTGGTCACCCTGCCCTCGGCCTCGTGCCTCGCGGGGTTGCGCGAAGCGACAGCCGGCCGCCGTCCCGCCGCGTCGACTCTCGCCGTGCTCGCCGATCCCGTGTTCGATGCCGCCGATCCGCGGGTGACCCGCGGCGGCGGACCGGCCCCCACCGGCGCGGGTCATTTCTCCCGGCTCATTTTCTCCCGCCGCGAGGCGGAGGCGATCCTCGCCCTCGTGCCGCCCGCCGAGCGGTTGGGCGCCCTGGGCTTCGACGCCAGCCGCGAGACGGCCACCAGCGGCGCCCTGGCGCGCTACCGCATCGTCCATTTCGCCACCCACGGCGTCCTCGACACCGAGCACCCCGCGTTGTCGGGCATGGCCCTCTCCATGGTGGATGCGGCCGGCCGGCCGCGCGACGGCTTCCTGCGCGTCCACGAGATCGAACGCCTGCATCTGCCGGCCGACCTGGTGGTGCTCTCCGCCTGCGCGACCGCCCTCGGACGCGAGGTGCGCGGCGAAGGGCTGGTCGGCCTCACCCAGGGGTTCTTCCGTGCCGGCGCCCGCGCCGTGCTGGTCAGCCTCTGGCCGGTGGACGACCTGGCCACGGCCGATCTCATGACGGCCTTCTACCGCGAGCTGCTCGGGAACCGGCAGGGACCCGCGGCGGCATTGCGGGCGGCGCAGCTCTCCCTGCTGAGACGGCCCGACCGCTCGTCCCCGAGCGCCTGGGCGGGATTCGTGCTGCTGGGCGACTGGAAGCCGTCCCTAAACAATCCGTCTTCCCGCGGATCTATCCGTGACGTACAACCAAGCCCCCTGAAAGGAGAAAGCCCATGAAAAGCGACACTCAGTCCGCCGCCGACCGGAAGCTCGACCTCGCCCCGCCGACCGGGGATCACCGCAGTGACGCTCCGGACCCGGATTTTCCCATCGAGGGCGGTGGTGGCCCCATGGATGACGGGGGAGTGGTGCACACGGGTCCTCCGCCGCCTGCTCCGGAGTAGTCCCCGGGCCCCGGGAGTCAGCGATCTCTCGTCCGCCCGCCCTGGGGGACCGGCCGCTGGCTCCCTACAGCGTCGTCAGCACCTTCTCCAGCCGCTCGACCGCCCAGTCGATCTCGTCCTTCTTGATGACCAGGGGAGGCGCGATGCGGATGACGTGCTCGTGGGTCTCCTTGCAGAGCAGCCCTTCCTGCTGCAGCGCCTCGCAGAAGCGGCGGGCGCCGCCGGCTTGCGCGTGCAGCTCGATGCCGATCCAGAGGCCGAGGCCGCGAACCTCCTTGACGTGCTTCGACTGGATCCGGCGCAGGCGCTCCAGGAAGTAGGGGCCGAGCTCGGCCGAGCGCTCCACCATCTTCTCTTCCACCAGCACGCGCAGGGCGGCCTGGGCCACCGCGGCGGCCATGGGATTGCCGCCGTAGGTCGAGCCGTGCTCGCCGGGCTTGAAGACGTTCATCACCGCCTCGTCGGCCAGGATTCCGGAGACCGGGTAGAAGCCGCCCGACAGGGCCTTGCCGACGATCACGACGTCGGGCCGGATGCCCTCGTGCTCGTAGGCGAAGAGCTTGCCGGTGCGGCCCAGGCCGGACTGGATCTCGTCGGCGATGAGCAGGGCGTTGTGCCGCCGGGTGATCTCCCGCAGCCGCGCGAGGTAGCCGGCCGGCGGCATGACGATGCCCGCCTCACCCTGGATGGGCTCGACGAGGACCGCGGCGACGTTCTCGTGCATCGCCTGCTCCACGGCCTCAGCGTCGCCGTAGGGGAGGACGCGGAAGCCGGGGGTGAAGGGGCCGAAGCCGTCGCGGTAGTCGGCCTCGGTCGAGAAGCTGACGATGGTGATGGTGCGGCCGTGGAAGTTGTTGCCGAAGGCGATGATCTCGGCCTTCCCCTCCGCCACTCCCTTGACCTTGTAGGCCCACTTGCGGGCCGTCTTGAGAGCCGTCTCCACCGCCTCGGCGCCGGTGTTCATGGGCAGGAAGCGCTCGAAGCCGGAGAGGTCGCAGATCTGCTTGTAGAAGGGGCCGAGCTGATCGCTGCGGAAGGCCCGCGAGGTGAGGGTCACGCGGTGCGCCTGCTCGACCATGGCCTGGAGGATCGCCGGGTGGCAGTGGCCCTGGTTCACCGCCGAGTAGGCGGCGAGGAAGTCGAGGTATTTCCTGCCCTCGACGTCCCACACCCAGACGCCTTCCGCCCGGCTCACGACGACGTCCAGGGGATGGTAGTTGTGGGCCCCGTACCGCTCTTCGAGCGCGATGAGATCCGCGGTCGCGGCGTGGCCTTCCAGCACGGTCGTGCTCATGGGGTTCCTCCGAAAAGAGAAGAGGCGCGCAAGGGTGGGCGAGCTCGGCCTCGCCGCCCTTTCTACCATAAACTCGCGCGGCCTCCCAGCGAATCCTCTACGGCTTGCGTTTCGTTGCTGCTATGATCGCTCCCCGCATGGTCGATTACTCCAATATTCCCCGCGATTCGCGCCGCGTCCCCCTGGAGACGCGCGTCCAGTTCAAATTCGACCGCTTCAGCGGATTCCTCAGCGACTTTTCCTCCAACGTTTCGCCGGGCGGCATGTTCATTCGCACCCGCACGCCGCAGCCGGCGGGCACCGTGCTGGAGTTCGAATTCCGTCTCGGCGACGGCTTTGAGCTGATCCGCGGTCGCGGCGAGGTGGTGTGGACGCGGACCGAGGACGACGGCCCCTCGCGGCCGGCAGGCATGGGCCTGCGCTTCCAGGAGCTGAGCCAGGGGAGCAAGGAGCTCATCTACCGCATGGTCGACCATCACATCCAGCAGGGGGGCACGCCGTTCGACGTCACCCAGGGTCCCCCCGACCCCATTCCGCCGCCGCAGACCGGGCCGGCATCGGTACTGTCGCCCATACCGCCGCCGTCCCCGGTACCGCCGGCGGCCCCGGCGCCTCGTACCAGCCTGCCGCAGTTGCGGTTCGACCCGACGCCTACGCCGCCGCCTTCGCCGGCTCCGGTCACGCCGCCGCCGCCAATGCCGCCCATACTCTCGTCAACGCCGCCGCCGTCGCGGGAGCCCGCCGCGGATGCCAAGGCCTGGCTGCCGTCCCTGGAGGAGGAGGGCGGTTTCGATCCCTCGCCCTACGCGGCGCCGCTGGCGACGCAGGACGACTGGATGAAGGCGCGCCAGGCGCTGCCGAAAGATTCTTTCTCCGCGCTGGCGGCCGGCGAGGAGGAGCCCGCCCCGGTCCCCGGCCACCCCGCGGCGGGTCCGCTCTTCGGCGCCACTCTGGAGCCCGATCCGCCGCGCTCCTCCCGCCGGGCCCTGCCGTGGATCCTGGTCGGCGTGCTGGTGGCGCTGGCGGCGGGCGCTTATCTGTTCCGCGACGCGCTGCTCGGCCTTGCCGGTCTGGGCGGCGATGAGGGCGAGAACCTTGCCCAGGTGGCGCCCGCGGTGCGGCCACGGCCGGGACGTCCGCGGTCGCGAGCCCTGCCTTCGGCCTCCCCGACACCCGGCTTGGCGGCGGCTCCGGTGGCTCCGGAGGGTACTCCGGCGACCCAGGTGAGCCCGATCCATCCCGCGGCCACCCCCGCCAAGGCTCCGGCTCCCGCGCCAACCCTGCCCCCGGTTCCCACACCGGTTCCGGTCGCCGTCGCCAAGGTTGCGAAGGCCGCGGCGGCGGTCACGCCAGCCATGCCGGCCCCGAGCCCGAAGCCCGGTGTCAAGTCGCCGGTCGAGAAGCCGGCACCCCTGCCCGCCGTCCGGGACGATACCGGGCCCGCGGCCACGGGGGTTGAGAAAATCACGTTCGAGAAGGCCTTCGGCGGCACCGACATTATCCTCTGGGGCAACGGCGCCATCCGCGCCCGCGGCTACGTGCGTTCGCGCATCGAGGGCAACCCGCCGCGCGAGCTGATCCGCATCTCCGGGATCAAGCGCCCGGCCCCGGCGGCTCGCCTGGCGGTGGGAACGCCGGAGGTGCTGCAGGTGCGCACCGGCCTCCATGCCGGCGACGAGCTCCACGTCGTCCTCGACCTCGCCGGCCCGAAGGTGACCGTCACGGGCGTCGAGGAGGGCGAGAACCGGCTGCGCATCCACTTGCGGAAGCAATAGGGAGGGGCGCCGCCGTCCGCCGGCGCCTGGTGTACAATTCATGTCCCTGAAATTCGCTGGGACGAAGTGAAGCACGCCGTGGCCAACGTGGACCGCATCAAGCGCCAGCTCCTACGGGATCTGGTGGAACAGAACGTCGACCTGATCGCCGGCCGTCCGCCGCGCCCCAGGCGGCGGCGGGACTTTCTGCGGCTCAGCCTGCGGCTCGCCACCCTGGCGCTCGTCTCCGTCGCGCTTTTCGGCTCCTCGCGATGGCTCTCGACGCTCGCCGAGCCCCGCCTGGTGGCTGCCGCTTCGACCGCGGCGATCGCCACGGCTCCGGTCCGTGCCGCCTTGCCGGCGAGGCCTCCCCAGGCGACGGCGAACGAGACCGCCTTCGCCAGCTTGACCCCGCCCAAGCCCGTGGACGCCGCCGTCTTCCCCCTGGCCGTGCGACGGGTCGTCATCGACGCCGGGCACGGCGGCGTGAGCGTCGGCACCCGCACGCCGCAGGGAGTGCTGGAGAAGGACCTGACGCTCGACATCGCCGTCCGGCTGCGGCGCCTGCTCGAGAAGCAGCTCCAGGTGGTGATGACCCGCGAGGGCGACCACGACGTCTCCCTGGAGCAGCGGGGGACCCTGGCCAACCGGGCGGGAGCCGACATCTTCGTTTCGATCCACCTCAACTGGATCCAGAACCGGCGCTCGCGCGGAGTGGAAACCTACTATCTGGGTCCCACCGACGATCCCTATCTGACCCGGCTGGCGGCTTCGGAAAACCTCGAATCCGGCTACTCCCTGGCGGACATGCGCCATCTCCTCGACCGCATCTATGCCGGGGTGCGGCAGGACAAATCGCGCAAGCTCGCCGAGGTGGTGCAGGGCGCGCTCTTCCAGTCCCTGGGCAAGCTCAGCCCCGAGGTGGCGGACCGCGGCGTCAAGGCGGCGCCGTTCATCGTGTTGCTCTCCACGGAAATGCCTGCCATCCTGGCCGAGGTCTCCTCTATGTCCAACGAGGAGGAGGCCCGGCTGCTGACCCAACCGCTGTACCGGCAGTACATCGCTGAGGCTCTGGCGAAGGGGATCCGCACCTACGCGGGTGTCGTCGAGGGCGCTCCGGAGATGACGTTGGCCGGCGAGAAAGGAAACCCGATCCAATGAGTGAAAAGAAAGAGGTCCTCCACGTGGGGATCGACCTCGGTACGTCGCGGAGCTCCATCTCGGCGTCCAACGGTCAGCGCCACGTGGTGGAGAGCTACGTCGGGTGGCCGCTCGACATGGTGGCCCGCAAGGTGCTGAAGAAGCCCGTCCTCATCGGCCGCGAAGCGCTGGACAACCGCTCCATGCTGGACCTCCACCGGCCGCTGGAGCAGGGGCTGATCAAGGACGGCTCGGAGAAGGACGAGGCCGCCGTGCGCGAGCTCCTCTGGCACCTGCTGTCGCTCGTCGGCGCTGACCGCGAGTCGCGCAACGGCATGAAGATCCGCGCCGTGGTCGGCGTTCCGGCCGAGGCGCTGCGGGTCAACAAGCAGCAGGTCCGCAAGGCGCTCCAGGACGCCGTCGACAGCCTGATGATCGTCTCCGAGCCCTTCGCCGTGGCCTATGGCCTCGAAGCGCTGCTGCACACCATGATCATCGACATCGGCGCCGGCACCACCGACTTCTGCGTCATGAACGGCCGCCTGCCCACCGAGGAGGACCAGCGCACGCTCACCCAGGCCGGCGACTTCGTCGACGATCAGCTCATGCGCCTCACCCGCGAGCGCTTTCCGGAAGCCCGGTTCTCCATCCATATGGTCCGCACCTGGAAGGAGGAAGGGAGCTTCGTGGGCACGACGAAGACCCCCGTCGTCGTCACCGCCCCGGTCAACGGCAAGCCGACCCAGCTCGACATCACCCGCGAGATGCAGCAGGCCTGCGAGAGCATCCTGCCGTCGCTCTCCGAGTCGATGCTCGACCTGCTGTCGCGCGTGCAGCCGGAGTACCAGGAGAAGGTGCGCAACAACGTCGTCCTCTCCGGCGGCACGGGCCTCATCCGCGGCCTGGGGCCGCGCCTGGAGCAGGAGCTCCAGTCGGTGGGCGGCGGCAAGGTGAAGGTGGTGAAGGACCCGATCTTCGTCGGCTCGGACGGCGGCCTCTCCATTTCCACGGACGCTCCGGACAGCGACTGGGAGCGCCTGACCGCGTCCCCTTGAGCGTCTCTTACGCGGGCGCGGCGGGTACCGGGGAGGGATCGCGATCTCGCGGGCTGCGCACGGCGTCCTGGCCCAGCGCACGCGCCACGACGCTCCCCAGCCCGTAGGTCAGGAAGGCCCAGAGCACGCCGGCCACGACCGCCAGAACGGCGCCCCCCCAAGGGGCGCCTGTCCTTCCCGCCAAGTCCGAGATCTTCTTGCTCAGGTCATCTCCCCGCAGCAGCTCGCGAACGGCGGGCGCGGCCCATGGCGGCAGGCGGGTCACCAGGATGGAGCCGATCTCATAGGCGTCCCCGGTGAGCGACAGGAAGGGCGCCAGGGCAAAGGGAAGCGACAATCCGAAGAAGAGGGGCCGCCCGGCGGCCGCGGCTCTTCGCAGCGCCCACACGCCCGGGAAAAGCGTGAGCACGAAAGGCCCCAGGTCGGTCGCCAGATAGATGAGGTCGTTGCCGCGGGTGTCGAAACCCGACAGCCGTCCGGCGTAGTCGCTCGCCGGCACTACGAAGGGGAGCACGCGAGCCAGCAGGGCGCCGCCATAGAGCGCCTCGATCTCCAGGCGTGAAACCTGGCCGCCCGCGAGGAGGCAGGCGGCGGCGTGCAGAAGCTCGTGCAGGGGGACGTAGAGCCACCAGCCGGCGAGCAGGCCGAGAGCCGTGAGCGCCAGCCCACGGATGCCCGTATCCAGGCAGCGATCGAGCCCGCGGACCGCGTCGCGGAAGGGTAGGATGAAGAGCCGCTGAAACATTGGGGAAATTCTATATGAGTCTCAAAAGGGAGTATGCTTGGCTTGCGGCCAGCCAACCTCTCTGGCCAGGCGATTGAGCACCTGTTATTATGTTTAGAAGATCGGTATCAGCAATGGCTTCACATCCTGAAGAACGCCGCATCGCGGGCTTGCTGCGAGAGCTGATCGTTCAGAGCGGGGCTCCTCTGGAATCGGTGGAGCGGACGCTCGGCTGGGGAGACGGGCGGCTGCGCGACCTGCTGGACGGCCGGCTGCGGCTCGGTTTCGAGGACGTCCTCGAAGTGCTTCCCCTGCTCAACACCACTCCTCCCGATTTCTTCGCCTGGCTGTATGGTTTCGAGCCTGGAGCGTCCCAGCCGGCCGGCGACTCCGGAGCGCGCAAGACGGAGCCGGGCAACCTGGGTTTGAGCCAGCGGACCCTCGACCGCCGGTTCGACCAGAGCCTGCGTGCGGTCAAGAACGCCGTCGCCCGCCGGCGGCAGTGGAAAGAGGAGCGCGGGAAGACTTAGCCGAGCTCGTCGTTCTCCGTAGGGTCCGGCTCAGGATCTACCTGCTGAAGATACGACAAAGAAGCCAGAACCTCCTGGTCCATCCGAAGCGAGCGGAAGGTTGGCAAGGCCTCTTCGATCGTCCGTCGTAGCTTGGTGGAGAGCCCGAGATTCGAGTAAACCTTTGCGAGGTCCAACGAGACCAGGGCTGTCTCGTAGGCGAGGCCCAACTCCATGAAGCCGCGCTGAGCGCGCAGCAGGGCCACCTCAGCGTTGTGGAGGTGGCCGATTTCAACGAGGAGCTGGCCCTCCTGCCAGGTAGCCCTCAGCAAGATCAGTGGGTCCTGGCACTCGCGGTACATCTCTCGCGCGTCGAAGTGCAAGGCGAGGGCTTCGTCAGGCCGGTTGAGCCTGATGAAGCAGTATGCCAGGTTGTGGTGAGCGGCCAGGAAGAGGTGTGGGTCCTCGCGGCGGTCAATTTGCGGAATCGCCTGCGTCAGGATCTCGGAGGCCTCCCCCGCCTCTCCGGAATAGATCGAGGCGGTCGCCCGCTGCACCATAACGCCGGCCAGGAGGTGGTCTTCCCCAAGTTCACCGTAGATCTTTTCTGCCTCCTGGGTTAGCTGGATCGTTTCCCGAAAGCGTCGCTGGAAGGTCCGTAGAGCCGAGAGATGGGATAGCAACAGGGCGCGCAGTCTCGCAGAACCGGTACCAGCCTCCTGAAGCTTGAGAGCAACGTCGAAGGCTTCCTCTGCCTCTCGCAAATTGCCACAGATCCGCTGAGCGTTGGCGAAGGTCCGCCAAGTTTCCGATCGTAGGTCCGATAGCAACTCCTGGCCGCCAGCCGCCTCTGGGGTGCAGGCACTTGCGGCAAGCACGGCAAGGTCGGCGAAGTGGAGTGTCCGCCTTGGACTCTGGTAGCGGGCCGCGTGGCTGCGATCGATCAGGCAATGAATGAAGCTGGGGTCAGCAAAGCGACCGCCGGCTTTGATTCGCCGCCGCTGCTCACCGACCGGAAGGCTGGCGAGCTCCGAGAGGAGAGCTGGGAGGCGCTCGGAAGGATGGATGCCAGTCAAAAGCGCGGCAAATCGGCGTTCGGCCCGTGCGAACGCCCAATCATAGTTGAGTGAAGGCGCCTTGTCGGTTGCCTCCATCCCCACGCCCAGAGGCATCTCGAGGAGCCGAGCCAGCAGTGGCCGTACACCCTTGACGCTCTGCAGCGTGGAGCCGCAAGCAGCGCAACCGGTTAGCAGGTGGCGAACGATCAGAGCATTGCGCTCGGCGTCGTCAGGGGGCAGGCAGCTCGAAAGGAGCCGCGTGAAATCTTCGGTCGTAGGATGATCGTCCACGATGGCTCAACCGCTTTTCGGAGCCGGGAGAATCTCCGCTCCGTAGCAAGTATGCCATCGTGAGGGCCGAGTAGAGTCCCGAATGGCGCAGAAGAGCTGCGCCATCCCGGTACGAAGGGGAATCACCGGCTGGACAATCGCTTGGGCATGGGCTCGATCCGGGAGCTCAGGGAGCGGATCAGATCCAGGGCCTGGCACTCCTGATCCGCCACGTGCTGGAGCTGCAGCAGCGACGCCATCGTTTTCTGCTCCACCCGCAGGGCTCGGAAGACCGGCAGTGTCGTCGCCACCGTCTCCTTCAGATCCTCGACCAAGCCGAGCTTGACATAGACCGAGGCGAGGTCGAGAGAGACGAGCGCCACCTCGTAGATCAGGTTGCTTTCCATGAAACCCTTGCGGGAGAGCAGCAGGGCGGTTTCCGCCGCTCGCAGATGCCCAAGGTCCCGTAGCAACAGTCCTTCCTGCCAGAGTGTCCGCAGAAGGATGAGGGGGTCATCGATCTCATGATACAGGTCCCGCGCTTCGGAGTAGAGCTGCAGGGCCTGATCCGGACGGCCGAGATCGATGTAGCAGCGGATGAGGTTGTGGCAGGCTGCCAACACGAGGTGGGAATCTCCCTCGTAGTCGATGAGCGGGATGGCTTGGTTGAGGGTGCGGATTGCGACCGTCGTCTCGCCGGAGTGGACGCAGGCGATGGCCTTTTGCACCAGCGTACCGGCCAGCAGGTGATCCTCGCCGAGCTCCTGGTAGATCTGGGCCGCTTGGTCGCAGAGCTCGACGGCGTCCTCGTAGCGCTCGCGGAAGATATACAGCGGCGTGACCTTGTCGAACAGCCAGGCGCGCAACGCGGGATCTCCGGTTCCCATTTGCCGGAGGGCCTGCGCGGTGATGAAGGCCTCCTCGGCTTCCCGCGGCTTGCCGCAGACGCGCAGGGCGTTGCCGTACTGGCCCCAGGCGCGAGTCTGAAGATCGGAGAGCCGCAACGCGTTGCCCGCCTGCTCGGGGGAGCAGATTTCGGCGGCGAGCCGCGCCAGGCCTGCCAGATGCAGCATTTGGTCCGGGTTGCGGTAGCGGGCGGCGTGGCTCTGTTGAATCAGTAGGCGAACGAACTGCGGCGAGCCGAACCGGCCCTTTCCAGCCATGTGCTGGGACTGCCGGTTCGTGGGGACCTCCAGGAGCTCGGCCATCAGCGCGTCGGCAGGGGTCTCCGCCGGTTTTTCCTGGGTCAGCAGGGCGTCAACGGCGCGGTCCGCTGCGACGAAGGCGCGCTCGTAGTCATAGCCGGCGGCGGCCTTGGTGATCGGGGCTTCCTCACGGAACGAGTCGCCATCCCGCGAGGTCAGGAGGCTCAGCCATTCCTGGCTCCAGCCGAGGGTGTCGAGGCGGGCCCGGCACTCCGGGCATTCGGCGAGCATGTGGCGCAGAATCTGTGGATTACGAGCCGGGCCAGAGGGACGGGAGGTGCTCCCCAGGAAACCTTCGAAATCTCGTACAGTCGGATGATCGTCGAACATGGGGTACCTCCCAAGCCTCAAAATAAATAAGACATGCCAGCCGGCTTCAGTCGACTCTTTAATACGGAATGCAGGGAGGTGGGTAGCGATTGCCTTGCGGATCGATGCAGGTTCCTCCCGAGGCGGAATTGGAGGAGGCGTCCTTTTGCTGAATCCCGGCCGGGACATGGTGACGGCTCGCCGGGCGATGTACCTCCAGAGCATCCTGGAGCCAACCGAGTGCGGCGCTCATCCAGCCTTCCGCGGCTCTCAGGGTGGTCCGCGGCGACTCCAGCCCGAGGGTGCCGGCCGAGATTGGCACGGCAAGAAGAATTGAAAGCACAACGACCAGGGTGACGAGGGAACGGAATGTACGGCGGTGCATGACCATCTCTCCTCTCTCCATTGAGCGCGATCTCGGCAGGAAGAAAGTTCCTGCCTCTCGCGAGATTCCGACCTTCAACATGTGCGGCTCTACAGAATAGAGTGCTCTGACCTTGACAAACGGGACAAAGCCTGATTTCTGAGAGAGCGACACCGGAGAGGGCAGGCCGGAAGGAGTCTGGAGGCGAGGTTTTCACGGCAGGAAAGAAGGGAGGCCGGCGGCCAGTCATGGCCGGCCGGCCTCGGGTCAGGGCTATCGGCCCGGTCTCCGTTGGGAGAGCGGCTCGATGCGCGCGTTGAGGAAACGGATGAGGTCGAGGGCCTCCTGCTCCTGGTCCGCGACCTGCTGGAGTTGCAACAGGGAGGCGAGGGCCTCGCGGTCGACGCCGAGGGCCCGGAAGATGGGCACGGCCGCGACCACGATCTGGCGCACCTCCTCGATGGAGCGCATCTTGACGTAGACGGCCGCGAGATCGAGGGACGTCATGGCGACCTCGTACATCAGCCCGCGCTCCATGAAACCGGAGCGGACTTGCAGGAGGGACCTCTCGGCGGCCTGCAGGTGACCCAGGTCCCGCAGAAGCCGCCCTTCCTGCCAACTGACCTTGAGCTGGATGAGGCTGTCGCTGAATTCCTTGTAGAGGTCCTGGGTTTCGGAGTAGATCGACAGCGCCTGCTCGGGGCGATCGAACTCAATGTAGGAGTGGACCAGGTTGAGGCAGGCCGCGAGGAGAAGATGCGGATCCCCCTCCTCGTCGATAAGCGGAATGGCGGAGTTGAAAATGTCAATCGCGCTCTCCGTCTCCCCAGAGTAGAGGGCCGCAATCGCCTTCTGGACGAGAGAGCCCGCCAGCCGGTGACTTTCGCCGAGATCGCGATAGATCTGTCCTGCTTCCTCGGCCAGGGAAACCGCAGCCTCGAACCGCCGTTGGGCGGTGTTGAGAGCGGCCATCTTCTCGAGAAGAGTGGCGCGAAGTGGCGGATCGCCAGTTCCCTCCTCGCGCAGCTTCGCCGCCCGGTCGAAAGCCTCCTCGGCCTCCCTCAGGTTGCCGCAGACGCGCAGGGCGTTGCCGTAGTGCCCCCACGCCAAGGCACGGAGATCGGCAAGCCGCATCTCGCCGCCCGTTGCTTCCGGGTTACAGGCTTCCGCGGCTGTGCGGGCCAGGTCTGCGAGATGCAGCATCTGCTCGGGCTCATGGTAGCGAATGGCATGGCTTCTGTCGCTGAGATAGTGCACGAACTGCGGCAGGGCGTACCGCGGATCGCTCCCAGCCCGGCGGATCTGCTCTTCGGCGGACAGCGACCCCAGCTCGGCTATCAGAAGCTCAGGGGCCACTTCCATCGGCTGCACCGGAGTGAAGAAGGCGTTGAGCGACCGTTCAGCTTTGCTGAAGGCGTTGTCATAGCTTTGGGTCGCGGCGGAAGACAGGCCCGCGCTCTCCGTGGCTCCCGATTCGGAGCTTGAGATCCGCAGGAGCCTCTCCAGCCGGTCCTCCGGCCAGCCGATCCAGCGCAGGCGTTCCCGGCAGGCCGGGCACTCCGCCAGGAGGTGCCGCACCACGCGTCCATTGCGGGCGGTGTTCGCGGGTCGGGACAAGAAAAGATTCAGGTCCTCAGTACTCGGATGCCCGTTCGACATTGCTTCCTCCCATCATAAAACTATAGACCCCTTATTGTAGCAGGGGGAGTGGGGCGGCTTTCGCCGCCCCACCGTCAGGCGCGACTCCTCAAATCCCGGTACATCTGGGAATGAGGATGGGATTGCCCTGCGGATCGATGCACCCGCCTGACATTGGAATGTAGTGGGTCCCGGTCCCGGTGGTCGTCGTGGTCGTCTTCAGCATCCGGCTGCTCACCGGCGGCTCGTTGCCGGTCAGCCGGGCCAGCCAGGTCACGACGAGATCCAGCCAAGCCCCGCTCTGGGCGTGGACGACCGGCTGGGACTTTTCAATCCCTCGGGCTTGGGCGGGGACGGCCAGGGCAAGGACGGCGACGGCCACCAACGTGACGACAGAAATGCGGATCAGCTTCATGACTCTCTCCTCTCAAAACAAGTTACACATATCAATGTGGGGTCTGGAATCGGCGGGATTCGCCGGCGCCCACGATCGCCAACATCCAACTGTCAGAACCGGTTCCACCCATTGAAGTGTGGTGTCGAAGGCGAAGCGGGACACCCTCCGGCACGGGATTGCAGAAAATCCGGTGAAACCGATGGACTGGCGGCAGACCTGGGGGTGAGGGGCGGCACGGATTCGTATACAGTCTCCCCGTGCCGTCCGCCGTTCGACCGCCCTTCCGCCGGCGCCGCTGGGGCGCCATCGCCCTCTTCACCTCGCTCGTCGCCCTTGCTCTCGCGCTGGCGGCGCGGGCGCTGCCAGGGGCTCGGGCGCGCGGCCTGCCCACGGCCGGCGCGCAGTGGATCTGGAAGGACACCGACTGGGACGATCACCAGCCCGCCGTCTTCTACCTGGCCCGCGACTTCGACCTCGCGGCTTCCCCGGCCTCCGCGCGGCTGCTGGTGACGGCGGACGAGGAGTACGTCCTCACCCTGAACGGCCGCCGGATCGGCGCCGGCTTCTTTCAGCCTGGAGCCCTTCTGGACGTCTACGAGGCCGGCCCCTTTCTGCTGCCGGGCGCCAACCGCCTGACGGTCGAGGTGCGCAGCGCCCGCGGCGCCGGCGGCCTCCTCGCCCGACTGGAGGACGGAGGCGGTCACCTGCTGGTGGCCACCGACGACCGCTGGCGGCTCTTCTCCAGCTACGAGCTGGGCCTGGAGCGCGGCTGGCTGCCGCTCGGCCGCGGCGTGCCGGTCTACTGCTGGGGCTACCCGCCCATGGGCCGCTGGGGCCGGCCGCGCCTCGGGCCGCTCAAACCCCTGCTCGGCGACATCGCCGGCTCGCCCGTGGCGGCGGTCTCGGCTACGCCCCAGCCTCCCGTGCTGGCGGCGCCGGCCGGCCGGCCGCCGGGCTCACCCGTGCTCTATGACTGGGGACGGGAGATGACCGGCTATGTTTCCCTGGAGCTGGCTCCGGCGACACAGGCGACGGACCCGGCGGAGATGCAGAAGGCCCTTCTCTTCACCGGCGATTCACCGCCCGACCCGCTGCGTTCCAGCCCCTCCGCGTCCATCCTCATCGCACCGGGCCGGCGGGTTTGGCTGGACGCCCGCCCGCGCCGCTTCCGCTACGCCTTGATCCTGGGGATGGTACCGCCGGCTTCGCTGACCGTTGTGCCCGTGCCGGAAACAGCCGTGCCGCCGCCGGCGGCGCGCGACGAGAAAGGAGTGCTGGGGATCGTGCCGCCGCCGCTACGAACGCCGGTGGAGGACGAAGTCTGGGGCAAACTCCAGCGCTTCGCGGGCGTCGCCGGGCGGAAAGAACTCTAGCGCCCGCTTCGCCTCGGCCGCGTACTCCTCGGCCATGCCGGTGACCTCTTCGAGGGTACCCTCGGCGCGCACCAGGTCGAGGATCTGCTGCGCCGAGACCCGGCTGAAGCTGCGGTCCTCCAGCACCTGCTCGACCAGTCGCCGCTGCGCCGGCTCCACCCGGGGCAGCAGGAGGATGAGGGGAAGCGTCAGCTTGCCCTCCTTGAGGTCCGAGAGCACGGCCTTGCCGAGGTCGCTCTCGCGGGCGGTGAAGTCGAGCAGGTCGTCCACGAGCTGGAAGCAGATCCCGAGAGAGCGGCCGTAGCGCGTGAGCACCTGCCCGGCCTCGGGGCGATGGGGCGGGATGAGGCTGGGAATCGAGCAGGCGGCCGCGAAGAGGTGGGCCGTCTTGCGGTCGATGATCTCGAAATACTCCTCGATCGTCAGGTCCGGCGCGCCCAGGCGCTGGTAGGCCATCAGCTCGCCCTCGGTCATCTTGAGCGTCGCCTGGCAGAGCCGCTGAACCACCTCGATCTGGCCGTGCGAGAGCGCCATCTGCATCGCCTTGGTGTAGATCCAGTCGCCCAGCAGCACCGTGAGGTTGTTGCCCCAGAGGTGGTTGAGCGTCGTCTGGCCGCGGCGCAGGGTGGCGTGGTCGATGATGTCGTCGTGGATCAGCGTCGCCGTGTGGATGAGCTCCACCACCGCCGCGTAGGTCACCGCCTCGTCGCCCTCGTGCCCCAGCAGCCGGGCGGCGAGCAGCAGCAGGGCCGGGCGCACCCGCTTGCCGCCGCCCTGCGCGATGTACTCGCCGGCCATGTGGATGAAGGGGACGTCCGAGCCGAGGTGGTGGCGGAAGACCGCTTCGGTGGCGACCAACGGTTCCGCCACGAGATCGATGAAGCGGCCGGCCTGAGCGGTGCGGCTGCCGGCCATCGTCGTCATCTCCGAGGGTGAGGGTGCGGGGTGGGGATTGACGAGCGGCTGATTGGGCAACGGTTCGGTCCTTTTCTGGCGGAGGGGGTTCAAAGGCCACGCACCGGATCGAAGGGGACCACCTGCTCCAGTCGTCCATCGCGGAAGCGGTAGACCTTGCCGCTCTCGAAGTACCACCACGAGGACTCCAGGTACCCTGGATACTGGACGTTGCGCACACGGTCCGGCTTGCCCATCTCCTCGTAGACCCTGCGCTGATCGTCCGTCTTGATCGAGGCCAGAAGCTCGCGGAGATGGTCGATGAACTGGCGGTTCTCGACCGTCACCGCCACCACGGCCGGGCTGCCCGCGAGCACCCGTCGGGTGACGTCCTGGCGGGCCAGCTCCTCCAGCCGCTCGCCCGTCTTGACCCGCACCGGCACGCCCACGGCGACCTCGAAGTGATTGAAGTAGCTGTCCCACGGCCAGGTGATGGTGTACTGGCCCGCGGCGTCCGTCGTCGCCGTCACCTTGCGGACGTCCTTGTCCGCCGTGCGGTGCATCTCGCGGATGCTGAAGTAAGTGCGGCTGCCCTCGAACACGACGCGCACGCCGGAGAGCGGCTGCCCCTGCGAGTCGAGGACGACGCCGGTCACTTGAATCCGCTGGCCGTCTTCATAGCGCGCGGCCCGCGCCGGAGCCGTTGCGGCCGTCAGGCACGCCACGCCCGCGAGACTGAGTAGGAGGACTCGGAAGAGCGAATCTCTGGATTTCATCGTCGACTGTTATCGGTTACTGAGAGCGGTAATTGGAGAAGGTCAGGGGAACGTCCAGGTCCAGGCCCTTGAGCATGGCGATGACGGTCTGAAGGTCGTCGCGGTTCTTGCCGGAGACGCGCACCGTGTCCCCCTGAATGGCGGCCTGCACCTTGAGCTTGCGGGTCTTGATCTCGGCCACGATCTTTTTCGCCGTCTCGATGGGAATGCCCTGCTGGAGGGTGATCTTCTGCCGCGCGCGGCCGCCGCTGGCCGGCTCGATCTTGCCATAGCGCAACGACTTCAAATGGATGCCGCGCTTGACCATCTTGGTCTGCAGCACGTCGAGCGCCTGCTGGAGGGTGTAGTTGTCGGATGTCTCCAGCACGATCTCCTCGCCTTCCAGCCGCAGCTCCGCCGCCGCCTTCTTGAGATCATAGCGGTTGCCGATCTCCTTCTCCGCCTGCTGCACGGCATTGCGGACCTCCTGGAGGTCCACGGTGGAGACGATGTCGAAGGAGTTCTCGGCGGCGGCCATGGCGAGGGCCATTATACGGAAGGGATACGGAAAGGGATACGGAAGCGGGCGCGCCCGATTGCTCCTCGTTATTGCTCCTCCCACTTGATCCCGGCCGGCGGCGTGAAGCGGCCCTGGCGGGGGAGGTCCTCATAGCCGGCGATGTCGAACCGCGTCAGGTTGCCCTCCCGGTCGTGGTAGGAGATGCCGGTCACCCGCTTGGTCGACGGGTCGACCGTCAGCGTGGCGTCCGTCAGCTCCGACGTCTTCCCCTTCTCCTTGGGCGAGCTTTCCTTGGGAAATAATGCGATCTCCACCCGGCCGCCCTCCACGGCCTTGCCGGTGGCCTTGTAGCGATCCTTGAGCTCGTCGACGCCTAGGAGCAGCAGGTCCAAGCCTGGCTCCTTCTTGCGGTCCACGCGGTAGCGGCGGCCCGTCTTGTCCTCGTCGTTCCAGGCGTGGAGCACGCCGCCGCAGATCAGGAAGCTCTTGGGATAAGGCGCCGTGTAGTCCCATCGCAGGCAGTCCGGCAGGGCCAGGGCGAGCTTGCCGTTCTCCTTCTCGCCGGAGGTGAACCCGGCGGGAATGTACGTCTGAACGAAGCTCGCCCCCGTCGGCCCCGCCTCCACCAGGCTCTGCCGCACCGTCTTGAGAGACGCCCAGGGATCGACGTCCTTCGCCGCCGGAGCTGTCTGAGCGAGGGCGCGGTCCGCAAGGACTATAGAGAGGACAGAAAGAAGAAGGATCGGGGCTCGTTTCATGGTCAGGTCTCCCATGTCGTGTTGGAACAGGGGGAGGGGGAGAAAGCTTCCCCTGCACCCCTGGGAGCGCCGGCGTCCCGCCGGCCTGCTAACTCGGCAGTTCTTGCTTTTCTCCCTCCTCTCCCGGTGTGGGGGGTGTGGAGGGGGCGGGAGAGGAGGGCCGGGGAGGTGAGGGCTCAATGCCGGAAATGCCGGACCCCCGTGAACAGCATCGCCACCCCGGCCTCGTCCGCTGCGGCGATCGCCTCGTCGTCGCGCTTGCTGCCGCCGGGCTGGACGATCGCCGTCACTCCGGCCTTGATGAGCACGTCCAGACCGTCGCGGAAGGGGAAGAAGGCGTCCGAGGCGGCCACGGTCCCGACCACAGGGAGCTGCGCCTTCTCGACCGCCAGCCGGCAGGAGTCCACCCGGCTCATCTGGCCGGCGCCCACTCCCACCGTCTGATCCCCGTTGGCCACCACGATGGCGTTCGACTTCACATAGCGCACGATTTTCCAGGCGAACTCCAGGGCCCGCCGCTCCTCGGAGGTCGGCTGGCGCTTCGTCGGGCAGGTCCAACTCGCGGTGTCGTCCGGGTAGCCGTCCGGCGGCTGGGCGAGGAAGCCGCCGTCCAGCGCCCGCAGCTCGATCTCTCCGGCTTCGGGGCGGTACAGCGGGCACTCAATGAGCCGGAGATTCTTCTTCGTCGCGAAGCGCTCGCGGGCTTCCGGCGTGAAGCCCGGCGCCAGCAGCACCTCCACGAAGAGATCTGCTATCGCCGCGGCCAGCGCGCTGTCCGCCTCGCGGTTGAGGGCGATCACGGAGCCGAAGGCCGAGACGGGATCGGTCGCCACCGCGCGCCGATAGGCCTCCACCAGATCCCCCCCGCGGCCGATGCCGCAGGGGTTATTGTGCTTCACGATGACGACCGCCGCCTCCTCGGCGGGGTCGAACATCCCCGCCATCTTGCGCGCGGCGTCGGCGTCCAGCAGATTGTTCCAGGAGAGCTCCTTGCCCTGAAGGGCGGAGAAGCCGCCGAACACTCCGGCCGTGCCTTCGATCCGGTAGACCGCTCCGCTCTGATGGGGGTTCTCGCCGTAGCGCAGCACCATCTCGCGACTGAGCTCCAGCGTCCTGCGCTCGGGGAAGCCGTCCGCCGTCGACTGTCCCGCCTGCGCCGCCAGCCATTCCGAGATCACCGCGTCGTAGCGCGCCGTCTCGCGGAACGCCTTCACCGCGAGCTCCCGTCGCAACGGCTCGGGCACCACGCCTCCGCCCTCCTCCAGGGCGGCCAGCACCCGGGGATAGTCTTCAGGGTCGACCACCACCGCCACACCGCCGGCGTTCTTGGCCGCGGCGCGCACCATCGTGGGACCGCCGACGTCGATCATCTCGATCGTTTCCTCGAACGAGGCGCCCCGGGCCACCGTCTCGCGGAACGGGTAGAGGTTCACCACCACCACGTCGATGCGGTCGATGCCGTGGGCCGCCAGGGAGTCCAGATGCTCCGGCACCTCCCGGTTGGCGAGGATGCCGCCGTGCACCTTGGGATGGAGCGTCTTCACCCGGCCGTCCAGGATCTCCGGAAAGCCGGTGACGCGGGACACGCCGGTGACGGGAATCCCTTGCTCCTCCAGGAACTTGAGCGTGCCACCCGTCGACACGATCTCGACGCCGAGACGGGACAGGCCGCGGGCCAGCTCCTCGAGCCCCCGCTTGTCGTAGACGGAAATCAAGGCACGTCGTGCCGGCAGCATTCGGGGTCTTCTCCTTAGATGGATTCAGCGGGCCGTCCGGGGCAGGACCGTCAGACGCGTTCCCCCGGCCGGCAGATGGGCGCGGTCGTCGATGCCGCCCGCCGCGAGCCAAATATACCGCAGCACCAGACTGACGTCCGTCACGGCGTGGCTGAAGGCGACGGAGCCCACGCCGAAGGCCGTCGAGCGGTCGTCGAACACGCCGACGCCCGAGCCGAAGTGGATCCGCCGGTACTCGCGGCCGATCATCGGGTAGAGCTGCCGGCCGCGGCGCAGGGCGGCGTCGAGCAGGGAGGCGACGCTCCGGCCGTCCGAGCCGGTGGGAAGACCATAGAAGACCAGGGGAAATCGCGGCTCGGCCGTCTCTATATAGCGGAAGTAGTCCCCGAAGTAGCGCCCCTCGTCCGGGTCCGCGGCCGAAGAGGCGAGGGGATTGTTGGCGTCGGCCACGAAGTGGGAGACCACCCCCAGCCGGCGGACGACCTCCTCGAACGGCTGATGGCCGCGAATGGCGAGGATGGCGGCGTCAGCGGCGTCGAGGGCGGCGCGATTGAGGCGGCCCGAGCCGTCCGGGTTCTGGGAGTGGCGGCTGGCGTCCGTCTCCGCGAACGGGGCATTGACGCCCTCGGCATAAGCGCGGCGGTGCTTGTCGATCTGGCGGTAGAGATCGGGAGGGGAGAGCCGGGCGGCCTCGCGGGCGATGGTGATCTGTGTGGCCGGCGTCCACGCGGCGGCGGGTAACGCGGAGATGCAGGCCAGGAAGAACGAGCTTATTGCGAGTCGGATATATATTGTAGGGTGCATCTCCGCCTATTCTACCGGCAACTTCGCCGAGCCCGCTGGCGGCGAACGATTGCGGAAGAGGTACTGATTGGCTGCGAACCGGCACTTCCTGGACGTCACCGGCACCCTCTGTCCCCTGCCGATCCTCCTGGCGGCAAGGGAGATGCGGAAGCTGCAGACCGGGGATCTCCTGGAGATCTTGGGGGACGATCCGGGCATCCGGGAGGACATGCCCGTCTGGTGCGAGAGAGCGGGCCACCGTCTCCTGGAGCTGAAAGAAGAGGAAAGAGGCCGACTCCGCTCCCTGGTGGAGAAGGGAGAGCCGCGCCCGCGCCCCCAGCGGCCACCCGCCCCTTGACTCCGCCCCGTCCCTTTGGAATACTCTCCCTCCCCTGGAGCCGCGAGGCTCCCTGTGCCCAGGTAGCTCAGTTGGTAGAGCACGTGACTGAAAATCACGGTGTCACTGGTTCGATTCCGGTCCTGGGCACCAACAAACCCTCCAAAATCAATAATTTGGTGCGGTAGTCAAAAGGCGGCCCTGGTCGCTTTTTTGCGCTGGGGACGCTCTGGGGAGCAATTGGGGTCGTCTCGCAGGGCTGGGGACGCCTTCGAGTTTGGAGGGGCGGCACGCTGGACTGGCTGCTCGTGCGGTAGCCGCCGGGCGATATCTGCTCCCGCAGAGCACCAGACAAAGAAGGAGGGGATGGGGCTGGCAAAGTAGAAGGAAGGCCGGCCTGTCATTCGATCGCCGCCACCTGCATCATCGCCCGATAGTAGCTGTGGTTCAGGCGCGGAAGAGCGGGGACCCGGGCGTTCACGTATCCGAAGTGAACCACCCGCTCGGACCGCGGATCGCGAACGGCGTCCGCCAGGGCGCGCAGGATCTGGCGGCGCTGTTCGGGGTACGTCCGGTCGCTGCGTCCGAGAGCGGCCAGCAACTGGGCCGTGGCGTAACCTGTCATTGCGCTCGGATGGTACAGACCCTCGAAAAGAAGAGGCAGGATCTCCCCGTCCAGCCGGCGGAAGCGCAGCACCGCATCGAGGGCGCTCTGCTGCACGTAGATGACGTCCTTCATGGCAGCGTGCAGCGCCTGGACCCCCTCGGTCGTGACCCGCCGCAGGAAACCGAGAAGGGTCACCGCAGCCGCCCTGCCGGGGTAGGAATTGTGACACTTCGCCGCCAGGGTCAGCAGCGGCTCCAGCTCCTCGGGATCTGCCAGATTGGAAAAAGTGGCAGGCGAAAGCTCCGCCGCCGCCGCCATGAGCAGGAGCAGATAGTACCGCTTCGGATCGAATCTCGAATCCTGGACCGAATCCTGTAAGAGCTTCGTGAGCCAGAGCAAGACGAACCGGAAGAGGTCCTGGTCCTCTTTCAACTGGACGGCGGCTTCCCGGATCACCCGATGCACGTCGGGAGTCGGGGAATAGAGCAAGAGGACAGCGACAGCTTTCATCTCTCTTTTCATCGCCTCGGGATCGAGCCGAAGGATATCTGCGAAGGAGGTGCTGAAGAGTTGTTGCAGCAAGTCGCCGGCAAGAGCGGCGATCTGGTCGTCCGGAAGACTTTCCCGCTGCTCCAGAGCCTGCCGGGCGGCCTGGACGAGCTCCAGAGGGCCGGCCGTGGAGATCCTGTAGTCTGAGAGCGGCTCCAGGCTTATTTGGGGAACCGCCGCCAGGAAACCGGCCCACTGCTCGTCGCTGATCCGCTTGAGAACCTGCTCTTTCTTCACTCTTTCCTTATGATGGAGCCGGCAGAGGCTTGTCAGCAAGGAGACCTGAACGGCGGGCCGCTCTTGTATCAGTCCTGCCAGAAACACCTCCCAGACCGGCTCCGTCATGGCTTCGATTCCCCGCAGGAGCGTCTGGGCGACGGCGGCTCGCTCGCCGCCATAATCCACGGATTGAAGCCACTGCTCGAAGATCTCGGCGCTGTCGTAGACGAGGTCATGGTAGAGCCAATGGATCATCAAGCTGACCTGGGGAGCGTCAAGATCCCGGCGGATCGCCTCCTGGAAGAGAAATTCGACCGTTTCTCGGCCCAACCCCGAAAGCGTGCGCGTCGGTTCGTCCGGGACGATGGAAGGGTGGTGGATCAGTCGCGCGGCCCGATGGCGCCAGAGGTCCTGCTCATCCTGGAGAAGCTCCAGAATGGCTCCGACGGTGCGTGGAGAGATGCCCTGTGCTTCCGAAAAGCAGAGCGCGGCATAGTGGGCGACCCTGGCGTTTGGATGGTCGAGCCATTGCTCCACGATCGGAAAGGTTTCGATCTCCTGACGCTCGAGCAGCGGAAGGATGGATTCGATCACGGGCCCGTTTCCTCTGACGCCGAGAAGCTGATCCAGGACTTGCGCCGCGGCCCGGGTCAGGACGAGGCCTTCCGCAAGCGCGTGCTTGTGCAAGGCCGCGAGCTCCCGCGGGCCAGGGTTCATGCCGAGCCTGAGCCAGAGCTGTTCAGGGCTCGGCTCCGCGTTCTGCTCCCCATCCCTGATCAATGCGCTGAGCACCAGGGGGGCCCAGAGATCGGGGCTGTCGGTGGAGGCGCCGGCCAGGACGGTATGGAGGGGAAGCAGTTGGGCGCCGTGGAGGTCGAGCGCCAGGCTGCGACACCAGCGAGAGGTCAACTCCCCGGCCTGAGCCTGGGCCCGGATCAGGAGGACCGGATAGGCCGCCAGAAGCGGCATGAGCGCCAGCAGGGTCTCCGCCCGGAGAGCCTCGTCCCTGAGTCGCTTCACTTTGGCCAGCGCCTCTTTCAGCAGTGCCTCTCCCTGCTGGGGGGGTACGTAGCGGGTCAGGCGTCCCAGCGCCCGGACCTGGTCTGCAAGAGGCAGGATTTTGGGCACCAGCCGCAAGAGTTCTTTCACCAGCGCCGCCCTCTCCCCTGTCGGGCTCAATTGGAGCAGCTTCTCCAGCACCTCCCCTTTCTGGCGAGGGTCCTCGATGCGCTGAATCGCGGAACGTGCTCCGGCGACCAATGATTCACGTTTCTGAGGACGGTACTCGGAGAGCCGGAGCAGCGCGCGCGCGCGGTGGTAGGGGCTGTTCGTGGCGTTCGCCATCCGCTCGATCTCCGACCAGGGATCTGGATGGCCCACCAAGGGCGGATAGAGCGCGCGGTGGGTCGATTCCCGGGCTTCGTTGTCTCCTCGCGAGCCCAGGTTGAGGGCCAGCATCTCCGGCAGAAGACCTGGATTTCGCTCCAGAACGGGCATCAAATGCTGGAGAAACGCACCGCGCACAAACCCCAGATCGGGGTGAATCCTCTCGAGATTCTCCAGCACGGCGATCGGGATGTCATTGCGGTCCACGGTCCGCGGCACCAAGGTCTCGACCGGCCAGCCATACTGATAGGTCCTCCGTTTCAGATACCGGCTTTCCGAGACCCTGCCGAAAGCAGAGATCAACAGCTCAGGGAGCCAACAGCTCTGGCAGAGCGCCTCGGCCATGGCCGAGGCGTGAACGACCGCGTCGTCCGTCGTGCCAAGGATCCGCCAGGCCAGGAACTCGGCGAGGAGATAGGACAGTTGCTCGTCGTCCGGGGCGGCACTCAAGAGCTGGGGACTGTCGATGGAGCGGGCGCCATGGAACATGACGGTCGCGATGACAGCGGCCACCGCCGCGCTCCAACGACGTGGCTCCAGCTTCTCCGCCAGGACCTTGAGGCCGGGGATCACGTGGTAAGAGGCACGAGTCACCGGATCGTCGAGGGTCCGGGACAGGCGCGACAGCTTGCGGGAGGCCGCGTTCGCGGCCTCCCGCAAGGCAGGGTCGGCGGCGGCCTCGCGCAGTGCGGAACTGACCTCCTCGCCGAGGGCCAGCAGGGCCACGATCGCCTCCGCCTGCGCGGTTGCGTCCTCTCCGGTCCTCCAGATCCGCCACAACCGCGGGATCAGCGTCTCCACGGACTGATCGGCCTCCAAAGTGTCCAACAGGAGGCGGGTCAGGCGGGAATCCTGATAGATGTTGGCCGCGGCGAACCGGGGAGATTTCTTCCAGACCTGATTCATCCTCCCCGCCCGCTCGTCCAGATAGACCGCCATGTCGTAGATGGCGTCCTCTCGGCCCCAGCGCTCCTGGTAGAAAGACACGAACGGCGTGCGCTCGCTGTCGGACAACTGGAGGTAGGCGGCAATCTGTTCGTATTCGAGGATCGACGCCGGCGTCTCGTAATCCCTCATTCCGCCGTACAGGGCCAGCACCAGCCGTAGCCAGGCGGGGCTTTGAACGATGCGTCGAACGAGCTCGGGATCGCCTTCCAGAGCTCTGCGGAAAGGCAGGCTCGCCGTCGGAATCCTGCAGCGCAATGGGAGCTCGAGGGTTTTGTACGCTTGCAATTGCTGATCGAACTCTTGTTTGCGCTGCTCGAAGTCCCGGACAGCTTTCGCGTGCCGCTCCTCCAGGCGGGCGATGCGCTTTTGCAGCTCCCGCCGGCGCTCTTCGTTCCTCGCCTGCTCGAGCTCGCGCCTCGATTGGGGCAGCAAGGGATCTTCCTTTGGCGCTCTGGGGGTCACGGGCACTTCGGGAGCGGGCGGGGTAACGGCCTTACGCAGCGCCCGATCGACCGGCCAATCCCACGCGGGTGTGTCGTACGGCAGGGCGTCCATCAGCGCCTGCACCAGGCGAGGGCTGTACCACTCCAGCCGTTCGACGAGAGCCGCCGCTGCCGGCGCCAGGCTCGTACCGGCACTCCTCTCCCCGCTCAGAGCGGACCGCAGAACCTCTTCTAACGGTTTTTCGTAGCCACCTCCGCGGAGCCGGTCGAACGCCCTTTCCAGAACCCCGCGCAGCTCCGCGAAGCGGGCCAGCCCCTCCCGATCCGCATAGGCCCGCAGCAGCCTCGCCGAGAGGTCGCGGACGAGATCGTCCGGCAAGGGCGCCATCTCCGGCAGGGCGGCGGTGATCAGCAGGGCGCCGCGCGGCAACAGGTCGTGCAACTCGCCCTCGTGGCAAAGGAGGTCCCGCAGCAGATCGGGGAGCGCGCCGGGCCACTGCAAGCTGACGTATCCCAAGGCCATCAGCAGGGGCTCACGCCAGCGCGGATCGTCGATCTTGTCCATCAGCTTCGGGCCGGCCGTCTGCAGGTCCTGCACCAGATGGCGGGCCGCCAGATATTCCTGGAACGTCAGATGCAGGAAGCCGTAGACTCCCTCCGCCCGTGCGGCGAGCAGCCCCACGTCTTCGCGCAGCACCCGGAGGAAGGAGCGGACCGCCTTGCGGATTTCGGGGGAAGGCTTCTTCGGATCATCCCCACGGGAGAGGGCAAGCTCGCGCGTGGCCAGCTCGGCGAGCTGTTTCTCCCCGAGAAGGCCGGTGGGCTCATGCTGATGGATGTATGCAGCGATCGGCGCCATGAGATCGAGCACCTCCTGCTCGTCCAGGCCCGCCTCTCCGGTCTGCATGCGGCGCTGCCACACGTCGGTCAGGTTGCGGATCGCCGCCTCGTAAAGCCGGACGCGCTGCTCGGGAAGATGGGCCTGCTCGTTGTGAAACACCGAGGCCAGAACGCCGGCGAGCAGGGGATTGGAGGCCAGAGCGCGGATCCTCTGCCGCCTCGGGCTATGGATCTCTTTCTTCAGGGCGTCCGCCTCGGCCTGCGCCTGCGCCCGGATGGCGTCATTGGCGTCATCGCTCTCCCCGGGTCCGCGCTCGATCTCGTAGACGGCCTGCATCCAGACGTCACAGAAGCGGTCGACAGCGATGTCGCCCATGGCCTCGATCGTCAAATGCGGGAAATCGACTTCCAGGGGCGAGGCATGGTAGCCCGCGATGCGGCTGGTGACGATCAGCCGGTTGCCACGCCAAGCCTCGGACTCGCCGGTCATGATCCTGCCGATGACTTGGCCGTCTTCCCGGGAGAGCAACAACCGGTCTCCGCCGCCGATCCACCGGCGCACGAAAGCATGGACTTCCTCGAGGATCTCGTCCCTTTCGATCGAGGCGGGAACCTCGTCGAGTCCGTCCAGGATGATGAGAGCCTCTTTCTTCTCCAGGTACTCCAGGATGAGCCCGCTCAGCGCCTCCGGCTCCATCCGACCGCCGCCGAGCGTGGGGGCCAGGGTGAGCCAGGTGTGATGTCCCAGGAACTCGGTGAGGGTGCGAGGCACCTTCCGCTGGGCTTTGTGCGCCATCCGGTCGTCCGCGTACTCGGCGATGCGCACCAGCACCGGAAACTTCGGCCGGCCGAGGAGAAAGTCGTCTTCGCCGCCTTCCTCCGCTTCGGGATCGATCTGATGGAGAGGGACGGCGACGGGCCGCTGCGGATCGTCCCGCAGCGCGCGCGCCATGGTCAGGGCGAGCCAGCGCGCCAGGGTGGTCTTGCCGCTTCCCGGATCCCCCAGGATGACTAGTCGCCGGTGCTGGCGATAGGCCTCTCCCAGGGTCAGCGTCTCCGCCGGCTCGCCCGGAAGGACGAAAGGACGGTCGCGCGTCTCCAGCGACGGCATCACGGAGGAGGAGCTCGCCACCAGGTACCAGCGAGCCGCCTGAATGTCCTCGACGGAAAACTGGCCGGATTCCAAGACGGCCTCCAACTCCCGTTCGAGCGCCAGGCGCGCCTGGGCTCGCTCGAACGGATGGGTGCGGTCTCCCTTGAGCGCCACGAAGACCTTTTCGAGCGGCAGATGCAGCCTGCTGTGGTGCCGCAGGCCCCGTAGCTCCAGAAAGGAATGGCGCTCGATCATCCAGTCGAGATAGGGCCGCAGAAGGCTGCCGGCCTCGACCGCGATGAGAGGGGCGAAGAGCCGGCCGTCGGGAACGCGCATGAAGAGCACCGGCGTTGCCCACTCCGCCGAGCCCTGGTCCGACAGATAGATCTCCAGCCGCCCATGCGCCGCTGCCACGTCGACCGGGTCTCCGGCGGCGAGGTGGCGGTAGAAAACACTACTGAAAGAGATTGCCGCCTGGTCCCGGATCGGCGCCTGCATCGCCAGCACCGCCGGAAGCCCGCCCTCCATCAAGGCAGCGGCGACTCCGCTGAAAGGATCCAGGCCGGACGGAGCGGTGGTGAGGGCGGTATTACAGGCGTTGAGGACGACAAGACGGAGCTCGGGAAGGAAGTTTCCGAGCAGGCGGGCCAGGGCGACGCCGCTTAGCGGGAGGGGGTTGCGCTGCGGACCGACAAAGTAGAGGACCCCGGCCCCGGCGGTCGCGTCGAAAGCGCCATGTCCCATGAAATGGAGTACGTGCCACGGGCCCTGGGCCAAGCGGGCGTGGAGGCGAGAAGGGTCCGGGTCCTCCAGAACCTCGCTCTCGATCCCCTGGTGGTTGCTCCAAGCCGCGTCGAGGAGCCTGCGCTCCTTCTCGACATCTAACTGAGGGAGCCCGCTCGGGTTGGCCATCACCACCAGGATGCGCAGAGGAGAAGGGACCGCCATCGCCGCGACGCCGGTCGGAACTTCGAGATAGCGCACCACCGGCAGCCGGCGATCAAGGCATAGGAATCGCTTCGTCTCTGGCTGGCAGAGGAGCTCCCAGGGGAGAGCATGGAGGCGAGCCAGCTCTGGATCTTGGAGGTCGAAGCGAAGCTTGATCCGCAGGCCGCTCTGCCCATCCTTGAGAGCACCGTAGCTCTGGTCGAACAGGCTGCGCACGGCGGGAGGAAACAGAGATCTGAAGAGCGCGGTTCCCACGACCTCTGCGCTCCCGCACGGCTCTGTCCCAGGGTTGCTTCCGTCAAGATCCCTCTGGGAAGCTCGCGAGTTGGATATGATCCCTCTCAAGCCGCTCTGCCGTGCCAGCATCTCTTCCATCTCGGGGCTGAGCACAAAAGGGCCCGAGGTTTCTCCGCTGGCCGGGGAGCTCACCACATGCACTTCGAGGCTGCCGCGTTGCCCGTGCCGGACCTCGACTACAAAGTCCTTGATGTCCAATGTTCCTCCGCCTACGGCCGGGTCTCCGTGGAGACCGCGCGCGCTTTCGATTCGAACTGCGGGCAAGGTTATCAGTCGGGAACGCCGGAGCCTTCGACGGGCGGGTTCTTCAGCCGCTCGTCGTCCATCGTGAAGCCCTTCACGTTCCGGAGGTGCTCGTTGACGGTCGGCACGGAGATATCGAAGAGCTCCGCCATGAGCGCCTGGGTCAGCCAGACTGTCTCGCCGGCGAAGCGGCACTCCACCCGGGCGCGGCCGTCTTCGGTCGAATACAGGATGATCTCGCCGGTCGGGGGTAAGGGATCCTGGGGCATGTGGAGTGGGACCGTGTTCCTCGGGTCACTATGCTTCCACCTCAGTCAGTACACAGAATTCATGCAGGGTGGCCCGTCGGAGCTTTTTGGCCGGCACGTCGATTGTCTCATATCCCCGGCCCGCTCCAGGCTCTCTGAAGCACCTCAACTTTCAGGAGGATACAGCCCATGAAACGGAAAGGCATCAAGAAGCTGAGTCTGAGCCGGGAGACCCTGAGCACGCTCGATAGCTCGCGGCTCGCAGGGGTGGCGGGGGCTGCGACGACGGCCTGCCCCTCGCTGCAGGCAACTCACTGCATCAAGAGCTGCGTTCAGGCGTGCACGGCCAACTGCTCCATCGACTGTGAGTAGGTTCAGGGTCAGGAGCCAGGGCTCGCCAGGATCGCCTTGACTCCCTGCAAAGCATCGGACCGACATCCTCTCCGCGCAGGCGGGCGGCGAATTCCTGGGTGCGGTCGAACCAGTGGCCCGTCAGCGGCTTGCCCCGAGCAGTGCCTCGACGCAATTCCAAGACGGCGGGGTAGGCGCCGCACACCGTGCTGGTCTGCGGCCCTTCCGCTTGCCGGCATCGCTGCCGGTAAGCTCCGCGCCGCTGCCGTCTCCGCTGGAGTCACTGCCGCCGGGACCGGCGTCGTTGCTCTCTGGCCGTGCTTCGCTGCGGTCCTGATTTGCGGCATGACCGGCCCGGCCAGAATCTCTGAGGCCGTGGTCTGCGGTACTGCAACTCCCCCGTGAATCACCGACATCCTGGCCGGCATCACTGCTGAGCTTTCAGGAATTACTACTGAGCCTTCAGACATCACTGCTGAGCCGGGAGTAATCACTGCTAGACCGGGAAGCGTCACTGCTATGCCTTCAGGCATCGCTACGGAATCGAGAAGCGTCGCTACTATGTCTTCAGGCATCACTGCTGAGGTTTAAGGCATCACTACGGAACCGGGAAGCGTCGCTACTGGACCGGGAAGCGTCGCTGCTATGCCTTCAGGCATCATTGCTAAGCCGAGAAGCGTCACTGCTAAGCTGGGAAGCGTCGCTACGGAACCTTCAGGCATCACAGCTAAGCCGGGAAGAGCAACGCCTTCCGGTTCCGGCGTGACTCCTGCCGGGATGGCTGTGGTTCACGAGCCTTCCGTCGTGACTCACGAACAGACTTCGTGTCTCACCAAGGCAGCCGCGTCTCCACTCTGCCGTTGGTGTAGTGCTCGATATCGTCTTCTTGTAGCGCGTCGGCTGCCTGCCTGTGCCTCATTGCTCCATGGCAAGGACGCCTTCCTCGATCAGCCCCTGGAAGGTGCGGTAGAGGGAGCCGCGATCCGGCTCGTAGCCGATCGCCCGGCAGATGTCGTTGCGGTCGAAGACGGCTGGAACCTTGGGCAAGGCGGTCTCGACGTCATCGAGCAACTCCCAGGCGCCCCGCCGGGTCGGTAGAGGAGGCGTCACCGGCGGTGCAGGCGGGGCGGGTGCCGCCGGCGGGAGACTGCTCGCCCCAGGCAGGGCCCCGACTTGCGGCGGGAGCTCCACGTCATATCCGCCCGTGGTAGCCCAGACGAGCTCCAGGGCCCGGATCTGGTGACGGAAGGCCGCCTCCAGGAGGGAGACGCCGGCACGCAGCTCCTCCTCCAGCCGCCGCTTGCGTTGCTCGTATTCGTCGTGTGTCATGCCGGGAAGATAGCATCACAAGGCCGGAGAACAGGAACAGAACAGGATCCAGGTAATTCTCCAGATCTGCGGGCAATGTCCGGCGGCCTTGTCGAATTGGCTGGCCTTCGTTCGTCGTAGGGTCAGGAGCAGGTTCTGAACGCCGGAGACTCCGGCGACCCCGCGCCACGCCAACGACAACCAGGAGACAAGACCCCATGCGATTCCTCTCGATGATCCGGATTGACGAGAAGACGGCCAAGGCACCCACCGAGCGACTGATGGCCGATATGGGCAGGCTGATGGAGGAGATGACCCAGGCTGGCGTGTTGATCGACACCGCCGGGCTGCGGCCGACCTCCGAAGGCGTGCGCGTGCGCCTGCGCGGCGGCAAGCTGTCGACGATCGATGGACCGTTCACCGAGGCCAAGGAGGTCATCGGCGGCTACGCGATCCTCGAGGCGCAGTCGAAGGACGAGGCGATCGAGTACACCCGGCAGTTCCTCAGGGTCCACGGCGATGAGTGGGATCTCGAGTGCGAGGTGCGCCAGTTGGACGGACCGGACTCCGGCGGCGAAGCGTAGGGGCTCCGAGCCGCGCCGGCCCTGCTCTGTCTGTTGATCGAACCTCACGAGAGGCTTCCCGAGCCCGCGACCGCGAGGACGGCGTCGGCGAATGCCTTCGGCGCCTCCTGTGGCAGGTTGTGCCCGATGCCTCCCGTGAGGGCCCGGTGCGAATACTTCCCCGAGAATTTCTTGGCATAGGAGCTGGGATCGGGATGTGGGGCACCGTTGGCGTCACCCTCGAGGGTGATGGTGGGCACCGTGATGACGGGACTCGACGCGAGGCGCCTTTCGAGATCGTCGTACTGTGACTCGCCTTCGGCGAGCCCGAGCCGCCAGCGGTAGTTGTGGATCACGATGCTGACGTGATCCGGATTGGCGAGCGACGCCGCGCTGCGCGCGAACGTGGCATCGTCGAAGCTCCACTTCGGTGAGGCGAGCTGCCAGATGAGCTTCGCGAAGTCGTCGCGGTACTTCTCGTAGCCCGCTCGGCCGCGCTCGGTGGCGAAGTAGAACTGGTACCACCACTGGAGCTCGGCTTGGGGCGGCAGGGGAATCTTCCCGGCTTCCTGGTTGCCGATCAGGTAGCCGCTGACCGCGACGAGTCCCTTGCAGCGCTCAGACCACAGCGCGGCCACGATGCCGGCCGTGCGCGCTCCCCAGTCGAAGCCCGCAAGGATCGCCTGCTGGATGTTGAGAGCGTCCATGAGCGAGACAACGTCGAGAGCAAGGGCCGCCGGCTGACCGTTGCGGACCGCGTCATTCGACAGGAAGCGTGTCGTGCCGTGGCCGCGAAGATGCGGGACGATCACCCGGTAGCCGGCCGAGGCCAGCAGCGGAGCGACCTCGACGAAGCTGTGAATGTCGTAGGGCCAGCCATGCAGAAGGAGGATCGCGGGACCCTCGGCGGGACCGGCTTCCGCGTATCCGACGTTCAGGACGCCCGCATCGATCTGCTTCAGTGCGCCGAAGGACGTGTTCGTCCCCGGCTTGCTTGAGGGGTTATTTGCCGGCATTTTCTTCTCCGGTTGTGCCAGCGCAGAGCCGATCAGGCCGAGCTTGGCGGCAGCAAAGGTCATGGCCGCGGTGCCGAAAAAACGGCGGCGATCAAGGTTGATTTCAGACATTTTGTTTCCCCCTACTTCATGAAGCCCCGGACGAGCCGCGCAATCTGATCCGCCGCGGTATCGAGCGCGAAATGGCCCGCCTCGAGGACGTGGACTTCGGCCTTCGGCACGTCGCGGCGATAGGCCTCGGGTTCCGAAAGCTCGAAGGAAAGGTCGTGTTTGCCCCAGAGGACGAGAAGCCGAGGCTGCCTCTCGCGCATCCAAGCCTGCCACTTGGGGTAGGCGTCGACGTTCGTGCGGTAGTCGTAGAAGAGGTCGCTTTGAATGTCGGCCTGGCCGGGCTGGCTGAGAAAGGCAAATTCATCGGTCCAGAGATCCGGGTCATAGCGTTCCACGTTGGGATCGTTCCCGATATGGCGCGTCCGCGTCGTCGGCAGCGACAGGAGATTTGTGCGCAGAGTGCTTTCGTTGGCGGCGCGATCGGCCCAAAAGGCCCGCCGCGGCTTCCAATTCGCCCCCAGGCCTTCGTTGTGCGCCACCGCGTCCTGGACGATGAGGGCCGCGATCCGGTCCGGATGGGCCAAGGCCATGCGAAAGCCCACGGGGCCGCCGTAGTCCTGCATGTAAAGCGTGTAGCGCGAGAGCCCGAGCGCTTCCGTAAAGTGATTCATGATCTCGGCGTAGTGATCGAACGTATACGCGAACTTTTTCGGGTCCGGCCAGTCGCTGTGTCCGAAGCCGGGGTAGTCGGGCGCCACCAGGTGATAGCGGTCGGAAAGCCGGGCGAATAGAGGCTCGAACATCCGCGATGAGGAGGGAAGGCCGTGCAACAGGAGAAGCGCCGGCGCGTCTTTCGGGCCAGCCTCCCGGTAGAAGATGGAGAGCCCATCGATCTGTATCGTGCGATAGAAGGTCGGGTGCTCCATGGGACGTTCCTTGCCTTGGGCAAGGGCCGGCCATTGCAAGGATGCGAGCATGACAGAAACCACCAACGCCCTGCGGACCATGATTCCTCCTTTCAGGCAGGGGGCGGCGCAGCGAGCGTTCGGCGAACCGGTCCACCTCGCTGCGCCGCCCTTCCGTGGTTGTCTCGTCAGCGCAGCGACTTGAACGCCGCGCGAAGGTCCGTCACCAGCAGTTGCGGCTGTTCCCACGCCGCGAAGTGCCCGCCTTTGTCGAGCTTGTTGTAATAGATGAGCTTGGGATACGCCTTCTCCGTCCAGCTCCGCGGGGCCTGATAGAGCTCCTCCGGGAAGGCGCTCACGGCGGCCGGGATGGGGACGTTTTTCGGGGCGAAAAACGGGAGCTTGCTCTCCCAATAGAGACGGGCCGAAGAGACCGTTGTGTTCGTCAGCCAGTAGAGCGTGACGTTGTCGAGCACGTCGTCGCGCGTCAACCCCTCGGGCTGACCGTCGAAGACGCGCGTGATGAGAGCTAGGCTGAGCGCGTCGTGGTCGAGCATCCAGGCGGCCATGCCGACCGGCGAGTCCCCGATCCCGTAGAGCGTCTGCGGGCGGTTCGCCATCTCGTTGGCATACCCCAGACCGTGCTTGTAGAAGTAGGCGAGCTGGTCGTACGCGTGCTTCTCGTCGGCCGAGAGACCCGACGGCGCCGGCGCACCGGCAAAAGCCGCCTTGTCGATGTCGGGCGGCACGGTGGCAGGCATGTTGGTGTGGATCCCGATCAGCTCCGGGGCTCCCAGCAGAGACATCTGTTCCGTGACCGCATTCCCCCAATCGCCGCCCTGCGCCACGAATCGCTTGTATCCCAGGCGCTTCATCAGCACGATCCACGCCTTTGCGATGCGGATGGGATCCCAGCCGGTCTCCGTGGGTTTCCCCGAAAACCCGTAGCCCGGCAGCGACGGAATCACGACGTCGAAAGCGTCCGCCGCGCTCCCGCCATGCGCCGTGGGATTCGTCAGCGGATCGATGATCTTCAACTGTTCGATGATCGAGCCCGGCCAGCCGTGCGTGACGATCATCGGCAACGCGTTCGGATGCTTCGAACGCACGTGGATGAAGTGAATGTCGACGCCATCGATCTGGGTGATGAATTGCGGCAGGGCGTTGAGCCTCGCCTCGCACTTCTTCCAGTCGTAATCCGTCGCCCAATAGCGCGCGAGTTTCTGAACCGTCGCGAGCTGCACGCCCTGCGATTGATCCGCGACGATCTCCCGGTCGGGCCACCGGGTCGCCGTGACGCGGTGTTTCAGGTCGGCGAGCGCCTCGTCCGAAAAGTGAACGTGGAAGGGGCGGATGGCGCCGGCGTCTGTCTTCGCTTGTGCTTGTGTCTGTGCGTCCATCGGCGTGTGAGTCATGGCGATTGTTCCTCCTATGAGTAGTGCGGCCAGTTTCCAACCACGCTTCATGGCTCCTTCTCCTTTCTGATCAGTGGAAGCTCCTTCGCTGAGGACCGGCGGTGCGCCGTGAACGAGAACGTTTCCACCGCCGAGACCAGGTCATTCGGGACGCTGCCGGCACCGGCCTCGGTGAGGAGATGTTGGATGACGTGCTCCGCTTGGTCGCATGCGCCCTCTCCAAGCTGATGGTAGCGAATGCGTCCATGCGCGTCAACGAATATGCACCAGCGGGTGCGGGGAAGCGCCAGGCCGCTTCCGACGATCAGCACTGCTGCCGCGATGATTCGCTTTGTTTTCATGTGGGCTCCTGAAGTCAGAAAGCCGGCCGGCGCTCGCAAGCGCCCGGCCGGCCTCGCCTCTGAACCCTTCAGGGACTCAGGACTCGTCTAGGAGCAGCTCGACTTGGGGCGCTGGAGATGGGCGAGCAGGCGTTGCAAAACCTGACTGTTGCCCGGCAGGCTGAAGTGATCGATTCCGGGATTGTCGTTGAGCTCGAAGTGAAAGCAGGTCATGTTCTCCCACACTTCGATCGAGTCGTTGGTCAGGTCTTCCTGGTTCACGTCGCCGTCGCGGTTGATATAGAGGCTCAGGTCCGTGGCCGGGAAGACCTGGCCGACGGTGAGGCCCTGGAGCTTCAGGCCGACGGCGGTGTCGATTCCCGAACCCTTTTCGGCGTAGACGTCGACGTTGGGGAAGGCGCTGGGCTTGGCGAACTTGACGAAACCGATGTAGGCCCGTGCGAGCTCGCCGGCGACCGGCAGGTCGGCGTCCTGGAAGAGCTTCTTGTAGTCGCGCGGAGTGTAGAGCTTGCCGCTCCTCAGGTCGTCCACCACGATCTCCTGGTCACGAAAGATCGCCGGGTCGGCGGAGCTCATGTAGGACGAGGGGTGGCTCTGGTACATGCGGGCACTGCTCAGCGCGTTGGCGGCGTTGTCCGGGAAGGTGAAGCCGAGGACGTTGAAGCCGGTGAAGTTGACCGCGTAGAAGAACCCCTGCCCCGGCCAGTTGCCCGCGAAGGGAGTGAAGCCGTGGACGAACTTGTTCTTCCAGGCCTGGCTGGTGTGGGTCAGGAGATATTGGGCGTAGAGCGGGCCGTTGGAGTGCCCTACCAGGTGCACGGGGGTCTGGTGGTTGTCGTAGTAGGTGCTCTCGATCAGCGCGATGGTGCGCGGCAGAAAATCGTCGACGTCCGGGGTCAGGCGGGAGTCGTAGCCCGCGACACGGATGTCCTGGTTGCGGTGGTAACCGTGCGCCTCGAGAAACTGGTAGAGCGGCTCATAGAAGGGGGCGCTCTCGGTGCGGCCGAAGCTCTTGATCCGCACGTCGACGCCGCGCGGATTGGCGAAGCGCCTGGAGATCGGTTTGGAGGTGTCCGGGTCGAGGCTCAGAGTCAGCATCTCGTCCTGGCAGACCTGGCTGAACACCGAGCTCGGGTGATCGTTGAGGAACCAGTCCTCGAAGCTTCCCGAGCTCGGGCACAGCGGATCGGCGGTCTGGTTGTGGACCGTCACCTGGAGCCGGGTGAAGTGGAAGGCGGGGAAGACGACGACGGGAGTCCGGCGATCGTGATCCGGGTGGAGATCGCTCTTGAGCGAGGCGGCCGAGGCGGCTCCGGCTGACAGAGCGAGGGCGAGCACGGGGACGGTGAGTATGGAAAGCGTTTTGCGGACGGTGATTTTCATTTCGAAGTCTCCAGAGTAGGTTCAATAAAGGGTTACGGAGAACGCGGGGACGACCGTGACGAGATCGCCCCCGCTGAAGCCACGCACTTACTGCTGGCGGAAGCCGAGGATCCAGTCGTAGATCGGCGACCAGACCAGGGTCTCGGCGTCGGAGGCGAGGAAGAGATCGGAGTGGCCGTAGTCGGTGAGCTGGCCGAGCGTGCGATCGATCAGCAGCGTCTCGCGGTCCGTGCTGCCGAGGAGGGTGGTGCTGTAGAGGCCGGAGGTGCCGAAGCCGCCGTCGGCGCCGACGTAGAGGATCGGTACCGTGACGTCGGCCAGGTTGTCGAGGAACGGCGTGTCGTCGTTCTCGCACATCATCGCTTCCGCGTCGGCGATGAGTTTGGTCGCCTCGAAAGGCGAGACGCCAGCCAGGTAGTCGTAGAAGTAGGTCTGGTTGGTGAAGTTGAGCCCCGTGGGCAGGCCGTTCGTGCCGAAGGCGCCGCCGGTCCAGTGGTAGTTGGCGGTCGGCGGGTTCGGAGCCAGGAGGTTGAAGGTCGCCGCGCCGACGAGCAGCGCCGACTGGCCGTTGGTCGTGCCCGGCGGGAAGAGCGGCGGCAGCCCCGTCCCGGGGGTGAACGGCGAGGTGGTGTTGGGGCTGGCCACGGCGAGCTGGCCGACCGCTCCCAGGAGCTGACCGGTGGGGTCGGCGAAGGTGCCGGCCGCGAGCTGCGCCTTGCGGTCCGTCAGACGGTTGCAGGCGAACCCGCGGAGGGTCGCGTCGTCGGTCCGCACGTAGATGTCGACTGGAATGAAGCCCTTGACCCGGCGCTGGGCCGGGGGTAGGGCCGCCTCGGTGCTCAGATAGGTGTAGCCGATCTGGCCGCCCCGGCTCCAGCCGAGGAGGTTCATCGGTTCGTCGGTACCGCGCACGCCGGCCGCGATGGCGAGGCCGATGCCGACGTCGCCGGCGTTGAGGGCGAGCCCCCAGCTCTGCATGAAGCTGAAGTCCGTGGTGCTGGGGTCGACGAGGATCCAGCGCATGTCGATGCCCCAGACGTCGACGCCGCGCTCGGCGAGGTAGACCGGGAGGGCGTGGCTGTCCGGGATCGAGGGCGAAGCGGCGCTGGCGAGGAACGCGGCGTCGAAGCCGAGGGCGTCGCCGTGGACGAAGAAGATCCCGGAGTTGGAAGGAGCGGGCTGGAAGGCGCCGAGCTCCTTGACCACCCGGTGCAGGCCGATCACGTCGTGCTGGCCGGGACCGACCTTCATCGTGAAGCTGTACTCCGCCACGTCGCCGCTCAGGGCCCGGCGGGTGATGGTCGAGATGACGCAGGGGCCGGTGGCCGCCTGGGTGCAAGCCTGGACGGCCTGGGGACCCCAAGGCGCCGCCGGACGAACGGTGGCCGAAGCCGGGAGGCCGGCGAGAGTCGCGCCGGCGAGAAGAAGGCTGAAAGCAAAGGTACGCATGGAACTTATCTCCTGACGACTTGAGTTGAGCTCGGAATTGAGCGCCGGACCTTTTCGAGCGAACCCCGAGGGGTTAGTCCGGAGCGGGCGGTGGGCTCCCCTCACGAGGGGGAGCGGTTTCAAAGCCGCCCGCTGTCAGGGAGTACGGGGTGGGGAGGAAAAACCCGCCACCTGGAAATTTGAGCTACTCGCTCGCCCATTTGGGAGCGGGCGGCAACCGGCGCAGGAGTTGGCGGTAGCGCGCCGCCGGGCCGGGCTTGCCCCAGGCCGCGTAGAGGTCCGCCGCGGCCGCGACGGCGGCGAAGCGGACCGTCGGGTCCTCGTGCTCGGAGGTGAGCGGCACGAGCAGGGGCTCGGCCTCCGCGAAACGCCGCATCGTCGTCAAGCAGCGCGCGAGGTCGATCTTGGGCATGGTGAGCATGTGCTCGGCGCCGGCGTTCTTCCGCGCCAGCTCGAAGACTTGGCGCAGGGTCTTCTCGGCGCCGGCGCAATCGCCCATCTGCCGCTCGAGCCCGGCCAGGCTGTAGAGCGGCATGAACAGATAGAGGTCGTTCTTGCCGAAGGTCTTCTGGCGGATGGCCAGCGCCTTCTCGTAGAAGGTCCGGGCCTCGGGAAGGCGCCCGAGCTGCTTGAGGATCGCCGCCATGCAGTCGAAGACGACCGAGAGGTCGGGATGGTCGGCGCCGACGGCGGGTTCGAGGATCGCGCGGGCCTGCTCGAAGCGGGCGAGCGCCGGCTCCAGATCCCCGTGCAGCCACCGGGCGCGGCCGAGGGCTATCAAGGAGGTGGCGGTGTCCGGGTGGCTCGGGCCGAGGGCTGTTTCGCGAATCCGCACGGCGCTCTCCAGGAGCGGAATGGCGCTCTCGGTCTTGCCGCGCTCGCTCTGCGCCAGCCCGAGCTCGGTCATGGCGAAGGCGACTTTGGGATGGCCGGGGCCGTAGGCTCGCTCCAGGAAGGGGAGGACCCGGCCGAGCTGTTCCAGGGCCCCGTCGAGATCGTGCAGCCCCCGCAGGGCCACCCCGAGCTCCACCTGCGTTTCGGTTGCAAAGGGGTGCTCGGGGCCGTAGCGGGCGCGGAGGATGTCCAGGGCGCGCACGAGCACGGGCCTGGCCTCCCTCGGCCGGTTGCTCCGGCGCAGGGCGAAACCGAGCCCGCGCAGCGCCAGTCCGACGTCCGGATCGCGCGGGCCGAGGGCCCTTTCGAGCAGGACCACCGCTCGCCGGTGGAGGTGGGAGGCGGGGCCATACTTTCCCTCCAGGGCCAGCACGTGCCCGAGCCCGTCGAGGGTCCGGCCGAGATCGGCGTCCCCGCCGTTCACTGCTTGCGGCCGGATCGCGGCGTTCGCCTCGCGGATCGCCAGGGCCTCCCGGTAGAGGCCGCGCGCCTCCTTCAGGGCGCCGCTCTCGCCGCGCACCCGCGCCAGGGCCTGGAGCGAGGCCGCGAGATCGCGGCGTTCGGGGCCGGGATGGCGCCTGCGCAGCACCACCGCCCGCTCCAGCAGGGAGCGCGCCTCGGAGTAGAGGGCGAGCTCGCCGTAGACCTGCCCCATCAGCGTCATCATGTCCGCCGCCAGGTCGGGCTGCCCGCGCAGCTCGCGGTCGATTCGCGCCGCACCCTGATCGAGGAGCTGCCGCGCCGTCACCAGCTCGCCGGCCGAGCGGGTCGGGGCGGAGACCGCGAACAGCCCGCGCAGGAATTCCGCCACCTGGGTCGCCTCGGCCGCCGCGCGCTCGGCCCGGTCGCGCTCGCTGCGCAGGCGCAGGGTGTAGACGACGGCGACGCCGATCAGGAGGAAGAGCGCGACGGCCGCCGTCGCCACGGCCGCCCGGTGCCGGGAACCGAACTTGACGAAGCGGTAGATGAGAGTGTCGGGCCGGGCGGCGATCGGCCGGCCTTCGAGGTAGCGCTCGAGGTCGTCCAGGAGCTGCGCCACCGAGGCGTAGCGCCGCTCCGGCTGCTTGCGCAGGGCGGTGGCGACGATCGTTTCGAGGTCCCCCGAAAGCTCGCGCCGCAGCCGCGAGGGCGTCGTGCCGCGCGCCTCGGCTTCGTGTCCCGTCCCCGCGGTGAGGCCGGCCGTGAGGCGTAGCGGCTCGTCCCGCGCGATGGCCCGCGCCGCCTCCGCCGCCGAGGCGGCGGCATTCCCCTCCAGGCCGCGGTAGGGGAGACGTCCGGCCAGCAGGACGTAGAGCAGCATCCCCAGTTGATAGACATCCGAGGCGGTCGTCACCGGCGCCCCCTCGACCTGCTCGGGGCTGGCGTAGGCGGGGGTGAGCAGGCGGGAGGCCGTCCGGGTGAGATCGCCGGGCGCCTGCGGATTCCACAGTTTGGCGATGCCGAAGTCGAGCAGCTTGGCGTGACCGCCGGCGGTGACCAGGATGTTGGACGGCTTGATGTCGCGATGGATCACCAGGTTGCGGTGCGCGTCCTCGATCGCCCGCCCGACCTGGAGAAGGAGGCGCATGCGCTCCCGGACGGTGAGCCGGTGCCGGTCGGCATGCTGGTCGATGGGGAGCCCCTCGACGTACTCCATGGCCAGGTAGGGGCGGCCGTCCTCGGTCAACCCGCCGTCCAGAAGGCGGGCGATTCCCGGATGGCGGGCGGCCGCCAGGATCTGGCGCTCCTGCTCGAAGCGGGCGAGGAGCTCGCCGCTCTCGAAGCCGCGCTGGAGGAGCTTGATCGCAAGCTGCTGGTCGAACCCACCGTCGGCCCGCTCGGCCAGGTAGACCACCGCCATGCCGCCCCGTCCGAGCTCGCGCAGCAGGCGGTAGCGCCCGATCCGGGTTCCTTCGGGGAGCGGATCGTCCTCGCCAGAGAGCTCACGGCGTAGCGCGGCGCCGAAGAGGCCGCGGAAGGCGCCCCCGGCGAGCAGAGGCTCGGTCAGCTCGCCGTCGGTCGGCTCGTCCTCGGCCCCGGCGAGCAGCCGCTGGAGGAGAGCATGCAGCTCGGGCTCGTCGCCGCAGCTCTCGGCCAGGAAGGTCTCGCGCTCCTCCGGCGGCAGGTCGAGCGCCGCCTCGAAGATCGAATCCGCGCGTTCGAAGGAGTCCGCGGGCAGGCTCAAAGGCACGGGCTCCTAGTTTTCAGCGCCGCGCAGCTCTTCGCGCAGCCAGGCCCGGGCCTTCATCCAGTCGCGCTGCGCGGTCCGCAGGGAGATCTCCAACGCCTCGGCCGTCTCCTCTTCCGAGAGGTTGGCGAAGAAGCGGCATTCGACCACCCGAGCCAGGCGCGGGCTCTTCCCGGCCAGCCGGTCGAGCGCCGCGTCGAGGGCGAGCAGCCACTCCGCCCGCGTCTCCTCGGTCGCGGCCAGTCCGGTGCGGAGATCGGTGCGAATCAGGCCGCCCCCGCGCTTCTCGGCCAAGCGCCGCCGGGCGTGGTCGATGATGACCTGGCGCATCGCCCGCGCCGCCACGTTGAGGAAGTGCGCCCGCCCCTCGAAGTCGGCGCGGCGCTGGTGGACCATCTTGAGATAGGACTCGTGGACCAGGCCGGTCGTGTCGAGCACCCCGTCCGCCTCGTGGCGGGCGAGCTGGCGCCGGGCGATGCGCCGCAGATCCTCGTAGACCAGCGGAACGAGGCGGTCGAAAGCCGCCGGGTCGCCGTCGCGGAAGGCGAACAGGAGCTGGGTAATGTCGGAAGGCTCAGACATAGGGCACTCGTCAGAATACCGGCGAATTATACGCCTACGCAAATAAAGGTCCGCAGGGGACCGTGCCACGAAAGCGGTCTCGGATAGAATGGTTCCGTCTAAAGCGAGCTCAAGAAGGGGGACAGGGGAATGAACCTCGACGAAGCCGGGAGGCAGGAGATCCTTGCCGCTTTCAAGCGGCGGCGCAACCGCGAGTACATCGCGGCGATCCCGCTGCTGTTCGCTTTTTTTCTGATCGGCTACTCTCAGGACGACCCTGGATTCCAGATCCTCGGCTTGAGAGGCCACGGGCTGGCCCTCACGGTGCCGGTGCGGTGGTGGCCGCGTGGTTGGTGCACTACTTCTACAACTGGCGCTGCCCGGCGTGCAGCCGCCCTTTTCTGAGTGGCATCTTCATCAACTCCTGCCCCCGTTGCGGCACCGTTTTCAAAGACCGCTGAGGCAGCCCTCGCCGCCGTGGCTGCTTCACGGCGACGAGAGAGCCCGGTGTCGCTTTGACCTCCTCAATCCTCAGCCTTCTCGCCGGCCGGGGCCATCTTGACCAGGCGCGGATGGAAGGTTCCCAGAGGTTCCACGAGATCGGTCTGGGCGGCCATGACCTCGTGGATGTCCTTGTAGGCCATGGGCGCCTCGTCGAGATCGGCGGAGAGGAGCTCCACGCCGCGCTCGGTCAGCAGCGCCCGCGTCTGCTCCCAGGTGAACTGCTTGCGCGCCTGGGTGCGGCTCATCCGGCGCCCCGCGCCGTGGGAGGCGGAGCGCAGGGAGGCGGCGTCGCCGAGGCCGCTCACCAGGAACGCGGGGTCGGCCATGGTTCCCGGAATGACGCCGAGGACCCCGAGGCCGGCCGGCGTCGCGCCTTTGCGATGGACGATCAGCTCGCGTCCGTCGTGCTCCTCCTTCCAGGCGAAGTTGTGATGGTTCTCGACCACCGCCAGAACCTCGAAGCCGAGCGCCTGGGCCACGTGATGATGAATCCGCTCGTGGTTCGCGGCGGCGTACTCTCCCATCAAGTTCATCGCGTTCCAGTACTCCTGCCCCTCGGCGAGGTCGAGCGAGAGCCAGGCAAGGTGCCGGAGCTCCTTCGGGAGGTCCGGATGGAGCTCCTCCGCGAGCTTGGAGTAGTGCGACGCCACGGCCGCTCCGGTTCCCCGGCTGCCGCTGTGAGACAGCAGGGCCAGGTACGTTCCCGGCTCGAGACCGGCGGCCGCACGGTCGAGCCGGAGGAGCCCGAATTCGACGAAATGGTTGCCGGTGCCGGAGGTACCGAGCTGCGTCCAGGCGAGGTCCTTGAGCCTCGCCGTCACCTGCGTCACCCGCCAGTCCTCCTCCAGGACGGGATGGTTGCGCCGCTGCCCGCCGTCGAACTTGGCGCCGATGCCGAAGCGCGTCTCGCTCTCCAGGGCCGCGCGCAGCCTCTCCCGGACGGGCGAGGCCAGGACGTTCTCCGCGTCCTCGACGCCGAAGACGCTCATCCGCATGCGGCAGGCGATGTCCACGCCGACCGCGTAGGGGATCACGGCGTTCTCCGTCGCCAGGACGCCGCCGATCGGCAGGCCATAGCCCTGATGAGCGTCCGGCATGAGGGCTCCCCGGACGGCGACCGGCAGGTCCGCGGCATTCTTCATCTGCTGCACGCTCCCGGGCTCCAGCCCCTCACCCCAGATGCGAAAAGGAGCGGGAGATTCGCGCGGCTGGAAGCACTTGGGCCGGGCGAGGAGCCCCTCCGCCAGCGGGCGAAGCTCCGCATCGGCCGCCGCCTGGTGCGGGTCCGCGAGGACTCCCTCCAGAACCTGTCGCATCGCGGCGCCGTCGGCGCCGCGGCCGGCGAGAATCTTGATCAATTGAAACGCCTCCGGCAGCACGCCGCGCGGAAATCCCATCTCCACCAATTCGTTGCCCTTCATAGCTTTCTCCTTGCACCCCAGAAAAGCAAAAAGCCCTCCGCGGTTTTCACCGGGAGGGCTCTTTGTGTGTCGCCGCTGATCTCCTTGCGCTTACACGAGTATCCCTCTACCGGTGAGCCGGTCTCGGTAACCTTTCGCGGAGTTGGGCGATCTGCGCATGCAGGGAGTGGAACACAGGTCAGACATCGGTGTCAAATCCGGGCTCAGGGGCAGATGCACCCGGGAACGTAGGTGTAATACGGAGTCTGGCAGCCGACCTGATGCGTTGGGGCCTCACAGAAGACCCATGCGTAGCCACACTGAGGACCGCCGGGGTACTCGTAGTAAAAATACCGGTGGTGGATGCAATCGGCCGAGGCCACCGGCGGCCGGCCTGCGGCAAGGATGGCGGTTCCACTGACCAGCAGCACGAGCAGAAGCCTTTTCATGATCCTTTCTCCTTCGAAGGTGAGGCATTTGGGTGCGACGCCTCTGCTCTTTGAGGTGCCTGGAGCGTGTCAAACGAGACAGCACCGAATCGTCTCAGTCCTGCTGGGTAACCCTACTCTCCTCCTGATCGTCAGCTCTTGACAGCCAAGAGGAGGGACGGTTAGGCTTTACCGCGACGACTCATGGCGGAGGCCTCATGGAAGATCCCAACACCGATGTCATTCAGGGCACGCTCGACATGCTCATTCTCAAGACGCTCAGCCTGGAGCCCATGCATGGCTTCGGCATCGCGCGGCGGGTCGAGCAGATCTCGCGTGGCGTGTTCAAGGTGAACCCCGGGTCGCTGCTCACCGCGCTCCAGCGGCTGGAGCGGGCGGGCTGGCTCGATTCCGAGTGGCGGCAGACGGAGAACTCGCGGCGCGCCAAATATTATTGGCTCACCCGTGCCGGCACCCGGCAACTCGAAGTCGAGGCCGCGGAGTGGAACCGCCGGGCGGCGGCTGTGGCGCGACTGTTGAAGGCCGAGGCTTAGCAAATGTCGCTCTGGCGCCAGGTCACGCGCGGAGTCGGCGTGCTCGCCCATCGCGACGACGCGGATCGCGACGTCGCCGACGAGGTCGATCACTTTCTGGAGCTGGCCATCGCCGATCTGGAGGCACGCGGGCTCTCACCCGAGGAGGCGCGCCGCGCCGCGCGATTGGAGCTCGGCAACCCCGTCGCCGTGCACGAGCAAGTGCGCTCGTACGGCTGGGAGAATGCCTTCGCCGCGTTTTTCGCCGATCTGCGGTACGCCGCACGGCGGCTGCGGCGCAGCCCCGGCTTTGCCGCCGTCGGCGTCCTGACGCTGGCGCTCGGAATCGGTGCCGCCACGGCGATCTTCAGCGCCGTGAACCCCATCCTTTTCAAGCCGCTGCCCTATCCTCACGCCGAGCGCGTTCTCGGCCTCTGGGACCGCGGCAGCGACGGCTCGTCCGTCACGGTCACGTTCGGAACCTTCCGCGAGCTGATGACTCGCGCTCACTCTTTCGACGCGGTCGCCGTCTGGAAGAGCTGGCAGCCGACGATGACCGGAGAGGCCGAGCCCGAGCGTTTCGACGGGCAGCGGGTCAGCGCGGGCTACTTCCGGGTGCTGGGCGTGCCGCCCGCGCTCGGCCGCGACTTCGACCCAGCCGATGACCGGCTTGGCGGTCCCCGGGTCGCGATCGTCAGCGACCGACTGTGGCGGCGGCGCTTCGCCGCCGATCCCGCGATTGTCGGCCGGCGAATCAGGCTCGACGACGACCTTTACACGGTCGCGGGCGTGATGCCGAAAGGGTTCGAGAGCGTCCTCGCGCCCTCGGCACAGGTCTGGACGCTCTTGCAATACGACTCCTCGCTTCCCCCGGGCGGTCGGGAATGGGGGCACCACCTGCGCATGGTGGCCAGGCTGCGCGCCGGCCTCGGCGTCGAGCAGAGCCGCCGCGAGCTCGACGCGATCGCGCAGGCGCCGGTGGCCGAATTCTCGCGGCCGCCGTGGGCGCGGCTCGATCACGGACTGCTCGCGACATCCATTCAGGACGACGTCACGGGTGGCGTCCGTCCGGCTCTGCTCGCCGTTCTCGGCGCGGTCACGCTGGTGCTCCTCATTGCGTGCGTGAACGTGACCAACCTGTTGCTCGCGCGGGGTGCGGCGCGCAGGGGCGAGCTTTCGATGCGCGCCGCGCTCGGCGCGGGACGCCCGCGTCTGATCCGGCAACTGGTGACCGAGGGGCTGCTGCTCTCGCTGCTCGGAGGCGCTCTCGGCATGGCGCTCGCGCAGCTCGGGGTGCGCGCGCTGGTGGCGCTCAGCCCGTCCGAGCTGCCGCGGGTGGACGCGATCCGTTTCGACGGCGCCGTGTTCGGGTTCGCGCTGGCGGTCACGACGGGGATCGGGCTGCTGGTCGGGTTGATTCCCGCGCTCCAGACGTCGCGTGTCGACCTGCAGGAAGGCCTGCGCAAGGGTTCGCGGCGAACGTCCGGCGGACACCGGCGCGCCCGCCGCGCGCTCGTCGTCGCCGAGGTGGCGCTCGCCCTCGTGCTGCTGGTGGGCGCGGGGCTGCTGCTACGCAGCATGCGGCTGCTGTTCGCCGTGGCGCCCGGCTTCAATCCGCCGCATGTGCTCGCCATGCAGGTGCAGACCAACGGCCACCGCTACGACGAGGCCGGCGCGACGCACCGCTTCTTCGCGGCTGCGCTCGACGCCGTGCGCCGGACTCCCGGCGTCACCGCGGCGGCCTTCACCAGCCAGTTGCCGTTGAGCGGCGATGCGGACTTCTCCAACCTCTACGGCGTTCATTTCGAACATGACCGCGATCCCAAGGACGAGCACGACGCGTTCCGCTGCGCGGTGAGCCCGGGCTATTTCGAGACGCTGGGCATTCCGCTTCGCCGAGGACGCCGGCTCGACGAGCACGACGTGGCCGGCGCGGCCCAGGTTGCGGTGATCAGCGAGTCGTTCGCCAGACGCAAGTTCCCCGGCCAGGATCCCGTCGGTCAGCGCATCCGCCTCGGCGCACCCGCCGACCGGTCCTGGAACACGATCGTCGGCGTGGTGGGCGACGTGAAGCAGACCTCCCTGGCGGTGTCGCGGGTGGACTCCGTCTACATCGCCGCCGAGCAATCGCCCTGGGCCGACGGTACCCTGTGGTTCGTCGTCCGCACGCAGGGTGACGCGGCGGCACTGGCGCCCGCCGTCAAGAGCGCGGTCTGGTCAGTGGACAAGGACCAGCCGATCGTGCATGTGGCGACGATGGAGACCCTGCTCGCCGCGTCGGCCGCCGAGCGCCGCTTCGCGCTCATCCTCTTCGAGGCCTTCGCCCTCGCCGCGCTGGTGCTCGCCGCCCTCGGCATCTACGGAGTGCTCTCCGGCAGCGTCAACGAGCAGACGCGCGAGATCGGCGTACGCTCGGCCCTGGGCGCGACGGCCGGCGAGATTCTGACGCTCGTGGTGCGGCAGGGCATGGGGCTCGCGGGACTCGGCGCCGTGCTCGGGCTTGCAGGGGCCTTGCTCGCGAGCCAGGCTCTTACCTCGCTGCTCTTCGGCGTGTCGGCCCTCGATCCTGTCACCTACCTCGGCGTGATCGCGCTGCTCCTCGCCGTCTCGGCCCTCGCCTGCTGGGCCCCCGCCTGGCGGGCCTCCCGCGTCGAGCCGTCGATCACGCTGCGGGCAGATTAGGCCGAGGGCGGTGCCATGCTACTCTCTGATTCTCAAGGAGAATTGCATGCGCCGAAACAGGGTTCGCCTCGGAAGCCTGGTGATCTGTCTGGGTATACTCGCCGCCGCGGGTGCGGTGGCGCAGCCCGTGACCATCCCGCGCTTCGATTTCAGCTTCTCGAACCCCGGCGCGCGCAGCCTCGGTTTCGCCGGAGCGTTCGCGGGCCTGGCGGACGACGCCACCGCCGCCTACGCCAATCCGGCCGGGCTCGTGCAACTCGCCAACCCCGAGGTGTCCTTCGAGGCGCGGCTGTGGCAGCGGTCCCCTTCGTTCATCGCCGGCGGGCGCGGGGAAGGCGAGCCGACGGGCCAGGGGATCGACACCCGGCAGGGAATCGTCTTTGGCAGGGACCACAGCCAGGCCTTCGGTCCGTCGTTCGCGTCCGTCGTGATCCCTAAAGGCCACTGGTCGTTCGCCTTGTACGGGCACCAGCTTGCGAAGTTCCGGGAGCAGGCCGCGTCTCAGGGGATCTTCTTCACCGATGACGAGGGTTTTCTCGACCGCTCTCCGGCGATCCGAGAATCGGTGGATCTCGACGTCGTCACCGCCGGAGTGGCTGCCGGCTGGCGGATGAACGATCACTTCAGCTTCGGGCTGGGAATCGTAGTCTCCGATGTCTCCCTGAAGACGAGGTCCGAGGGTTTCTTCCCCGACGACAGCTCTCAGCAGAGCTTTTTCGGCAGGGTTTCCTTCCTGCCGCAGCGCCTTCTCTCGACGGGCACTCTGTCTCTTCACGGCACCGGCGTGACCGGCAACGCCGGCGTGCTGTGGCGAATGTCGGAGCAGGTTTCCGCCGGCCTTTTCTATCGCCAGGGTGCCAAGGTCAAGGGAACGGCTGATTTCGTGTCCGGACCTGCGTCGTTCTTTCCATTCTCGCTCCAGAACGATGCGGAGCTCAAGATTCCGGACGTCGGTGGGGGTGGCTTGGCTTATCGATCGCCGAGTGGGCACGTGACGCTGGCCACGGAGGTCGATCGGGTGGGATATTCCGGCCTTGTCAAGGTGCGCGATAGCGAAACGCTCACTGTAGAGGGCAGAGAGTTCTTCGATGCCTGGGAGTATCACTTTGGGGCCGAGTACGCGTTGATCCAGTGGAAGCCGATCGTTGCTATCCGGGCGGGATATTGGATGGAGGCGAACGGCGACGACCTCGCAAAGCGCCGCTTCGACCACTTTACCGTCGGGCTCGGAGTTGCCGCGCCAACCTTCCAGGTCGACCTCGCAGGGGATCTCTCGGACGAAGGAAACCGCTTCGCCCTGTCACTGATCTATAACTTCTGAGCTACGGCTTCTGGGACCGCAACCATTGCCGGAGGATGGGGCTCGCGATGTCTCGGGTCTCGCCAGTCCGGCGCGCCCAGCCCAACCGTTCGAGATGGGCCAATATCGCTTCGTCGTGAGATCCGGCCTCGCCGCGAGCGAGATCCATCACGGTCTTCTGTTCCACCGGCAGGAGGAGATCGAAATCCACGGCAAAGAAAAAACGGATGGTGGGGTCGGCGGCCACCGACTCGGTGGTCCGTTCGAGATCCCTCAGCTCGCCGAAGCGGGCACAAAACCGTTGCAACAGGCTGGGATGATTTCCGCACCGCCGCAGGATTTCTTCGATCGTCCCGACATCGCTCGCGCACCGGCGCACGAGGCCGCGTTCCGCCCCGTCCTCTAGCGGCCCCAGGTAGAGGGGCGGGGCGAAACCGTGAAGGAACGGCGAGGTGTCGTCTCGCTGCTCGGCGAGCTTCCACAGGCGCGGACCCGAAGCGATCACGGTCCGGATGCCTTCCGAGGATTGCAGAGCCCGCCGCAGCTTGCGCAGTAGGGTCGGCGACTGCTCATGCAGGTGGATTAGCTCTTCGACCTCGTCCCAAAGGAGGAGCAGCATGCGTCCCTTGGCGCGCAACGCTCGCCGCAGACGGGCCAGCGATTCGAAAAAATCGCCTGCGGTGATCTCCTCCAACCCTAGGCCCAGCAAGGCCAAGCGGTCCTCGGCGTCCGCCAACGCGGAGAGGAAGTCGCCGTTCAGCTCGTCCGGCTCGGCACTGCCCTGGAGGTCCCAGAAGAGCGGGAAGTATCGCGCCGTGGGATCGTCCGCCGTCAAATATTCGAGATGTTTGAGCAGCGAGGTCTTGCCGATGGCGCGGGAGCCGAGCACCCAGAGGCCGTTGCGGGGACCGTCGAGGATCTCGGCGATCAACGCGGTGCGGCCATGAAAGCGTTCGCCGCGCACCCATTGGCCGAAGGAGAAGGAGGTGGCCGGCGGCGTGGCCGCGAGTGGCGGCGAGCTGGACGCACGCTCCAGAGCCGTCGCGGCCGGCTGGATCAGCAGCCGGTATCCGCGCTTGGCGATCGTCTCGATGAAGCGCGGCGCGCTCGAATCGTCGCCGAGCGCCTTCCGCAGACCGGCGATGGCGCGGGTGATCACGGATTCGGTGATGAACAGTTGAGGCCAGACCGCGCCGGCGATCTCGTCCTTCGACACCACCTCGCCGGCGCGCCGGGCCAGAAAGACGAGCACGTCCATCATCTTCGGCTCGATGCGGACCGTCGCCTCGCCGCGCGTCAACCGGTTGAGCGGCGGGTACACCCGCCACTCGCCCAGGATGATCTCGGAGGTCGCGTCTTCGCGTCCGTTCGATTGCGGCTCCATCAGGGCCGATGGTACAGGATTTCCTAGAACCGATAGCCAAATCCGACCTGAACGATTACGGGGTCGAGGTCGAAGTCGAGGGCTCCCGCGGCGGCGGATTCGGAGTCCGGTTTCACCCTGGCCTTCAGGTACGTGGCGTCGCTGGTGAAGAAGAAGCCGCGGGTACCGAACGGCACGTCGAGGCCGATGTGGGCGCCGCCGGCGAAACCGTCCTTGTTCTTCACGGAGTCGACGAGGAACGAGCCCTCTCCCGGGACGTGGACCCGGACGTTGTTGTCGCCATAGCGCACCCAGCCGGCGACCGGGCCTAGGTACAGGTCGGCCTTGTGACCGGGTGTGAGGTGGAAGTTGAGCCGGGCGAGCAGGGGAGTGACGCGAAAGCTCGATTCGACGGAGAAGCTCTCATCGCCGAAGCTGAATCCGAGTTCGTCCTTGATCTGGCTGCTGACGGCGCCGATTTCGAAGCCCAGGTGTTCCGAGGCCCGGTACTCGAAACCCAGGCCGGCGCCGAGGGAGCTGTTGAAGCCGCCGCCGCCCGTCGATTGAACGGACGCGGCGGTGAGCTTGAGACGCCAGCCCGGTTCGGAAAGATCGGCAGCTAAAACCGCGTGGCCGCAGGCCAGGAGAGCCAGGAAAAGAAAGCTGCCGGATATCGTAATGATTCGTTTCATGGGCTGAATCCTTTGGGTTCCGAATGGGCTGCATGCCCACCCGACGACGAGATTCAGCCTAGCGGCCGGTGCCTCCTCAAGGCTTGAGGACGCGCCGAGGTCTGGATGAGGTTTTCAGGAGCCTCGCAGCCACGCGGCGAGAAACCGGTTCGGAACCGTCAATCCATTGGGCTTTCCATGGCGGATCAAACCCAGCCCGAGCAGGCGTTCGATGGCCGCCGGCTCGGCATCTGTCGAAGCCTCGTTCGCCACTGCTCTTAGAATCTGTTGCTCGGCGGCCGCGAGGAGATCGAAGTCGACCGCCAGCAGGTGCTGCACGGAGCGGTCCACCGCTACCTGGCGCAGCGCTTCTTCGGCGTCTCCAGTCTCCAGGCACCGCTTGGCGGCGATCTGTAGAAGCATCGGATGATTGCCGCACGCCTCGCGGATCGTTTCCACGCAAGTCTCGTCGAAAGAAGGTCGCGAGCCAGCGGGCAAGCGGTCCTGGCGCAGCAGGGAACGGGCTTCGTCGTCGGTCAGGGCTCCCAGGTATCTCGGCGCTTCGAAGCGTTCGATCACAGCGCCGCCGTGATCGAACAACCGCGGCGACGAAGCGAGCACCACCCGCGCCGACTCGACGGCGTCGATGGCTTGCCACAATCGGGCGGCGAGGCCGGAAACGGCGCGATGCAGAGTCATCAACTCGTCCGCCTCGTCGATCAACAGGAGCAGCTCACGGCCCTGAAGCGCGCGGGCAAGCTTCGCGATTGCGGGGAAGAAATCTCCGTCTTCGATCTCCTGTAGAGAGATTTCCTCTCGCGCCAGCGTTTCCTCGGCGTCGAGCAACGCATCCAGAAAGGTGAGGCCCAGCTCCTCCGCGCTGCCAACGCCTTGCAGATCCCAGAACAGCGGCACTCTTCGGGAGTCCGCGCCGGAAAGATGATCTAACTGTTTGAGCAGCGACGTCTTGCCGACCCGCCGCAAGCCGGCGATCCAGAGCCAGCGCTGCCGGGCGCCGAGGAGGCCTTCGATCTCGGGCTCCCGGCCGTAGAAACGCGATCCGCAAACCCATTGGCCGATGACGAAGGGAACCGCGGCGGCACTCATGGTAGATCCTGGTCTTTCAAGGCCTCGACGTCCGCCAGAGTGATCGTCCGCCGGCCCTCTTCGTGCAGGCGCTGCACGAGAGCGAGGCACCGCCGCTGAATCTGGAAAGGTTTTCCGCCGCTCTCCACGACGATGCGCTCGGCGGCTCCCGCCGCGAAGCGAAACGTGCCGCGAAGAGGCTCCAGCACGAGCCGCCGCGCCTCCGCCGCCGGGATGGCGTCGACCTCGATCTCCTCGAAGAAGTTATACCAGGGGCTGCTTTCCTTCTCCCACTCCTTGCGGATGCGCACCCCGGCGACGACGGCGGCGAGATTCTCGGCGAAGCGCTTCATGAACAGGCTGCGCAGGCTCTGGCTCACCCGCGGATCGTAATCGTTCAGCTCGTCCATCTCGTCGATCAGCAGCACCAGCTTGACCTGCTTGGAGCTGCGCTCCTTGAGCTGTTTGATTACGCCGTGCAGCTCGCGTACGAGATCGTGATGACTGTACGAGGCACGAGCGACGGCCGGCTCGCGCGCCGCCTCGCCGCCCGGCACCACCTCGGCGATCTGATCGGCCAAGGTGGCGAAAAACTTGTCCTCGGGAGTCCCTTGAAGATCGATGTAGACCGGGTGGAACTCGAACGTGGGGTCGTCGAGCGCTTCCAGGCGCTTTTGCAACTGGTGGAGCAGGGAGGTCTTGCCGATCCGCCGTTCGCCGTGCAGCAGCAGGCTGTTGTTGTGGACGGTCTGCAGGATTTTTTGGATCAACGGCTCGCGGCCGAAGAAGAGCTGCTCGTCGAAGATCGGTCCTCCGGCGATGTAGGGATTGAACTTCCGCTCGCGGCGGCCGCGGCGCTTGCGGCCGCGATGCGCGAGCAGGCCGGCCGCGCCGAGTCCCAGGCCGCCGCCAGCCGCGAGGTAGAGCCACGGAGAAAGAAACCAGGGCCGGCGATAGATCACCTCGTATTGGCTGCGCGAGCTCAAGCCCGCGCTGTCCGTCGCGACCAGGGTCAGGACTGTCTTCCCGGCGCGCAGATGGTGGCGGGCGCTGAGCTCGGTAATGACATACGCCCCCACCGCCTGACTGGTGCCCGTCGTCTCGACCGGCCGGCCGTCGCTCGCGGACAGGACGATCGTCACCGGCGAGCTGTCGATCACCACGCCATGGAGCTGAAACTCGGGGTCGACCGCGATCTCGGCCCGCTCGCCGCCGACGTCCTGCCGCAGGTCGGCGAAGCGGATCGCCGGCGGGATGCTGGCGGAAGCCGGAGCGCCCGGGCTCTGCGCTCCGAGCACCCGCTGGCTGATCTGCGCGTAGGCCTGGCCGACGATCCCTAGCGCCTGGACGTTCTTCCGGTCGAGAGCGAGCACGCGGTTGGCAGCGGAGAGCGCCTCCTCGAACCGGCCCCCCGCCATGTGTGTGCCGGCCGCTCGCAGGGTTTCCAGGATCAACACGCTCTGTGCCGACGCCTGCTGCACCACGAGGGGCGGCTGGGACGGCTGCCGCTCTTCACTGCGGTCCGCGACCTCGCTGCTCTTCGGATTCTTTGTGCCGCTTTGGGAGTTGCTTTCCGGCGGGGCCGCCGGGGCCACAGGGACGGCGGCTGCCGCTTGAGCGCGCTCTCTCAGCTCCTGGGCGACGGCACGCGACCCAAGGCTGGCCATCAGGTCGGCCGACTCGCGGTTCTTCGGATCGACCGCCAAGCCCGGGGCTAGGGCGTTCATCGCCTCCCGCAGGCGCCCCTGCCCATCCAGACGCCGGGCCTCGGCGAGGCTGTTCTGAACGATTTCTTCGGTGCGGCGGTTGGCCGTGGACGCCGTCCGCTGCTGGGCCTGGACGGCCAGTTGCCGGTACTTCGCAAGCTCGCCGCGGGCCTCCCGCGAGCTCTGCACGACGCCGAGCCGCTCCTCGGTGTCGAAGGCTTCGAGGGCCGCGGACTCCTCGCCCAGGTGATGGTAGGCGATGCCGAGCTTCAGATAGGGAAAGTAGTCCACGACCTTCATGCCATACGACCGCACGCGCGCCCCGGAATCCCCCTTCCGCTTGATCGCCTGGCGGAGCTCGGAGACTGCTGTACGCCATTGTTCCTTCTTGAGAGCATGCTCGGCGTTCTCGTAGTGCACGTACCAGAGATCCGCTCTCGCCTCGCCGGCCGCGGCGAGCCCCAACGCCAGCAGGATGGCGACCCGGATCAGGCGCCGCCATCCCTCATCTTTCGTCCGGACACGTTCTCTCATCGGTGGAAGAAGACCATGAATCGAGACCCGTCCGCGAGTTTGTGCCTTGACGTCTTCAGGCCTCGTGGAAGAAGAGGAGCACGGTGGCGGCCATCGCGACCGGACCCCGCAGCTCGGCCGGCAGCTCGCGGGCCAGATAGACGCGGCCCTTGCCGAGAATATCGACGCTGGCGATCACGTGCTCGCCTTGGCGAAGCTCGTAGCCGAGAGAGCCGGGAATCGAGAAGGGCTTGCCGTTCTTGTCGGGGATCTCGTGGAGAGCCTGAATGTCGATGACCGCGTCGCCGAACCGGGTCTCGCCGCGGAAATCCGGTCCTCTGCCGTGGAGAGCCAGCGAATGGACGGTGCCCGCCGGATCGCGCATGGCGCAGCCGAGGCGGGTTTCGCCGGTCCGCACCGACCCCTCGGAGTGTTTCGTCTTCCAGCCCACGAACGGAGTATTCGCACGGCAATCGACTTGCCATGCCTCGCCCTTCTCATCCACGAAGACGAAGCGGTAGGGATTGTTTTTGGCACCCTTGTCGACGCTCAGCTCCCGGTTTCCCGACTCGATCGAGAAGAGCTCGGAGCTCCATGTCCAGCTTTCTCCGACGCGGGTCTTCTCGGTGTGAAAGGCTCCGAACTTGATCGGCTTGCCCCAATAGCGGTTGTTCAAGCCGTCGACCTCGTAGACCTCGGCGGTGGAGAGGGAAGGATCGACGATGACGTGCATCGGGGTCGTGCTGCATCCGGCGAAACCCAGCGCACCGCCAACGACCGCCAGGCTGAAAAGCTTCCTGTTCTTCTTGAGCATTTGAACCTCCTGGAGAAGAGACTGAATCAATCTCGCCACAGGATGTCATCGGCGCTCTCCGCTTCGCAAGGGGATTGTCGTGAGGTTTTGCTGATGAAACAGTGAGGGAACGGCGCCGCCTCGGGGAGGCCCCGACATTCCCCGACATTTCCCGACATTCCCGCGACATAGCGCCCACCGGCCGGCCGGAGGAGCGACGGCAGCCGGCGGACCCTGCCGAGATCAAGCCCTAAGTGATTGGAAATCAAATAGTTGATGGCGATCGCCGGCGCCGGGATTTCGCTCGGGGCAGGGGCGGGCTCGGCTCTGGGCCGGTTGGCACGCATCTGGCTCTATAGGGAAAGCATCGACAAAGTCCCAAAGTCCTCCCCCACGGCGGCGGGACGTACAAAAAAACCGGGGAATTTTTAAGAGAGGTGTTTTATGGTCAGCACCAAGCAGTTCACGATTTTCTTCCTGTTGGTCGTCGTCTTCCTCGTCGCGATCATGATCGTAACGTCTCTGGTCTGGCGGGAGCAGGGCACGCTGTACAACACCGTCCGAATCGAGGAGAGACTGAAGGCGATCGTCGACTTCTCCGCCACCCTGATCGGTAAACAGGAAGTCGCCATGAATGCCTGGATCAGCGATGTCGACCGGGAGTTGGGACAGGTCCAGACCGAGACCGGCACTCTCCAGGGATACGTCGACACATCGATTCACGGTTTTCCCGGTCACTGATAAGGCGTGTGCGATCGCTGTTTGCAGGCCCAGGTCTCGAGGTCCGGTCCAGCCGGCGATTTGCAAGGGTTGCCGGCGGCCGGTTCCGAAAGTCGTGAAGGCACGAGGCGGGGGGGCGGCGAACAAGAAGAAAAGGTTTTGTTCTTTTCAGGTGGCGCCGCCGCGGATCTGCAAGCTCCCGGGACAGGAGAGCGCCATGCGGCACTGGATCGACGAAGTGGGCCGGGAGCTGCGGTACGTCGAGGTTCAGATCGGCTTTTTTCAGGCCTATGTGGACTCGAGGATTCACCGGGCAAGGCACGGGCCGGCCCCGTAGCGGTTCGCGGTCGAGGCCTGGGGGCTTTTCGCCTCCAGGCTCGGTTCGCGGTTCTGAAAGGTTGACTCAATGAATACCAAGGGTTTGGCACTGGGATTGATTTCTATCGCGCTTCTCACCCTGGGGGTGGCGGGAGCGGAAGCGGGGGTCAAGGAGACAGGGATCAAGACGATCGCTCCGATGCACTCGGGCTCGCCGGTGCTCGCCGACATCGACCTCTATGAGGAGCCCGTCGGCCATGCCATGCGCCTCCTGGCCGAAACCTATGATGTCTCGATGGCGACCGGCGCGCTGCCCGAGACCCGGGTCACCATCCGCCTGCGCAGCATCGGCGCCCAGGACGCCTTCGCGGCGGTCGCCGCGGCCGCGGGTCTGGAGGTGGTGCAGGAGGGCTCGGTCGTGCGGCTCGCGTCGCGGCAGATTTCCCCCGCTTGCGGCGTGGAAGCCGACTGCGCGGTAGCGGCGGTGAAGTCCGCCCCGGCGGGACGTGGGGCCTGCTGCTGGAACGGGTGCGGGAACGCCGGCAATAACCTCCAGTCTCAGCACCAGCCTCAGATGGCCGACCGGGTGTTCCCCCTCGGCGTCGCGCCGGGCGAGGAGACCCTCAAGACGGTGCTGCCGCTGCTCGCTCCCTGCGAGGTCGCGACCTACAACGCCGTCGAGAACCAGCTCACGATCTCGGCGCTGCCCGCGACGCTCGTACGGATCGACGGCCTCCTGGGCGAGCTGACGCGGACGCCGAAGCAGTACGAAATCGAGGTCCAGGTGGTCGAGGTATCGAGGAACGCGCTGCGGCAGATGGGTTCCCAGGGCACCTTCGGGCTCGACATCCGCGGCGGCGTTCTCGCCAGCACGTTCCCCCTGGCCGGCCTCGCCGGCTCCAAGCGCTATCTGCCGTCGGCGAACGATCTCGCGGCGCTGAGCCGGTTCGGCAACGCGGGCGGCGTCAACTCGGGGAGCACCGAACCCGGGAGCTTCGCCGATCCGGGGTTCCGCTTCGGGCACATCGACGCGCGGGGCATCGGCCTGCTGATCCAGGCGCTGGAGCAGTCGGGCGAGGCGCACGTGAAGGCGACCCCCAAGGTGACGGCGCTCGACAATCGGCGGGCGCGGATCAGCATGGTCACCACCCTGCGCATTCCGACCTTCACCCAGAACCAGTCCTTCGGCACGACCACGGTTTCCGGCATCGAGCAGGTGGACGTGGGGACGACGCTGGAAGTGCGCCCTCGTCACGGGGCCGGCCGGCAGATCCTGTTGACGGTCTCGCCCGAGGTGAGCGAGCTGCAGCCCAACAGCTCGGCCGTCACGCAGAACGGGCTCACCCAGGGGCTGCCCGTCGTCACCCGGCGCCGCACGGAGACGGAGGTGGTGCTGGAGTCAGGGGAGACGCTCATCATCGGCGGGCTGGTCACCGAGCACAAGACCGAGACCCAGGGCAGGACGCCGGGCCTGGCAAGCATCCCGCTGATCGGCCGCGCGTTTCGCCTCGAAGGCAAGCAGACCGAGAGCACCGAGCTGCTGGTCTTCGTGACGCCCCGCGAGCTTCCCTCGCCGGAGGAGAGGCGGTCGAAGGTGCGGGTGGGTGAGACGTGGATTCCCTTCAACCTCGCGGCGCAGCTCGAAGGCGCGCGCGCCTTGCTGCACAGCCAGGCCGTGGCGGACCGCGTAGCCGGCGTCCGCGCTCTCGAAGCGATCGACGCCGACCTCCGCGACGCGGGCGTCGACACCGGCCGCGAGATCGTGGCCCTGAGCGGCGATGCGAGCCTCGACGTCAGGACCGCGGCCCTGCTCTTCCTGCTGCACCAGCGGCCGGCCGAGGCCCTGGGTGAGCTGGCGCGTTTCAAGGACAGCCGGGCGGTGGCGCTCGCGCTTCTGGGAACGCCGGCCGCGCCCGCCGCGCGGATCGCGCCGCACCTGCACGCCGCCCTGGCCGAGCTCGCCTGGCAAGCGCCGCCATCGCCAAGCAGCCCCACCCCTCTGCCCGCCGGCACCGAGCCGGCCTTGTCGTGGGGCGGAACCCCGGAGGAGATCGCCCTCTCGGGTGACGCCGCCGGTATCGGGCTGGTCCGGTCGGCGCTCGATCTCCTCTCCCGCCGGACTCCCGATCTGCGCCATTTCGTGGGGTTCGGCCTGGCCGCGGTCGAGACCGGCGCGGCCCGGCCCGACATCGATCCGGCGGTACGCAGCGCCCGCGTCGTCACCACCAACATGACCCCGGAGCGCGTGGCGCTCCAGATGGTCCGCCTGGCTACCCTCGCTTTCGAGACGCGGGTGGCCGGCATTCCTGCCGCCGATGGCCGCAACCTGGCCCTGGCGGTGCAGGAGGAGACCCGCGCGCTGGAACGGATGACTGGGGGGGGCAGCGTGTCGGCATCCGCCACGGCCTCGCCGGCCGTCCGCGACGCCCTCGCGGCGGGGTTGCGGTGGATCACCGCCGACGCTCCCGGCACCGCGATCCGGATCGCCTCGTCCATCGCCACCCCGGCGGGAGGCCCCCAATGAAAATGATGAGCGTCACCGCGCCGTTGCTGATCGTCGCGATGACCGTCGTCGCCGTCTGGGGCCTGGGCATGCTGACCCTGCGGGCTAGCGCGGTCTCGACGCAGAACAGCATCGAGATGCTGCGCATGCACCTGCGGGTGGTCCGCCTGCACGATGAGCTCCTCCTGCGGTCGAAAGGGGCTCTGGCCGCTCAGGTGCGAGCGAGCCTGCCTCGCGGCTCGGTGCCCGCCGCCAGCGACCCCATCACCCCCATCGTCAGCCGGGAAAGCCGGAAAGAAAAGGTCTCCACAGTTCCCACGTTGCCCGAGGCGAGCCCGGTGCAGCCCTGGCCCGAGGAGGTGAGGCCATGATCCTGACCCTTCCGGGAAGCCCCAAGATCCTGGGCGCCGCCGCCTTACCATGCCGCGAGCTCTCGCTGCTCGAAGGTCTGCGCGCGGTGCCGCCCCGGGTCGCCCGCAGCCACCAGATCATCCCCCTGCGCTACGAGGGCGAGCGGTTGATCGTCGGTGCTGTGGGCGCGATCGATTCGCGGCGCAAGCGTACCCGCGACACGTTGCACCGTCTGGGTAATGCCCACGTCGAGCTGGAGCCCGTGCCGGAGGAGCGCTACCAGGAAGTCCTCAAGAAATGGTACGGCCCCACAGGGGACGTGGCCGAGCTCGTCGCCGGGTTGCTGCAATCGACGGTGGAGGCCTCCTTCGGGGCCGGAGAGGCGATGGCGGAGATGCCGGCGCCGCGCTTCCTGGAGCTGACGCTCAAGGCGGCCATCGCCGAAGGCGCGAGCGACGTGCATATCGAGCCCGACCCGCGCTCGCCCCGGGTGCGCTTCCGCGTCGACGGCATCCTCGCCGAACGGGTCGCCCCGCCCCCATGGCTGGTGGGCCGGGTGATCGGCCGGGTCAAGGCCCTGGCGGGCCTCGCCCTCGGCGAGTGCCTCTTCCCCCAAGACGGGGTGTTCGATTTCCCGACCGCGGCCGGGCCGGTGGCGATCCGCGTCTCCATCCTGCCCACCGCCCGGGGCGAGTGCGCCGTCCTGCGTCTGCTGACGATCGAGGACGACATCCCCTCCCTCGCCGGCCTGGGTGTGCCGGAGGAGATGGCGCGGCGGCTCGTCTCGGCGGCCTCGGCGCCCGAGGGGCTCATCATCTTCGCGGGACCGACGGGGAGCGGCAAGACGACCACCCTGCATTCCCTCCTCCACACGGTCGACGCCGACCGGCGCAACATCGTCTCGATCGAGGACCCGGTCGAGATCCGCTCGCGGCGGCTGCGCCAGGTGCCGGTGCGCCGCGATCTCGGGCTGGATTTCGCGGGCGCTCTGCGTTTCGTCCTGCGCCAGGACCCGGACGTCCTGCTGGTGGGGGAGACACGCGACACCGAGACGGCCCAACTGGTCGTGCAGGCGGCGCTCGCCGGGCATCTGGTGCTGACGACGGTCCATGCCGCGAGCGCCCTGGAGGCCTTCGACCGCTTCGCCCAACTGGGCGCCGAC